>Ga0210021_1000710_pt1 | contig 35896 bp, 33 predicted proteins | sample CryGeymeta201517_FD_183981 | JGI IMG/M metagenome (GOLD analysis project Ga0210021, IMG submission 183981) | Groundwater microbial communities from Crystal Geyser aquifers in Utah, USA - Crystal Geyser metaG 2015-17 (SPAdes) (version 2) | ecosystem: Environmental > Aquatic > Deep subsurface >... | reverse complement strand
GCTTGCAACACAGTGACGCACTCCTCGGCCAGCACGCCCCCCAGCACCTGGGTCTGGTGGTTAAGCAGGGGCTTGGCAAACAGGTTCAGCACCGAACCCGCCGCCCCGGTTTTGGGGTCTGCCACACCAAACACCACGCGCTTTAACCGCGCATGCAACATGGCTCCAGCGCACATCGCGCAGGGCTCCAGCGTGACAAACAGTTCACAGCCCTCAAGCCGGTAATTGCCAAGATGTTGAGCCGCCTGGCGCAGCGCCACAATTTCGGCATGGGCACTCGGATCATGGCTATGCACTGGGGCGTTTTGCCCGACACCGATGAGCTTGCCATCACGCACCACCACGGCACCGACCGGCACTTCTCCAGCTTGCGCTGCGGTTTGCGCCTGCGTCAAGGCCGCACGCATCCAGTGCACATCAGAATCAGACATCGCCCCTGCTTCTGGCGGGTTCACTGGTCGTCGGGCATGGGACGCGCTTGCATCGCAGCGTCCACAGCCTGCTTCACTTGTTGCTGAATTTGCTGGCTCTGCTGAGTCAGATTGCCGGCTGCTGATGCAGGCACATCTGGCAAACCCGCTGGCACTTGCACAGCGGGTTTGGAAAGCCCCGTTGCTGCCATTTGCTTGCGTACCAAAGAACCCACCACAAGCAAGGCAATCATTAAACCAACCAACCCCAACATACCGCGCATCAGATTTCTCCTGCGTTAGCCGAGCTTATTCCCACTCAATGGTGGCCGGGGGCTTGCTTGACACATCATAGGTAACGCGGTTGATACCGCGCACTTCATTGATGATGCGGCTTGAGACTTTTTTCAGCAGCGCGTAGGGCAGTTCGGCCCAGTCTGCGGTCATGAAGTCGCTGGTTTGCACCGCACGCAGCGCCACCACGTAGTCGTAGGTGCGGCCGTCGCCCATGACACCGACGCTTTTCACCGGAAGGAACACGGTGAAGGCCTGGCTGGTGAGTTCGTACCAGGTTTTGCCAGTGGCTTCATCAACAAAGTTATTGAGCTCTTCCATGAAGATGGCATCAGCACGGCGCAGCAAGTCGGCGTATTCTTTTTTCACCTCACCCAGAATCCGCACGCCCAGCCCCGGGCCAGGAAACGGATGGCGGTAGACCATGTGGTAGGGCAAGCCCAGCGCCACACCGAGTTCACGCACCTCGTCCTTGAACAGTTCGCGCAGCGGCTCCAGCAGCTTCAGGCCGAGTTGCTCGGGCAAGCCGCCCACATTGTGGTGGCTCTTGATGACCACGGCCTTTTTGTTCTTGGCACCGCCGGACTCGATCACGTCCGGGTAAATGGTGCCTTGAGCCAGCCACGTCGCGCCTTTGACGGTGCGACCACCAACTTCTCCATTTTTTATAGCATCCTGCACAGTCAGCGCAAGGGCTTGAGCCTTAAAAACCTCTACAAATTCGCGGCCAATGATCTTGCGTTTGGCCTCCGGGTCGGCCACGCCAGCAAGCTGCCCCAAAAATTGGTCGGCCGCATCCACGCGAATCACTTTGGCGTGCAGCTTGCCGACAAACATGTCCATCACCATGTCGCCTTCGTTCAGGCGCAGCAGGCCATGGTCGACAAACACACAGGTCAACTGGTCGCCAATGGCGCGGTGAATCAGGGCTGCGGCCACCGACGAATCCACCCCGCCGGACAAGCCCAAAATCACCTCTTCGTCACCCACCTGCTGCCGAATCTGTTCCACCGCCTCGGCGATGTAATCGCCCATGATCCAGTCAGCGCGGGTAGCACAGATGTCGAGCACAAAGCGCTCCAGAATCGCCGCACCGCGCTTGGTGTGTGTCACCTCGGGGTGGAACTGCACCGCATAGAAGCGTCGCGACTCATCAGCCATGCCGGCAATTGGGCAGCTGTCGGTGCTGGCCATGAGCTTGAAGCCTGGCGGCAGCTCGGTGACCTTGTCGCCATGGCTCATCCACACCTGCAACATGCCATGACCCTCAGAAGTGGTGAAGTCGGCAATGCCATTGAGCAACGCGGTGTGGCCGTGGGCACGCACGTTGGCATGGCCAAATTCGCGCTGATGACCGCTGGTGACCACACCGCCCAACTGGTGCGCCATGGTTTGCATGCCGTAGCAAATGCCCAGCACCGGCACGCCCAGCTCAAATACCGCTTGCGGTGCCTTGTCGGTGGTGTCTTCATAGACGCTGGCGTGGCTGCCCGACAGAATGACGCCCTTGAGCTTGCCGTCACGCGCATAGGCACGAACCCAGTCATCACTCACATCGCAAGGATGGACTTCACAAAACACATGGGCTTCGCGCACACGCCGTGCAATCAACTGGGTGACTTGGGAGCCAAAGTCAAGAATGAGGATTTTTTGATGTGACATAGAAAAAAGTAAATCAGAAATGGGAATTGACATCCAGTTCAAGCATGGACTGCAGGCACCGAGCTAACGTCCATGTTCAACAAGGACACCTCTGAGCATGAAACATGCGTGCCCTGCGTAGGGCGGGCTTCAGCCCGCCATGGCCGACTGAAGTCGGCCCTACGACACGCCATTCTTGTCGGCTGTGGGCGTTGTTTCACGTTAACGTCCATGTTCAACAAGGACACCCCTGAGCATGAAACACGCGTGCCCTGCGTAGGGCGGGTTTCAACCCGCCATGGCCGACTGAAGTCGGCCCTACGACACGCCATTCTTGTCGGCTGTGGGCGTTGTTTCACGTTAACGTCCATGTTCAACAAGGACACCCCTAAGGGCTCGCAAAGCAATAACTTGTACATTTGCCCAGCCATCTTTGGGCGCATTGCGTCGTTGCAAATCGCTTGTTTAGCAGAGCTAAACGGCGCGTTTTGCGCCTAGCACTGCATCCCAAATCTGGTCGTCAAAATGTCCAACTTATTACTTTACGAGCCCTAAGCATGAAACACGCGTGCCCTACGTAGGGCGGGTTTCAACCCGCCATGGCCGACTGAAGTCGGCCCTACGACACGCCATTCTTGTCGGCTGTGGGCGTTGTTTCACGTTAACCACACCACATAGGTCTGCATCACCCCCGATGGCGGCAGTGTGGACTCAGATGGACTGAAACTGTGGCTCAAGCCCGGGGCCGCCACACCACCAAGGCCACCCCGGCGGCGGTCAACAGCGTGCCCAAAATCGTGGTCAGCGTGATCAGTTCGGCAAACAGCAGCCAGGCGATAAAAGCCGTTACCGGCGGCACCAGGTACATCAGGCTGGTCACCGCCGCGGCCGCACCTTTTTGAATCAGCAGGTACAGCAACGAGCTGCCGCCCAGCGTCAGCACCAGCACCGACCAGGCAATGGCACCGATCAGCTCAACATGCCAGTCAATGCCTTCCTGTTCGAAGGCAGCCAGCGGCAAGGTCACCAGCAGCGCGGCCATCAGCTGCACGGTATTGGCGGTACGCACGTCGCATGACGTGACAAAGCGCTTTTGGTACAGCGTGCCGATGGTGATGCTCAGCAGCGCCCCAATGGCCAGCGACAGGTTGAGCAGGTTCGCTTCGCCGCCTGTACCAAACTTGCGCGACACCACCAGCACCAGCCCGATCAAGCCCAGCACCAGCCCCAACCACTGGCGTGGCACGATACGGTTGCCGGTGGCGGCCAGCCACAGCGCGGTCAGCACCGGCTGCAAGCCAACGATCAACGACGACAGCCCCGAGCCCATGCCCAGCTTGACCGCAGCCCACACGCCACCCAGGTAAAACGCATGCATGAAAACCCCGGTAACCGCCAGATGCGCCCACTGACTGCGCCGCACGGGCCACTTGACCCGCGCCAGGGTGATCCACAGCAAAAAACAGGCAATGGAAAAAACATAACGCAGCACCAGGAATTTGAACGGCGGCGCGTGCGGCATGCCATAGCGCGCCACAATAAAGCCGGTGCTCCAGATCAGCACAAAAACCGCTGGCATGGCCCGGATCAGAGGCCGCTCAAGCGCCGCCGTCATTTCACCCGAGACCGAATCTCGGGCAGCGCTTTTTGCAGGTAATAGACCATCGACCAGACGGTCATGATGGCGGCAAACCAGATCAGCCAGACACCCCAGACATGCGTGTTGATCATGCCAAACAACATGCCGTCGAACAGCAAAAACGGAATGGCGACCATCTGCGCCGTGGTCTTGAGCTTGCCGATCATGTGCACCGCCACGCTCTTGGCCGCACCAATCTGCGCCATCCATTCGCGCAAGGCTGAAATGGCAATTTCGCGGCCAATGATGATCAGCGCCACAAACACATCAGCACGCCCCAAATGCACCAGCACCAGCACACAGGCGCAGACCAAAAATTTGTCAGCCACCGGGTCCAGAAAAGCGCCAAAGGCCGACACCTGGTTGAGCCGGCGTGCCAGGTAGCCGTCGAGCCAATCGGTAGCTGCAAACACCACAAACATCACGGTGGCGATTTCATTGCGATGCGCTGGCGCCAGGGGCAAATAAAACACACCCACAATCAAAGGGATCGCCACAATGCGCGCCCAGGTCATGAGGGTAGGAATAGTCCAGAACATGCGCAGATTGTGGCATGGGCGCTGCAGGAATTTCAGCTTAGCCCAAACAATCCATGAGGGCATGAATGCATGGCGAGGTGAGTTGCGAGGCAGTTTGGCTGGCCGAGAGGCGTTCATAGCCGTAGCTATGAACAACGAACGGACGGGCAAAATGATCGCAAATCGACCGCTAGGCATCATGCAGGCACGAAGTGCCGCCTAATGGATTGTTTGGGCTTAATGCAGCGCGCGGTAAATTTCCTGCGCCAGTTCGTGCGAGATGCCGTCAACCTGTGCAATGTCGTCCGCAGAGGCCAGCGCCACGCCACGCACGCCACCAAAGCGCTGCAACAACCTGGCCCGACGTTTTGGGCCAATGCCAGGAATTTCTTCCAGCTTGCCGCCGTCCATGCGCACCTTGGCGCGCGCCGCACGCATGCCGGTGATGGCAAAACGATGCGCCTCGTCGCGAATCTGCGCCACCAGCATCAAGGCCGCAGAATCCTTGCCCAAATAGACTTTTTCACGCCCATCGGCAAACACCAGTTCCTCCAGGCCAATGCGCCTGCCCTCTCCTTTTTCCACGCCCACAATCAGCGACAAATCCAAGCCCAATTGTTCAAACACCTCGCGCGCCATCGACACCTGCCCCTTGCCGCCATCCACCAGCACCAGGTCGGGCAACTGGCCGGTACCGGCTGGCGTTTCACCGGTGCGTTTGGCCTGTTGCAGCGCTTCGGCCAGCTTGCCGTAGCGGCGCTCAAGCACCTGGCGCATGGCGGCGTAATCGTCCCCCGGCGTGATGTCGTTGATTTTGAAACGACGGTACTCGGCGTTCTGCATTTTGTGGTGGTGAAACACCACACAAGATGCCTGGGTGCATTCACCCGCGGTGTGCGAGATGTCAAAACACTCCACGCGCAGCGCTTCCAGGTTGTCCAGCGCCAAATCCAGCGCCTCGACCAGCGCCCGGGTGCGCGCCTGCTGCGAACCTTCTTCAGCCAGCAGCCGTGCCAATTGCAGCCCGGCATTGGTTTGTGCCATCTCCAGCCAGACGCGGCGCTGCTCACGCGGGTTGTGCACCGCTGTCACCTTCACACCGGTTTGCTCGGTCAAGGCTTGCAGCAGCCCCTTGTCCACCGGCACACTGACCACCAGCGACGGCGGCGCGGGCACGTTCAGGTAATGCTGGGCGATGAAGGCATCCAGCACCTGCATCTCGACACTGCGCTGCACGCTGGGCGCATCCGCCTCATCTGAATCGTCAAGTTCCGCCGCGTCTTCCACATGCACCGGAAAGTACGGCCGGTCGCCCAGATGCCGGCCACCACGCACCATGGCCAGGTTGACGCAGGCGCGCCCGCCCTGCACTTTCACCGCCAAAACGTCCACATCACGGTCGGCCACGTTGTCCACACTCTGCTGGTGCAGCACGTTCGACAGCGCCGCCACCTGGTTGCGCAACTCGGCGGCCTGCTCAAACTCCAATGTGTCGGCATGCGCCATCATGCGGGCTTCCAGCTCACGCATGATTTCATGGGTGTCGCCGTTCAAAAATCGCTCGGCATCGCGCTGGTCTTGGGCATAGGTTTGCGCCGTGATGTGCCCCACGCAGGGGCCGGAGCAGCGTTTGATCTGGTACAGCAAGCACGGGCGGGTGCGGTTGGCAAACACCGAGTCTTCACAGGTGCGCAGCCTGAAGACTTTTTGCATCAGCAAAATCGCCTCTTTGACCGCCCAGGCACTCGGGTAGGGGCCAAAGTAATGGTGTTTTTTCTCTACCGCGCCACGGTAATACGAGACCCTTGGAAACCAGTCAGCATTCACCTTGGTGGCCGGATTTTTTAAGCCATTTTCGCCTGTAGCCCCCGTTAATAAAGCGTTAGCTGCTCTATTTTTTGAATCACTTGGCAAGGGTGCTGCCGCACTGATTTTGAGGTACGGGTAGCTCTTGTCGTCCCGAAACAGGATGTTGTACTTGGGGTTGAGCGTCTTGATCAGGTTGTTTTCCAGCAGCAGCGCCTCGGCCTCCGAACGCACCACGGTGGTCTCCAGCCGGGCAATTTTGCTGACCATGTGGCCAATGCGCGTGCCACCATGGTTTTTGGTGAAATAGCTCGACACCCGCCGCTTTAAATTGATGGCTTTACCCACATACAGCACGTTGCCCTGCGCGTCAAAGTAACGGTACACCCCGGGCAATGGCGGCAAACTGGCCACGTCGCGCAGCACCTGCGCGTTGTGAGCCTTGGTCTCCTGGGCGTCTTGCGGCGCAGGTTGCAATGGGGTTTGATCAGATTCAGTCATAGAGGCCTGTATTTTGGACTTACGCAAAATTGTCCCAACTAGGCGCATCAACACCACTGGGCCGGTTTTGCGTAAGTCTTGATTGTGGACAATCTGTTCTATGCATCTGGAAACACCCTACCCCACGCTGCGCTGGGACATTTTTTGCCGCGTCATCGACAACTTTGGCGACATCGGCGTGTGCTGGCGGCTGGCCTGCCATTTGGCGCAGCGCGGCCAAAGCGTGCGCCTGTGGGTGGACGATGCCAGCGCGCTGGGCTGGATGGCACCGCTTGGCGCACCAGGGGTCACGGTGCTGGCCTGGACAGCGCCCTTGAATCTGACCAGCATCACCCCGGGCGATGTACTGGTGGAAGCCTTTGGCTGCCAGATTGATCCTGATTTTATAGCTACTTACGCTTATTCCATAAGGGCTAGAGGCACAAAATGCTTATGGATCAATCTGGAATACTTAAGCGCCGAGCCGTTTGTGGAGCGCTGCCACGGCCTGCCCTCACCGGTGATGAGCGGCCCCGGCATCGGTTTGACCAAGCATTTTTTCTACCCTGGGTTCACCCCACGCACCGGTGGCCTGCTGCGTGAGGCCGACCTGCTGAAACGCCAGGCAAGTTTTGACCGCAATGCGTGGCTGCAACGGCAGGGGCTGAACTGGCAGGGTGAACGCCTGGTGTCGCTGTTTTGCTATGAACCGGCTGGCCTGGCTGACCTGCTGGAGCGCCTGGCACAAGATGAACAAGCCACCTGCCTGCTGGTCACACCAGGGCGCGCCCAAGCTGCAGTGGAAGCTGAAATTTTAAATAAAATGAGGCTGCAGCCCTCATGGAACAAGCGTGGAAAGCTCTCATTTTTATATCTAAAAAAATTGTCGCAAGCCGACTTTGACCACTTGCTGTGGGCTTGTGATGTGAACTTTGTACGCGGTGAAGACTCTCTGGTGCGCGCCTTGTGGGCCGGCAAACCGTTGGTCTGGCAGATTTACCCACAAGACGACGCAGCCCACGCCGCCAAGCTCGCCGCCTTTCTGGACTGGCTGCAAGCACCCCCGGGTCTGGGGTATTTCCACCAGCACTGGAATGGTCTGGCAAGCTCGGTGGCTAGCGGCGAAAAACCTGTCTTTGCGCCCCAAGACTGGCAAGCTTGTGTGACCCAAGCCCGCGCCCGATTGCTGGCTCAGCCCGACCTGACCAGCCAACTGCTCGGATTCTGCTCAAAAAGCCATTAAAATACTGGGCTTTGCGGTGTGAGCTTAAGTGATTCATGTAATTACCCAAAGTCTTGACTGCCCTCGCCGCCAGATGCGCGGCCTACTTTCTGCACTTGTGTGCACTCTCTTATGAAAATCGCTCAAGAAATTCGCGCCGGCAACGTCATCATGAACGGCAAAGACCCCATGGTCGTCCTGAAAACAGAATACAGCCGCGGTGGCCGCAACTCTGCCACCGTGCGCATGAAGCTCAAAAGCCTGATCGCCAACTTCAACACTGAAATTGTCTACAAGGCCGACGACAAGCTCGACCAGGTCATTCTGGACAAAAAAGACTGCACCTACTCCTACTTTGCCGACCCGATGTACATCTGCATGGACGAAGAATTCAACCAGTACGAAGTAGAAGCCGACAACATGGGCGATTCGCTCAACTACCTCGAAGACGGCATGCCGCTCGAAGTGGTGTTTTACGACGGCAAGGCCATTTCGGTCGAACTGCCCACCAGCGTGGTGCGTGAGATCACCTGGACAGAGCCCGCGGTCAAGGGCGACACCTCTGGCAAAGTCTTGAAGCCTGCCAAACTGGCCACTGGTTTTGAGATTGGCGTGCCGATTTTTGTGGCGCAAGGCGACAAGGTTGAAATCGACACCCGCACCGGCGAATACCGCAAACGCGTGTAAAAACCCCCGCTTTTAAAGTGACAGAAGGCTTCCTGTGTGAAGCCTTTTTTTTTGCTCTACCCTCAAGTCTTATGGAAAACACAAAACCCCTGCCCAACCTGCTGATCGAACAACGTATGGCCGATGCCTGGGCCGATGTTCTCAAATACCCGGCCGATGACACCGTGCTGCACCCCAACGCGCACCGCCTGGCGTTTGCCGACCCCGAATTTTTGCTGCGCCGAGAAGCCCGCGGCATACGCATCCAGCTTGAAATGCTCAAACCCGACCTGGGTCAAAGTGCGCAAGGCATTCACAGCACCGTGGTGGTGTTTGGCAGCGCACGCTTTTGCGCGCCTGAAAAGGCACAAACCCTGCTGGCCGATGCCCAAGCCAGTGGGGATGCTCAGGCCGTCGCCAACGCGCAGCGCCAGCTGCGCAACGCCCAGCATTACGACCAGGCGCGTTTGTTTGCGCGCCTGGTGGCTCAATACAGCGCACAGCAAGTGGCAGAAAAAAAGCTGTTCATTTGCACCGGTGGCGGCCCCGGCATCATGGAAGCCGCCAACCGGGGTGCGCACGAGATGGGTGCACCCACCGTCGGGCTGAACATTGCCCTGCCCCATGAGCAAAGCGCCAACCCCTATGTCACGCCGTCTTTAAGTTTCAAGTTTCACTACTTCGCGCTGCGCAAAATGCACTTCATGATGCGCGCCAAGGCTCTGGTGGCGTTCCCCGGCGGGTTTGGCACGCTGGACGAACTGTTTGAAGTTATCACCCTGGTTCAGACCAAAAAATCACAACCTGTGCCCATCGTGTTGTTTGGCAGCGCTTACTGGAAACGCCTGATCAACATCGATGCCATGGTCGAAGAAGGCGTGATCGCCCCCGAAGACCTTGAGTTGTTGCACTACGTGGACGACCCCCAGGATGCCTGGGACATCATCGCGCAGTTTTACCGTTTGTAATTTTTGGCTTGCTGCGCAGGGGCGACTTCAGCCGCCCATGGCGGGCTGAAGCCCGCCCTACGACCGGCATGACGATGTGCCCTGCAATCCCCACGCCTGCCGCGCGCCCAAGCCCACTGCCGTCCCAACGGTCCAGAACACCACGCTGACACCGGCCAGCGCACCGGCAGCCCCAAACAACATCGGCATGGCCACGCTGGAGGCGTTGATCAGCATCAGCCGCAAGCCCAAGGCCTCACCGTGGCGCGCCTCGGGCGTGATCTGGTGCAAGGTGCTCATGATCATCGGCTGCACCGAGCCCAAGGACACACCCAACAGCACCGAGCACAAGCCCATGCCCCACGCGGATTGCATGAACGGATAAATGGCAAACAAGCAAGCCGTGGCCAGCATGGCAGCGGTGATGACCACACGTTCTTGTAAATTAGAGGCCAGCCACGGCAACGCCACCCGGATGCCGGTAGCAGCCAGTGCGAACCCGCCCAGAATAGCCCCTATAGCCGACGCACTGAGGGCGCGCTCATGGCCCAGCACCGGCACCACAAAGGTGTGCACGTCCCAGCACGACGACATCAACCAGTTCACCAGCAACAGGCGGCGCATCTGCGGCTGGCGCAGCAAATCCCAGGCGCGCTGCGATCCGGCTGCGCCGTCCTGCTTCAGCGGCGGTAATTCACGCGTGCGGCGCACCAGCAGCCAGGACAAACCTGGCAACAAGGCCAGCGCCGCAAACGCCAGGCGAAACCCGCCCACATCAATCAACACCCCGGCCAGCAAGGGGCCGACAAAGTTGGACAGCGCCGGGCCAATCGACAACCAGCTGAAAAATCGCTTGCGATCCACCGCGTTGCGGGCACAACGCCCCACATGCCGCTGCAAACTGATGGCACCCACCCCCACAGCACCACCGGTCAGCAAAGCCACCAAGCACAGCACACCATACATCGGCCACAGCGCGGCCAGCGTTGCACCCAGGGCACTGGCCATCAGACACCAGCGCACCGGCCGCAGGTAGCCATGGCGGTCCACATAGCGCCCGGCCGGCAGCGCCAGAAACACTTGGGTCAGCGCAAAAAGGGCCAACAACGCGCCCACCGCTGCCGCGCTGTAACCAGCGCGTAAAGCCAACAAGGGTGCGGCCAGACGCATACCCGCCATGCAGGCATGCAAACACACATGGCCGCCAATCAACCGGGCCAACGCCGGGTTGTCCAGTGTGCGTGCCGCCGCTGCGCTCATGCGTCCAAGTTGTCGTCTGTGCCCTCGCCCAGCGGCGTTGCGTCCATAGCCAGCAGTGTGGCGCTTTGACTCTCGGGTAAAGCCTCAACGGTTTTGAGCGCCCGCCCCATGGCGCGGCTGCGGGTTTGCGCACCGTCAATGGTTTTGAGCACGGTTTCGGTTTGCGCCTTGACCTTGGCCAGCACATCGCCAAACTTGCCAAATTCGGTTTTGACCGCGCCCAGCACCTGCCAGACTTCACTGGAGCGTTTCTCCAGCGCCAGCGTTCTGAAGCCCATTTGCAAGGAGCTGAGCATGGCCAGCAAGGTGGTGGGCCCGGCCAGCGTGATGCGCAAGTCGCGTTGCAAGGCCTCCATCAGGCCCGGGCGGCGCAAGACCTCGGCGTACAGGCCTTCGGTGGGTAGAAACAAAATGGCAAAGTCGGTGGTGTAAGGCGGTTCGATGTACTTGTCGGCAATTGACTTGGCTTCCAGGCGAATGCGCTGCTCCAGCGCCTTGCCAGCCAGCTCGGCCTGCAGGGCATCGGCACGGCCTTGGGCATCCAGCAGGCGTTCGTAATCTTCGTTCGGAAACTTGGCATCAATCGGCAACCACAAGGGCACGCCGGTATCCGACTTGCCGGGCAGTTTGATGGCAAAGTCGACCACGTTTTTGCTGCCCGGGCGGGTGGCGATCTGGGCGGCGTATTGGTCGGGCACAAACACCTGCTCCAACAGGCTGGCCAGTTGTGCCTCGCCAAAAATACCCCGGGTTTTGACGTTGGTGAGCAGGTGTTTCAGGTCGCCCACGCCCTGTGCCAGGGTTTGCATTTCACCCAGGCCTTTGTGCACCTGCTCCAGCCGGTCGGCCACCTGTTTGAAGCTTTCACCCAAGCGTTGCTGCAAGGTGGACTGCAGTTTTTCATCCACCGTGGCGCGCATCTCGTCAAGCTTGGCGGCGTTGCTGGTTTGCAGCTGAGCCAGTTGCTGGTTCAGGGCATCGCGCACGGCGGTCATGCTGCGGGTGTTGGCATCACCCATCTCGGCCAGGCGGCGGGCGGTGGATTCACCCACACTGGAGAGCTGGGTGTGCAAGGTGTCCGCCAAGGTTTTTTGCATCAAAGCGAGTTGCTGGCCAAAGGCATCAATTTGCATGTTTTGCGTTCGCGTGGCCTCGGCGCCCTGCTGGGTCAGGGTCTGCTGAAAGATGGCCAGGTTTTGACTCAACTCTTGGCGTGCGCCCTGGCTGGACTGCGCGATCTCACGGCGCAGCTCACGCTCCAAGCGCTCCGAGCTGGTTTTAACCAGTTGCACCAACGCTTGCTGCTGAGCCAACTGGCTGGCCTGAAACTGGGTTTGTTGCGCCGCCTGATCCGCAGCGGTTGTGCCGTTGCCACGGCCGCGCCACCACAGCGCCAACAGCAGCAGCGTGTTCACGCCAGCCAAAACCACCCCCCACCACCACACAGAATTGTTCACGTTTGCCAGTCTCCTTGGGCTCTATTGTGGTTCAAAACCATTGGCAACCCAGATCACTTCTGGCTTTAATTTTCATATGACAAATTGGCCTCTAGCCCTTATATATAAAAGGCTAGCAGCTATCAAAATAATAATTAATTCAAGGGTGTCAAGGCTTTGCCGTGCAGCAAGAAACTGACCAGGTTGTCGGCAGCCAGCTGCGCCATGGCCAGGCGGGTGGGCGTGGTGGCACTGGCAATGTGCGGGGTCAGCACCACGTTGGGCACGGTGAGCAAATCCGGATGCACCGCCGGTTCGCCCTCATACACATCCAGCCCGGCGGCTGCAATCACATGATTTTTCAGCGCCTGCGCCAGCGCGGCATCATCCACAATGCCACCGCGTGCGATGTTGACCAGCGTGGCGGTTGGCTTCATTTGCGCCAGCTCGGCGGCACCGATGGCGTGGTGCGCTTCTGGTGAGTACGGCAGCACCAGCAACAAATGGTCAGAGTGTTGAAGCAGGTCTTGCTTGCTCACATAACTTGCACCGCAGGCCGCTTCCAGCGCCGCATCCAGCCGCGAGCGGTTGTGGTAAATAACCTTCATGCCAAAGCCGTGCGCCGCGCGTTTGGCAATGGCTTGGCCAATGCGCCCCATGCCCAGAATGCCCAGTGTGCTGCCATGAATATCGGAACCGGCAAACATGTCGTAACGCCAGCTTGTCCACAGACCGGCGCGTAAAAAATGTTCACTCTCGGCCATGCGTCGAGCCGTGGCCATCATCAGTGCAAAGCCAAAGTCAGCCGTGGTTTCGGTCAACACATCTGGCGTGTTGGTGGCTTTGACACCAGCTGCTGTCATGGCTGGCACGTCAAAATTGTTGTAGCCCACCGCCATGTTGGCGCAAATTTTCAACGCCGGGCAGGCTGCCAGCAAGGCTGCATCAATGCGCTGGCTGCCGGTGGTGAAAGCCCCTTGCTTGCCCTGCAAGTGTTCAATCAGTTGCGCCGGTGTCCACAGCACATCGTCTTGGTTGGCGGTGACTTCAAAATGCTGCTGCAAATGCGCCAGCACTTCGGGGAAAACCGCGCGAGCAACCAGAATGGCAGGTTTTTTCATAGGTAACCAGGATGGGGTTTAGCCAAAGATATTGCGTTCGGCAAGGTAGAAGAACGCCCCACCCATGTAGCCAATCAAGGCCAGCCAGCTGATGCGTTTCATGTACCAGAAGAAATCGATCTTCTCCAAGCCCATGGCCGCCACGCCCGCAGCGGAGCCGATGATCAGAATCGACCCGCCCGTGCCGGCACAGTAGGCCATGAACTCCCACAGAAAACTGTCCGCAGGATGCGCCGTCATGTCGTACATGCCCATGGAGGCAGCTACCAGCGGCACGTTGTCCACCACCGCGCTGACCAGGCCAATCAGCATCACGATCACATCCAGGCGGCCAAAAGAGGCATCCATCCACTGTGCCAGGCTGGTCAAAATGTGGGTGTGCTCCAGGGTGGCCACGGCCAGCAAGATGCCAATGAAGAACACGATGGAGCCCATGTCGATCTTGGTCAGCGCATGCACCAGCGTCAACGGGGCACGTTCATCGTCGTCCTTGTTACGGTGAATCACATCACCCACCATCCACAAGATACCCAAGCCAAATAAAATGCCCATGAAGGGCGGCAAGTGGGTCACGGTTTTGAACACCGGCACCGCCACCAAAATGCCCAGACCAAGCGCAAACATCAGGTTTTGCTCAAACTTGGTGGTGTTGGCGTGTTGGCGAACATCGGCACTTTCAAGGCCTTCAACCGGGCGCGCACCCAGCATGTAACTGGTCACCGCCAGCGGTACCAGCAGGTTGACCATCGACGGCATAAAGACCCCTTCCATGATCGCCAGCGCGGTGATTTGCCCACCAATCCACAACATGGTGGTGGTCACGTCGCCAATCGGTGACCAAGCTCCACCGGCATTGGCGGCAATCACAATAATGCCGGCAAAAAACAAGCGGTCATCACGCTTGCCCAAGAGCTTTTTCATCAGCGAGATCATCACAATGGTGGTGGTCAGGTTGTCCAGAATGGCGCTCAGGAAAAAGGTCACAAAACCCACCATCCACATCAGCGTGGAGAGCTTTTTGGTGTTGATGCGTGAGGTGATGACTTCAAACCCGTTGTGGGCATCAACCACTTCCACAATGGTCATCGCCCCCATCAGGAAGAACACGATTTGCGCCGTGCCCATCAGGGATTCACCCAACTGCTCGCTGACCAGATGTTGGTCGCCTGCCAGCATGGCGTAAATAGTCCATAGCAAGCCTGCGCCAATCAGGGCGGAGGCACTCTTGTTGATTTTGATGGGATGTTCAAGCGCAATAGCGGCGTACGCCAGCACAAACACAATGACCAGGGCTGTCAGCATGGGTTGTCACCTCGGATGTTGTTGTAAGAAAAACCTCGCGCGATTATGACGGCTTGAGCATTCAAAAGACTGACGTGTTTTCCCTGATGCAAGTTGGCCACGCGTGGCAGCCCAAAACAAAAAGGCCACCCGAAGGTGGCCTTTTGAAGGTCAACGAAACGTTGATTACTTGGATGCAGCTTCTGCCGGCGCAGCAGCTTCAGAAGCGGCGGCTGCAGGAGCGGCTGCAGGGGCTTCAGATGCTGTAGTAGCCGGAGCCTCCACAGATGCCGGTGCGGGTGCAGGAGCGGCTTCTTCTTTCTTGCCGCAAGCAGACAGAGCAGCAGCAGCGACGATTACAGCGATCAGAGCGAGAGATTTGTTCATTTGAAATACCTGTTATTAAAAAAATTTCCGGAAATTGCCTTTGTGGCCATCCACAAAGGCCAAGCAGACAAGTAACACCCGTTTGCTTAACCAGAAATTATAGTGAAAACCCTAATGCCTGACACCCAACTGACCACTATTTGTTGCAAACACGCGCAACTACTTTCGTTGCCATGACGGGTGGCAACGATTCAACACGTCTGCACCAGCGCCCAACCGGCTTCTACCCATGACAAAAGCTGCGCCAAAGCCTGGCCACTGAGCTGGCTCACCTCCCGGGCACTCAATTCGCGGGCATTGGCCAACGCACGCATCAAGGCGGCATCGTGCCCAGAGGCTTGCAGGCATTCCCCGTTGATGAAGAGATGCTGTGCGTCAAACATCATGCGGGTGCGTCGGTCAAGGCGGCAACCGCAGTTCAGCAGCTGCGATGCCAGCTGCTTTGAGGGTTCAACCGAGTCGAACCACACCTGGGGTTTGGGCTCGGTGAGGTATTGCCCCAGGCCACGCGCAAAAGCCTGGCTGTCTTTAAGCGCCTCTTGCAAAGCATCCTGCGCAAAAGCCAACATGCTGGCAGGAATTTCTGCGGGTTGTTCAACGGCCGCTTGATCAGGGTCACGGTAAAGACGCACACCCACGGCATCTTCAGCCTCTTCGGCCAGACGCTGCAGCAATTCGCGCGCCAATTCAGCCCGGTTGGGAATGCGAAAGCCGATGGAATAGGTCATGCATTCGCCCTCGGCAATACCGTCATGGGCATAGCGTGGCGGCAGGTAAAGCATGTCGCCGGGTGCCAGTACATATTGCGCTTCAGGCTGAAAGTTGGCCAGAATTTTCAAAGGCATATCCGGCTGCAGGCTTAAATCTTTTTGGCGGCCAATGCGCCAGCGCCTGTGGCCCTGCGCTTGCAGCAAGAACACGTCATAGCTGTCGTAGTGCGGACCCACGCCGCCCTGATCCGTGGCGTAACTGATCATCAAGTCATCCAGCCGGGCATCCGGCACAAAACGAAAACGGTTCATCAACGCATGCACCGCATCATGGTGCAAATCCACCCCCTGCAGCAGAACCGTCCAGCCGGGTTGTTTGAGCGGCGGCAGCGTACGGCGCGGGAACGGCCCGTGTTTAAAGTGCCAAGCTGCGCCCGACTCCTGAACAACCAGACGGGCTTGCGCGTCTTCGTTGGCTGCCAATTCAAACAACTCGCTTCGAGCCAACAAGGGTTTGAAGTTAGGGATGGCCTGGCGCACCAGAAGCGGCTTTTTCTGCCAGTGGCGCTTCATGAACTGTTGCGGGCTCAGGCCGCCCAGCAAGGGCAGCGCTTGGGTGATATCCATGGTCTGGTACTTTATGAAGGTGTGTCTGCGACAATTATGAGATGGAAATTACTCAACAATGCGTGGTCGCTTTAACCTGGACGCTCAAAGACACTTTGGGCGAAGTTTTGGATGTGCTCGATGAGCCGGTGGAATTTTTGGTGGGGGGCGATGACCTCTTTGACGTGATTGAAGCCGCTTTGCGGGGCTACAAAACCGGAGCCACAATCAATTTGCACATCGAACCCGAGCAGGGGTTTGGCGACTTCAACGATCAGCTTATTTTTCTGGAGCCACGTGCGGTGTTCCCGCCGGAACTTGAAGAGGGCATGACGTTTGAAGGCGTGGCCCTGCCGGCGGGTTGCAACCCGGACATGCCGCAAGACGCGCTCTACACCGTGACCGACATCTACCCCGAGCACGTGGTGCTGGATGGCAACCATCCGCTGGCCGGGATTGCGCTGAATTTAACCGTGCAAGTGCGTGCAGTACGCGAAGCCACCGAGGCAGAAATTGGCTGTGGCAGCGCTGGCACTGGTTTTTTCAAAATCACGCCTCTGCACAGCATGGCTGCGGGCAGCAACTTGCTTCAATAAGTTTTTTTCAGACCGTCGACTCAAACCTTGCCAGTAGAGCCGTACCCACCCTCGCCACGCACACTGGCGGGGAAGTCGGTCACCAGATTGAACTGCGCCTGCACCACCGGCACGATCACCAGCTGGGCAATGCGTTCCATCGGCTCAATCGTGAACGGCACGTCGCTGCGGTTCCAGGCACTCACCATCAACTGGCCCTGGTAGTCGCTGTCAATCAGGCCCACCAAATTGCCCAGCACAATGCCGTGCTTGTGGCCCAGGCCAGAGCGCGGCAAGATCATCGCGGCAAACCCGGGGTTCTGGAGGTAAATGGCAATGCCGGTGGGCACCAGTTGCCAGGCGTTGGCCTGCAGCGTCAAAGGCGCGTCCAGGCAAGCGCGCAAGTCCAGACCCGCACTGCCCGGTGTGGCATAGCTTGGCAATTGATCGGCCATGCGCGGGTCCATGACCTTGACATCAATTTTCATCATTTTTTATCTCCAGCCCCTATCCTAAGGGCGATATCAGCTATCAATTTACGAGCAAGCGAGAGCTTGGTGTCGCGTGACAATTCACGCGAACCCGACTCATCCAGCAACAACAAGGCGTTGTCGTCCTGCCCAAAAGTATCCGGACCAATGTTGCCCACCAGCAGGGGTACGCCTTTGCGAATCCGCTTGGCCTGGGCGTTGGCCAGCAAGTCATGGCTCTCGGCGGCAAACCCTACGCAGTACAGCGCTCGGCTTTTGCCGCGCTCGGATTGCGCAAGGGTGGCCAGAATGTCAGGGTTTTCAACAAAGTGCAAAACCGGCGCTTGACCCGTGCCGTCTTTTTTGATTTTGCGATCTGCCGCAGATGCCGGTCGCCAATCTGCGACCGCCGAAGTTGCTATAAATATAGTAGCTGTTTGCGCTTTATTTTCAACGGCTTCAAGCATATTTAATGCAGACTTTACATCCACACGTGTGACACCGTGCGGCGTCGGCAAGCTCACTGGGCCCGCCACCAGGGTCACCTCTGCACCCGCCTCACGTGCCGCACGGGCTATGGCAAAACCCATCTTGCCGCTGGACAAATTGGTGATGCCACGCACCGGGTCGATGGCCTCAAAGGTCGGCCCGGCGGTGACCAGCACCTGTTGGCCACGCAGCAGTTTGGGCTGAAAAAATGCAAGCACTTCGTCCAGAATTTCCATCGGCTCAAGCATGCGACCATCGCCGGTTTCACCGCAAGCCTGGTCACCGCACCCGACACCCAGCAGCTGGGCTCCATCGCTGGTCACTTGCGCTGCGTTGCGTTGCGTGGCGGGGTGGCGCCACATCTCCAGGTTCATGGCCGGCGCTATCAGCAAGGGCACGCGTTTTATGGGGCGCGCCAGGCACAGCAAACTGAGCAAATCATCGGCCTGGCCATGCGCCAGTTTGGCCATGAAATCCGCACTGGCCGGGGCCACCAGACACATGTCTGCCTGGCGCGTCAGCTGAATATGAGCCATGTTGTTGGCCACACGCGCATCCCACTGCGAGCCGTAGACCGAGTGCTGACTCAGCGCCTGCATGGTCACGGGGGTCATGAACTGCTCGGCCGCCGCACTCATCACCACCTGAACGCTGGCACCGGCCTTGATGAGCAAGCGGCACAACTCGGCCGACTTGTAACAGGCAATGCCGCCGCTTAGGCCCAGAACAATGTGTTTTCCAGCTAAATCTTTCATGCGCCGCAATGTAACAGAGCCCGAAACCAGAGGCTACTTCCGCCATGCACCGCCCCTATAATTGCTCTTTACCAGCTCCCTGAGCGTGCAAGCTCACTTTGACATGACCAAATTTGTCTTCGTCACCGGCGGTGTAGTGTCTTCCCTGGGCAAGGGAATCGCCTCCGCCTCTCTCGCCGCAATTCTGGAATCGCGCGGCCTCAAAGTCACTTTGATCAAGCTCGATCCCTATCTGAATGTAGATCCCGGCACCATGTCTCCGTTCCAGCACGGTGAGGTGTTTGTGACCGACGACGGCGCAGAAACTGACCTCGACTTGGGTCACTACGAGCGTTTCATTGAAACGCGCATGAAAAAGGCCAACAATTTCACCACCGGTCAAATTTACAAAAGCGTGCTCGAAAAAGAACGCCGTGGTGACTATTTAGGCAAAACGGTGCAGGTCATTCCGCACGTCACCAATGAAATTCAAGACTTTATCAAACGCGGCGCTGGTTTTGGTACGGCCGATGCCGTCGATGTGGCGATCGTTGAAATTGGCGGCACGGTGGGTGACATTGAATCGCTGCCATTTTTGGAGGCCGTGCGCCAACTAAGCCTGCAACTGGGCTCTAACAACAGCGCCTTTGTGCATTTGAGTTACGTGCCCTGGATTGCGGCCGCCGGTGAACTCAAAACCAAACCAACCCAGCACACCGCCAAGCAACTGCGCGAAATCGGCATTCAGGCCGATGCCCTGTTGTGCCGTGCCGACCGTCCAATTCCTGAAGAAGAACGGCAAAAAATTTCGCTCTTCTCCAACGTGCCTTTGTGGGGCGTGATCTCGATGTGGGACGTGGACACCATTTACAAAGTGCCGCGCATGTTGCACGAGCAAGGCCTTGACGGCCTGATTTGTGACAAGCTGCGCCTGAACACCCCACCCGCGAATCTGAAACGCTGGGATGACCTGGTTTATGAAACTGCACATCCACAAGGCGATGTCAACATTGTCATGGTGGGCAAGTATGTGGAGCTGAGCGACAGCTACAAGTCCCTCAACGAAGCTTTGCGCCACGCCGGCATGAAAAACCATGTGCGCGTCAAAATCAGTTATATAGATTCTGAGACCATCACCTCCGACAACGTGGCTCAGTTAGCTAAATTTGATGCCGTGCTGGTGCCTGGTGGTTTTGGCATTCGCGGTGTGGAAGGGAAAATTTGCGCGGCTCAGTTCGCCCGTGAAAACAATATCCCCTACCTAGGCATTTGCCTTGGTATGCAGGTGGCCACAATTGAATTTGCCCGCCATGTGGCTGGCCTTAAAAATGCCAACAGCACCGAGTTTGACCTGGGCACACCTAGCCCGGTGATTGCCCTGATCACCGAGTGGAAAGACGAAGACGGCACCATCAAAACCCGCAACCAGGCCTCTGACCTGGGCGGCACCATGCGTTTGGGCGCGCAAAGCTCTGATGTCACCAAAGGTACGTTGGCGCACAAAATTTATGGTGACGTGGTCACCGAACGCCATCGCCACCGGTATGAAGCCAATGTCCATTATCTGGACACGCTTCGCAAAGCGGGTTTGATCATTTCTGCCCTGACGCAGCGTGAGCATCTGACCGAAATTGTCGAATTGCCGCAGGATGTTCACCCCTGGTTTGTTGGGGTGCAGTTTCACCCTGAATTCAAATCAACGCCCTGGGCTGGTCACCCCTTGTTCAACGCGTTCATTCGCGCCGCGCTGGAGCATCAAAAACCAGCCGCAACCCTGAAGGCGGTGGCCTGATGAAGCTGTGCGGTTTTGAGATTGGGCTGCAGCGCCCGTTTTTCCTGATTGCCGGGCCCTGCGTGATTGAGTCCGAGCAATTACAAATGGACACCGCGGGAACCCTGAAAGAGATCACCCAAAGCCTGGGCATCCCGTTTATTTTCAAAAGCAGTTTTGACAAGGCCAACCGCTCCAGCGGCAACACCTTCAGAGGTCCCGGCATTGACAAAGGCCTGGAGATTCTGGCCAAAGTCAAACGTGAATTGGGTCTGCCCATCCTGACCGACATCCACGCAGAGGATCAAATAGCGCAAGTGGCCTCGGTGGTGGACGTGTTGCAGACACCGGCTTTTTTGTGCCGCCAAACCGATTTCATCCGCGCCGTAGCGCAATCGGGCAAACCGGTCAACATCAAAAAAGGTCAGTTTTTGGCGCCTGGTGACATGAAAAATGTCATCGACAAGGCACGTGCTGCAGCCCATGAAAAAGGCCTATCTGAAGACAACTTTATGGCTTGCGAGCGTGGTGTCAGCTTTGGTTACAACAACCTGGTCAGCGACATGCGCTCGCTGGCCATCATGCGTGACACCGGCGCTCCGGTGGTGTTTGATGCTACCCACTCCGTGCAGCTGCCCGGTGGCCAAGGCACCAGCAGTGGTGGTCAACGTGAGATGGTGCCGGTACTGGCCCGCGCTGCGGTGGCTGTGGGTGTGGCTGGCCTGTTCATGGAAACCCACCCCGACCCTGCCAAAGCCATGAGCGATGGCCCCAATGCGGTTCCCCTGAAACACATGAAAGCCCTGTTGGAAACCCTGCTAGCACTGGATGACGTAACAAAAAAAACGCCTTTCCTGGAGAATAATTTCAACTAAAGCCGTGCATGATGCCCCTTGGCTCTTGGCTCGTGGTTAACGGCTCTTGGTTAACGGCTCGAAGTTTGATTTCTGTCGTTTTTGATTTTGTATTTTTTTTGAAAGATAAACATGAGTGCAATCGTAGATATCGTCGGTCGTGAAATTCTGGACTCCCGCGGCAACCCCACCGTGGAATGTGACGTGCTGCTGGAAAGCGGCACCATGGGTCGTGCAGCCGTGCCCAGCGGCGCATCTACGGGTAGCCGTGAGGCCATTGAATTACGTGACGGCGACAAAACCCGCTACCTGGGCAAAGGTGTTTTGAAAGCCGTTGAGCACATCAATACCGAGATTTCCGAAGCGGTGCTGGGCTTGGACGCCTCCGAGCAAGCTTTTCTGGACAAGACGCTGATCGATCTGGACGGCACCGAGAACAAAAGCCGACTGGGTGCTAACGCCATGCTGGCCGTGTCCATGGCGGTGGCTCGCGCCGCCGCTGAAGAATCGGGCTTGCCGCTGTACCGCTATTTTGGCGGCATGGGTGGCATGCAGTTGCCCGTGCCGATGATGAACGTCATCAACGGCGGCGCGCACGCCAACAACAGCCTGGACCTGCAAGAGTTCATGATCATCCCGGTGGGTGCGCCGAGCTTTCGCGAAGCGCTGCGCTACGGCGCTGAGACCTTCCACGCGTTGAAAAAAATCATCGACGAGCGCGGCATGAGCACCGCAGTGGGTGATGAAGGCGGCTTCACCCCCAGCGTGGAAAACCATGAAGCCGCGATCCAGTTGATTCTGCAAGCCATTGACAAAGCCGGTTTTGTGGCAGGTGAACACATCGCCATTGGTCTGGACTGCGCCGCCAGCGAGTTCTTTAAAGACGGCAAATACCACCTGAGCGGCGAAGGCCTGGTGCTTGATGCCCAGCAGTGGACGGACGTGCTGGCCACCTGGGTTGACAAATACCCCATCATCAGCATCGAAGACGGCATGGCCGAAGGCGACTGGGACGGCTGGAAAATCCTGACTGATCGCCTGGGCAAGCAGGTGCAAATCGTCGGCGACGACCTGTTTGTCACCAACACCAAAATCTTCAAGGAAGGCATCGACAAAGGCATTGCCAATTCGATCCTGATCAAGATCAACCAGATCGGCACGCTCACGGAAACCTTCGCCTGCATTGAGATGGCCAAGCGTGCCGGCTACACCGCCGTCATCAGCCACCGCTCTGGTGAAACCGAAGACAGCACCATCGCCGACATTGCTGTGGGCACCAACGCGGGTCAAATCAAGACAGGGTCTTTGAGCCGCAGTGACCGCATGGCCAAATACAACCAGCTGCTGCGCATTGAAGAAGACCTGGGTGACATTGCCACCTACCCAGGGCGCGCGGCGTTCTACAACCTGCGCTAGCCGTCTTCATGAGCCACCGCGCTGTTCCCCTTGCTCTGATTGCACTGCTTGTAATCCTTCACGGGCAGTTGTGGTTTGGACGCGGCAGTGTGGCGCAAGTGGCTCATTTGCGTTCACAACTGGCAGATCAGGCTCAGCGCAACGAACAGACTCAATTTGCCAACGACCAACTGGCAGCCGAGGTGCGCGACCTTAAGGAAGGTCTAGAAATGGTCGAGGAAAAGGCCAGAATGGAACTTGGCATGATCAAGATAAACGAAATTTACGTGCAAATCGCACGCTAAACGCTCTGCTTACACGTCTACAATCTTCAACGTCTGCCGCGCTCACTGGGCTTTATATTTCCTTGAACCAATGCTCATAGAGCCAGGGCTTGGAATATTGTGATGTTGGCGTGATCATCTCGCGTTAGATGAACCCAAAACATTCACTGACCTCGCCCACCTGAACTCCGGTTCAGGATGCCAGTCTGGTGGCGTGCGCAGACATCTTCACTCTTCTTCCTGCTTATGCCTTTTGACTTTTCAGTGATCCTTGAACTTGTTGCCTTGGGCTTGTGTTCGGGTTTTTTGGCAGGGTTACTGGGCATTGGTGGCGGCATGGTCATGGTGCCCTTCATCACCGCCATTTTGTCCGCCAGAAATGTCAACAGTGAACTGGCTGTGAAGATGGCCATTGCCACCTCCATGGCCACCATTGTGTTCACATCCATCTCAAGTGTGCGTGCGCACCACCAACGCGGCGCTGTACGTTGGGACGTGGTCAAAGCCCTGGCTCCGGGGATTGTTCTCGGAGCGGTTGTTGCCAGCATGGGGGTCTTTACCGTTCTAAAAGGTTCATCGCTGGCCTTGCTGTTCGCGCTGTTTGTTGGTTTTTCTGCCACACAAATGTTTTTGGATAAAAAGCCAGCCGCCACCCGGCAACTTCCAGGCCAGGCGGGTTTGCTTGGCGCTGGCAGCGTGATTGGTTTTATGTCAGGGCTGGTGGGCGCTGGTGGCGGCTTCATCAGTGTGCCCTTCTTGGCATGGTGCAATGTGGCCATCCACAATGCTGTTGCAACCTCAGCAGCCTTGGGGTTTCCGATTGCTATCTCTAACGCTTTGGGCTATGCCGTCAGCGGCAGCCATGTCGCTAATTTGCCACCTTATTCAATCGGATACATCTGGCTACCTGGCCTGCTGGTGATCGCCACCTGCAGCGTCACCACCGCACCTTTGGGTGCAGCCGCAGCGCACAAATTGCCTGTCAAACGTTTGAAAAAAATATTTGCCAGCGTACTCTACTTGCTGGCGGCCTACATGTTGTACCGCGGTCTACTCAACTACTGAGAGCATCAAAAAAAAGAGCCTGCTCAATGATGAGCAGGCTCTTGTGTTTGGTGGGATGTGCGGGGATCGAACCCACGACAAACGGATTAAAAGTCCGCTGCTCTACCAGCTGAGCTAACATCCCAATCTTTCAAGCAACGTTAATTGCTACAAGCCTTAAATTATAAACATTTTTCCAGCCAGTCTTAGCCCGCTGCTGCCAATTTATTCAAAATAACACCTGCTGCACATTGACCAAACGTCGCTGTCACGGTCACCACAGATCCAAAACCGTGACAATTCAAAGTTCCATCGCCGATCAAGCCGCAGGATGCATCAGGGGGGGCCACGGCTTCACGGCTGAAGACGCCGGTGATGCCTATCTTCTTTCCATCGCGTGCTGCGCCATGCTCTTTTCGCAAGGCATACCGAAGCTTGGATAACAGCGGGTCGTGCGTCACGGTGGCAATGTCTTCAACTGCAACCAAGTGGGCCTGCCGTTTGCCACCAGCCGCACCAACCGCAACGTAGATGCAAGCTGTTTCCAACGCCCATGCAGCCATGACAGTCTTGGCGCGAGTCTGATCACACGCATCCACCACCGCATTCACACATGCAGGCAACAAGCCAGGCCAGTTCTCTGGCTCGGCAAAAGCTTCTACGCAATGAACTTCACATTCGGGGAAAAAAGCATGAATGCGGTCACGCATGGCATGCACCTTTGCCATGCCCAGGCTGGCTTGGGTCGCGTGGATTTGCCGGTTGATATTGGACTCTGCCACCTGATCAAAATCAATCAGACTCAAGTGCCCGACACCACTTCTGGCCAAGGACTCGGCCACCCAAGACCCCACGCCGCCAACGCCAACCACCGCCACATGTGCATTGAAAATACGCTGGGCAGCCTCAACGCCAAACAAGCGCTCGATGCCCCCAAAGCGACGCTCTGTCATTTCAAAGTGGACAAACGTTCCTTGGCGGCTACTGCAGCTTCAGACTGAGGGTATGCCTTGACAAGATCCGTCAGGGTTTTGCGCGCACCTTTGCTGTCTTTCAACTCCAACTGACAGTTGGCCACGGACAAAACCGCTTCTGGTGTTCGCATGTGTTCAGGATCACGCGCAATCAAAGCCCTGAAATTGATGATGGCTTCTTTGTAATCACGGCTGGCGTATTGCGCATTGCCCAACCAAAATAAGGCTGATGACACGTATTTGCTTGCCGGATAGCGCCCCACAAAACTTACAAACAGGTTTTGAGCAGTGACAAAGTCACCTTTTCTAAAACTTGCCAACGCGCCCTCAAAATCACGCTTTTCATCGGGCTCAGCCAAAAATTCAATGCCATCCACTTGAACTTTGACCGGTTCAAACCGAGCCAAACGGTCACCGACCAGTTGCGCCTGATCTTTTTGACTTCGTTGTACGTCGGAGAGTTCACGCAGCAAAGTTTCATTGGAGCCACGAAGTGTTGAAATTTCTGTTTTAAGAAGTTCAATCTGGCGCTGCAAATCAAGCAAACTATTGCCAAGGATCGCGTTATCTTCAGATGCCAACTTGCGGCTTTGCCCCAACTCTTGTTGAACTGTTTCCACCTTTTGGCGCAAATCCAGAATCGCTTTGCGTGCTTCATCATCCTCAAACAAGCCGGCGTGGGATGCGGTTGCAGTCAAAAGGCTGCAACATACAAAAACGAAAGTTTTGAGCAACTTCATGCGCCTAAAGCTCACTGATAACGAATTTCGGCTCGGCGATTTTTAGCGTACGCCGCTTCATCCTTGCCAGTCACAGCTGGTTTTTCCTTGCCAAAACTCACCGACTCCATTTGAGATTGAGGGACGCCCAAAATTGCCATTGCATTGCGAACCGCGTCTGCACGTTTTTGCCCCAATGCCAGGTTGTATTCACGACCACCGGTTTCATCGGTATGGCCTTCAATGGCCAGTTTGCGGGTCGGTTGTGCCTTGGCGACACGCACCTGCGCTGCAATTAATGACTGGAATTCAGGCTTGATCACAAAACTGTCGTAATCAAAGTAAACCGTTCGCGACTCAGCTGACGCATCGGCTGACGCAGTGGTCTTACCTAGATCAACCGGTGTCACGCCGGTGCCATTGACACCTGTCCCATTGGCATCCGAACCTTGCACGGAGTTGGCAGTTACATCAACCACAGGAACATCATTTAACGGTACAGAAGTACCACAAGCTGTCAAAAAAACTACCGCAAAACACATGGCTACCAAATGCTTCATCTCAATACTCCCAAAACTCAAGGTTTAAAAAAAGGACCCCAGTGTGGTTCACGAATATCGCCACCCTGGCCATTCAAACGGGCTTTGACTTTGCCATCCAGCGTACTGGTCATCAAAGCTTCACGACCTTGTAGCTGTGTGGCAAACAACAGTAATTTGCTGTTGGGGGAAAAGCCAGGACTTTCATCGGCTGATGTTTCTGTAATAGCCGTGCTTGTGCCACTTGCCATTTCCATCACATGCAATTTGAAAGCCCCACCCATCCGTGAAATATAAGCCATCCATCGGCCGTCTGAGCTGATCGCTGGAGAAATGTTGTAAGTACCAGTAAATGTGACACGCTGCACTCCCAAACCAGTTACAGACACTTTGTAGATTTGGGGTGAACCACCACGGTCACTGACAAAGAAAATACTTTGTCCATCAGGTGAAAAGGCGGGTTCCGTGTCAATGCTGTTTGACTGGATCAGACGACGCGGCTCGCCCCCAGAAGCACTTAGCAAAAACAACTGTGAACCACCATCACGGCTCAACGTCACGGCCAGTGTTTTGCCATCTGGTGACCAGGCAGGCGCACTGTTGGAGCCCTTGAAATTAGCGATTAACCTGCGCTTGCCGGTGCTGACGTTGTGTACGTAAATGACAGGTTTGCGTGACTCAAAAGACACATAGGCCAACTGGTTTCCGTCTGGCGACCAGGCTGGTGAAATGATGGGCTCAGGGCTTGCCAGTGCCGACTGCGCATTTTCACCATCGGCATCCGCCACCCACAATTGATAGCGCGCGCCAACTTTGGTGATATACGCAATCCGGGTGGAAAAAACGCCTTTGTCTCCCGTTAATTTCTCATAGATGTAATCAGCCACTCGATGCGCAGCCACACGCAAGTCTAAGGCATTGACCGCAAAACCTTGCCCGCCCAAATCCTGGCCATTGACCACGTCCCATAAACGAAAACGCACATCAAACCTACCATCGGCCAATTTGCTCACGCTGCCTGCAGCCAACGCATCTGCGCCAGCCTGACGCAACGCCGACAGCTCCGGCTTGGTACTCTCGTCCAAACTGCTCACAGGAGACAAAATCGACCGAAACTGACCACTGCGTTCAAGGTCAGCCAAAACAATGTCTGAGATTTTTTGAGTCAGTGCGTCCTGCCCACGGAAAGGTGCAACCGTGACCGGAACCTGGGTCAACCCGACCCCTGCGACCTCAATCCGGAATTGAGCCAAGCTGACTTGCGAACACAGTGCAAGTGCACAGGCGATCCATAAATTTGATAAAAAACGCATCATGAAATAGTTTTGCCTCTTGGCCGGTTGCTCAGTTCAGGCGGGTGATCACCGCACCATCTGCATGCAGATTATCGCGGATACCTTTGGTGGCACGCACGATGCCAGTCTGGATGCGGTCTACGACACGCTGGTGGTTCACGTCTTGCGCATGACGGCTGTTTTGTCGATGCCATAGATGATAAACCTCGGTGCTGAGAAAACCGTTTTTTCGACACAGGCCATGGTGATGCAATCGAAGCACCAGGTCAGCATCCTCATGCCCCCAACCTTCAAAAGATTCATCAAAACCATTGACCACTTCAAAATCATGCTTCCAGAGTGCAAAGTTGCAGCTTCGAATTTGCTTCCAGCGAAATTCGGACTCACACCTACCAGGCGCTTGCGGCCAATAAACCAAATGCGCCAGCTTGTTGACATCTCCCCTGAACCGCCAATGTATCCAGTCGTACATACCGGCCTGCATCAAGTCCACGTGCCCAGAAGTGACTTGATGGCTAAGACGCTCGCTCAACAACACCCGATTGCCATTGACAAAGAACCCCTTTTGCGCCAGCGCCTCATGCGCCCGGACAAATCTGGCATTGGGCACGCAATCGCCATCCAGAAATACCAGGTAATCGCCTTGGCTCACCATGGCAGCCAAATTTCTGGCCCGTGAAGCCGTGAAACCAATATCTGGATGCCAGACATGTTTCACTGCGCAGCGAAAGGCTGGCAGTTGCTGGCGCAGCGTTGCCACTGCCAGTGTGTTGGAACCATCATCTGCAATCACCACTTCATGGCGTTCATTACATTGCAAAGCCAACGACTGCAACACCGGGATCAGTGCGTCCACACGGTTGTAAGTCAGTACCACAAAAGAAACAGACACACGCATATCAAGACGATTGCTCTTGCCGCAACATCAACCAACGCTTGGCATACCGGTAGTAGGTTCCCTCTGCATTGGAAATAGCCAGCGCCAAGCCCAATTGCCCATCCATAAAACCCCGTTGCAACACATACGTCCGAAAAAACGCCCAGACACCGTGCCCGATAGCGCCCCACAGGCTGGCACGCCTGCCCTTGGCGCGCAGGGCTTGGGCACCGGCGGTGGAATAGCGGTTGGCTTTATCCAAGACCGATTCAAAGTCTGGAAAACTGTAGTGCATCAAAGGTGACTTCAAATCGCCCACCGCACCGGTAAACACCAGTTTTTCATGCACCAAATCGTCTGAAAACCTGGCTGTGCCTCTTTGAAACAGACGCAAGACCCAATCTGGTGACCAGCCTGAATAGCGCATGAATTGCCCACAATACCTGGACTGTCGCGCAAACCTGTAGACACGCGGGCCGCTTGCTCGTGAAATAGCTGACAGAATTTCATCACGCAAAGCGGGTGTTACCCGCTCATCGGCATCCAACGACAACACCCACCGCCCCCTAGCCAGTGCCAACGCGCGGTTCTTTTGTGGCCCAAAGCCAGGCCAATCGTCCGTGACAAGAACCTGCGCCCCCAAACCACGTGCAATATCTGCAGACTTATCCGAACTTGCAGAGTCCACCACAATGATTTCATCCGCAAAATCCAGGCTTTTAAGACAGTCACCAATATTGGCCTGTTCGTTATGGGTAATGACAATGGCAGAAATACGCATGGGTAGCAAAAAGCAAAATAGGATGGCCATCATAGATGAGCTTCCCCCCAGCTCAGACATCGATGCCAGTGCGGTAAAGTCGTGAAGTTCTTAATCCAACTTATGACCAATTTGACTCGCACGGCCACAGGCCTTCGTATTTTTGCTTTTTGTATCGTGGCGGCTTCAGTGAGTCTACCCATGGCGTGGGTCAGCCTAGGCAAATTGGTTCTATTTGTTGCTTGCCTGGTCTGTCTTGGAAAGCATCTGTTCACAGGTTCAACAGACGAAGCGCTGGACAAACTTTGGGCGGTTCGCATTATTTTGCTGATTCTTGCCAGCTTTGCACTCAGCATGACATGGACTGAAGCCCCCTCAGACATTGCCCTGCTGGCATTTGCCAAACACAGTAAGTTGCTTGAGCTCGCCCTGCTGGTGATCTTGATCAGGAACGCGCGTGAGGCGCGGATTGCCTTGGCAGTTTTTTTTATAAGCCAGGGCATTTTTATTTCGAGTTCATGGGTCATGGCAGCAGGCTTCAGAGTACCCTGGGCCAGCAGTGCAATCAACACCGCATTCAACTCGGTGGTGTATTCCACCTACCTCGATCAAACCCTGATTTTTTCTGCAGCAGCAGCCGTGTTGTGGCATCTGCGTTTAAGCTGGCCAGGCCTGCGCTGGGTGGCTGGTTTTTTGGCCATAGCTGCCCTTGCTAACAACTTGTTTTTACAAGAGGGGCGAACCGGCTACCTGGCCTCCATCGCAGTTCTGGTTCTGGCCTTGGTGTGGGAAGTGCCAAAAAAATTGCGCCTGCTTTCATTGGTCGTGATCCCCCTCGTCGTGTTATCAGGTGCTTACCTTGGCTCAGACAAATTGCAGCACCGCACCGCTCAAATGCTCCAGGAGAGCCAAAGTTACGCTGCCCAAGGCAGCAGTGAAACCTCATCCGGCTTTCGCTTGCACGCCTGGCGCAGATCCATCCAGGCCATGGCACAGCAACCGCTTATTGGCCATGGGGTCGGTAGTTGGACATCATCAGTTAAGCACATTGAAGGCCAATCTGCCGACCAGGTCTTTGGCACGGGACTTGCCAGCAACCCGCACCAGGAATTTTTATTGTGGGGTGTCGAGTTGGGCGTAGTCGGCACTTTGCTGCTGCTTGCGCTGGTGGCAAGCCTGGTGCGTGATGCCTTGCGGTTTGAGATGCCTGTGCGGCGCGCCACACTGTCGGTTGTAGCGGTCATGGTGGTGGGTTGCATGTTCAACTCATCGCTCTATGACGCGCTGATTGGCGATTTTTTCTGCGTTACCCTGGGGGTGCTGCTGGCGCGGGGTATCAGAACTTCAAACCGGCATAAGGCCACATGGCCTGCCACGCCAAGCAAGGCCTTGGCATGACTATAAAAGCAACCCTGATCAACTCAAAATCCAGCAATTCAGAAGCTGCGCTCAGTATGCTGCAACGCATCCGGCGCTTCACACCTTACTTTGGCACCTTGCAAGGCATCTGGCTGATGGTCGCCCTGAGCGCCATCGTCGGAGCCGCCACGGAGCCCATGATCCCGGCTCTGCTCAAACCCCTGCTAGACCGCGGATTTCAGCAGGGTCAGCTGGAAATATGGGAAGTGCCCGCCTCCCTTTTGTTGCTGTTTGGCGTGCGCGGCCTGGCCGGCTATGTGGCTCAAATCGGATTGACACGCATCACGCACCACGGGCTGCAGCTGATGCGCCAGGCGATGTTTGCCAAAATTCTGGCTGCAGAACTGCGGCTGTTTTCCCAACAAAGTTCCAGCGCCCTGTCCAACACTGTGGTGTATGAGGTACAAACCGGAGCCACCATGCTGGTTAATGCCATGCTCAGTCTGACGCGCAACGGCCTGACGCTGCTGGCGCTCACCGCCTACCTGTTTTACCTGAACTGGAAGCTCACCCTGATCGTTGCGGCCATCTTTCCCGCCGTGGCCTGGGTCATGAAAGTGCTAACCCGGCGCGTGCACAAGCTCACCCAAGCCAATCAAGAGGCCACCGACCAACTGGCTTACGTGGTGGAAGAAAACGTGTTGGCACACCGGGACATTCGCCTGTATGCGGCCCAAGCCACGCAAGCCACGCGTTTTAACAAACTGAGCGAATCGCTGCGCCACCTGGCCATGAAATCGACCGTGGCCGGAGCTGCCATGACCCCCATGACGCAAATGCTGGCTGCCGTAGCGCTGTCCGCTGTGATCTCGGTCGCCCTGATTCAAAGCGCCAGCAGTGGCACGTCGGTGGGCGGTTTTGTGGCCTTCGTCACCGCCATGCTGATGATCATTGCGCCGGTGCGTCAACTCTCGGAGGTCTCAAGCCCCATCACCCGGGGCCTGGTGGCGCTGGAGCGTGCCTTGGCCTTGATCGAGCAAACCCCCGATGAATCCAGCGGTAGTTTTGCCACCCCACGGGCCACTGGAATGCTCTCTTTTTCAGAGCTAATAGTGCACTATCCATCAGGGCAAAGCCCCGCTTTGAGCATTGATACCTTGACCATTCAACCGGGTGAAACGGTGGCCTTGGTCGGAGCCTCGGGATCAGGTAAATCGACGCTGGTGAATGTATTGACACGTTTTGTCGACATCCAGTCCGGACAAATCCGGCTGGACGGCCATGAATTGCGCGACTGGCAATTGCCCGCCTTGCGGGCACAGTTTTCGCTCGTCAGCCAGCAGGTGGTGATGCTCAACGACACCGTCGCCGCCAACGTAGCACTGGGCTTGCCCATTGACCAGCAACGGGTGATGCAGTGTCTGGTGTCAGCCAACCTGGACACCTTTGTGCAGGCTCTTCCCAAGGGTCTGAACACGCTGGTCGGCCACAACGCCACGCAACTCTCAGGCGGCCAGCGCCAGCGGCTGGCCATCGCCCGAGCGCTCTACAAAGACGCGCCCATCCTGATTCTGGACGAAGCCACCTCGGCGTTGGACACCGAGTCTGAACGCAGCGTGCAAGAAGCACTGGAGCGGTTAATGACCCACCGCACCACACTGGTGATTGCCCACCGCCTGTCGACCGTGCACCATGCCGACCGCATTGTGGTGCTGGACCACGGCCGCATCGCCGAATCCGGCACCCACGCCCAGTTGCTGCAGATGGACGGTTTGTACGCCCGCCTCTACCGGCTGGGGCTGCACGACAGTCCAATAAATTGATAGCAATCTCCGCCCATTTTATAAGGGCTTGAGGCCGATTTTGCTTATAACTTTTGGATTGCCAATTGTTGGTAGAGGGCTGACTGCCGCTGCGCCAAAGCAGCCCACTGATGGTCTTGGGCAAATGCCAGCCCGGCAGCGCGCAAACTTGTCTCCAATGCAGGCTCTTGCTTCACTCGTAGCAGGGCGAAAGCCATTGCCGCTGGATCATGTGGATCTTCCAACACCAGCGCATCTTGCCCAGCGCGCAACAGCGCCGCAATACCGCAATAGCGTGCGCTGCTAACCACCACCGGCAAGCCATGCGCCATGGCTTCCAAGACCACCATGGCAAAGGTATCTTCCAGCGTCGGATGGACCAGACTGTCTGCGGCTTGGTAGGCCATACCCACTTCTGGCAATGCACCCAAAAAAAACACCCGCTTGGCCAGACCAGCCGCAGCTGCCTGAGCCTGGAACTGCGGCGCTTGGGCCGGGTTGCCCACCACCGCCACAAAGCAGGACTCGGGCAATTGCCCCAAAGCTTGAAGCAAAGTGGTCAAACCTTTTTTGCGGTAATCGTTGCCCACAAACAAAATGCAAAATCCATCCGCAGGCAAGCCCAGACGTATTCTGGCTTGTGACTTGGCTTCTGGCGTGGCCGGGCCCACCACACACGCCACCCCCGGTGTCAGCACCTGAAGAGCCGATTGACACGCCGGATAAGCCTGACGCATTTGCGGCAGCAAGGTTTGCGAAGTCACCATAATGGCACGCGGCTGGCGCAGTGAAAAGCGGCTGCGCTCCAGCGCCAAATACACCAGCAGCCGGGGGCTAGTCACAATTTTCAGCCAGCGCAAGCCCAGGCGCCAACCAGACAAACCGTTGAGCAAATTGAACCGCACCGGCAGCACATGCATGGTTTGCACATTGCCGTGCCAGGTGTTCTCGTGCGAATGCACCACATCAAACCCTTTGCGCGTGGCCCACCAGGTAACCGTGGCGTACCACAACTGATTGACCCAGCGTGGCTTGCGCGTGGGGCACGACACCCGGTGGTAAGTCACACCCGGCCATTGGTGATCCAGCTCCTGGGCAAACACATGCATCTCGTGTTGCGCGGCCAGATGCTCCACCAGTGCGATCGAGTAGCGTTCGGCACCGCCACCGGTGGCCATAAAGCGCCGGTTCAGCACCGCCACGCGCAAGCGCCGGGCCGGCGCGGGTTCACCTGCGGCGAGATGCACAGCTGCCATCGTCATGCAGCTTCACGCCGGTCTTCATAACCGGTGGCCACTTTCAGCCAGAACACCGGCAGTGTGGTCGACCGCACCACCGGCACGCGCGGCAGTTGCAGCAAGTCCAGACCAGCCCGCACGCGCCCACGCGCCGTGGTGGTGGCAGACGCATAACCCGCTGCACGGACCATCTCGGCGTGCTTTCCGGTGAACTTGCCATAGGGATAACAAAACGCCTCCAGCGCCTTTCCAGTCTGCGCGGATAGCTCTGTTTTTGAGAGTGAAATTTCTTCCAAAGCCAACGCCTCGTCACATTCGGTCAAGTTAACGTGATGCCGCGTATGCACCCCCACCTCTTGCCCACCAGCCACCCACTGGCGCAGCTGCGACGCGTTCATTAGCGCGGCGGGCGCAATACCCACTCCAGCATCCCAATCGTTGGTACGACCCAAGCGCTGGCTGACGCAATAGCAAGTCGATGAAAATCCAAACCGTTGCAACACCGGCAGCGCGTGCTGCAGGTTGTTGACGTAGCCGTCATCAAAGGTGATGCCCACCACCTTGCCTCGCCGCTCACCCCGCAAATAAGGCAGCAGCGCCGACATTGACAGCCCCTGGTAACCCAGCAATTGAAGTGCGCGCATCTGCCGCGCAAACGCTGCTGGAGCCACATACAGGCTTCGAAACGGCGCGCCCTTGGGCGGCGCCACATCGATCTGGTGGTAGACCAGAATCGGGATCGGCCAGGCGTTGGCGGTCAGGGCTTGCAAGCTCATCACGCGCCCCTACAACAACACAATATCGTACTGTTCCTGCCCCATGGCGCTCTCGCTTTGCAGCGACACCGGCTTGCCGATGAACTCACTCAAACCCGCCAGGTGCTGGCTTTCTTCGTCCAGAAACAGCTCAATCACTTTAGGCGAGGCCACCACGCGAAACTCTTTCGGGTTGAACTGGCGCGCCTCGCGCAAAATCTCCCGCAAGATGTCGTAAGCCACGCTGCGCGGGGTTTTGACGATGCCCCTGCCCTGGCACAGCGGGCAGGGTTCGCACAACATGTGCGCCAGCGATTCACGCGTGCGCTTGCGCGTCATCTCCACCAGCCCCAGCTGGGAAAACCCGCCGCACATGGTTTTGACATGGTCGCGCGCCAACTGTTTGCGTATCTCGGCCAGCACCGCCTCACGGTGCTCATCGGGCACCATGTCGATGAAGTCCACAATGATGATGCCGCCCAGGTTGCGCAGACGCAGCTGCCGCGCAATGGCTTGCGCCGCTTCCAGGTTGGTCTTAAAAATGGTGTCGTCAAAATTGCGCGCACCGACATAAGCACCGGTGTTCACATCCACCGTGGTCAGGGCTTCGGTCTGGTCGACGATCAGGTAGCCGCCCGATTTCAAATCGACCCTGCGGCCCAAGGCCTTGGCAATTTCTTCATCAATAGAAAACAGGTCAAAAATTGGGCGCTCGCCCTTGTACTGCTGAAGTTTCAGCGCGGCGGCTGGCATAAATTCTTGGCCAAAGGCTTTCATCATGGCAAATTGTTCGCCCGAATCCACCTTGATGCTTTGCGTCTGCTCGGTGGTCAGGTCACGCAGCACCCGCTGCGCCAGACTCAAATCCTGATGCAACAGCGAGCGCGGCGGCAACTTGGTCGAAGCCTCGCGGATACGCTTCCAGGCCTTGCGCAGATAGGCCACGTCATCAGCCAGTTCCTGCTCGGTGGCATCTTCGCCGTTGGTGCGCAAAATAAAACCGCCGCCCTCGTCGCCCACCAGGGTTTGCAGGTGCGAGCGCAAGGCATCGCGCTGCGCTTGCGGGATTTTTTGCGACACGCCAATGTGGTCGTCCTGCGGCAAAAACACCAGCATGCGCCCGGCAATGCTGATTTGTGTGGACAAGCGCGCGCCTTTGGTGCCAATCGGGTCTTTGATCACCTGCACCATCAGGCTCTGCCCCTCAAACACCTGTTTTTCAATCGGTATCTGGCTGGCCAGGTTACGCGCGGCGGAAATGGTTTCACCCTCTGCGGGCGGATGCCAGACATCGGCCACATGCAAAAACGCGGTGCGCTCCAGGCCAATGTCAATGAACGCCGACTGCATGCCCGGCAAGACCCGCGCCACCTTGCCCAGATAGACGTTGCTGACCAGCCCTCGCTCCAGCGTGCGCTCCACATGCAGCTCTTGCAGTGCGCCGTTTTCCACCACCGCCACCCGGGTTTCTTGCGGCGACCAGTTGATCAAAATGTCTTCTTGCATGTGTCATTGCTTTTATATAAGAAATATGCCTC
>Ga0210021_1000659_pt1 | contig 37339 bp, 51 predicted proteins | sample CryGeymeta201517_FD_183981 | JGI IMG/M metagenome (GOLD analysis project Ga0210021, IMG submission 183981) | Groundwater microbial communities from Crystal Geyser aquifers in Utah, USA - Crystal Geyser metaG 2015-17 (SPAdes) (version 2) | ecosystem: Environmental > Aquatic > Deep subsurface >... | reverse complement strand
GCTACCTATCTCTATCTCCCTTGCAATCCACCTTATTTTCCTTTGGTTTAGTTTCAGCATATGGAATGCTGGTTTTGTGTAGTCTTCTTTTTTTACCGAGAGGACATTAATGCGGGACAACACACAAAATAAACAATTATACTAGCACTTAAAAATAAAAGAACTATAAAATACCCGGACAAAGCACCAATCATTTTCTTCAAATTCAACACCTATGGCTATATTCTACAATACTTATTTTTTCTTTGCAACTAAAACACTTTTGGTCTTTAATCTTATTATCAACCATAGAACACCCATATCTTGCTATCAATAACTCGCCACATTTAGGGCAGTAAGTATTATTCATAGGATTACCTGGATCTTGCGATGTATATGCATAAACATATTTTAGGCCAGCTTTCTTTGCAATATTTCGGCATTTCTTCAGAGTTTCCACAGCAGTATAAGGGAGATTTAAACATTGATAACTAGGAAAGAACCCAATAAATTGAATAGGAACATTCTCGCTTAAATTGTCTTTTATCCATCTAGCTAGCTCTTCAACTTTCTTAAGATCATCACCAATCTTTGGGATAATCAGGTCAGTGATTTCAACGTGAACACCGTTATCAAAATAGCGCTTCATTGCTTCAAGAATGGGCTTTCCATCAGGGACAGAGCAATAATCCCTTAGAAACTTTTGGTCAAGCGAACCTTTGACATCAACAACCGCAGCGTCAAGATACTTTGAAATCTTATCTATAGCCTCTTCTCCTGCATAGCCATTAGTAACAAAAACATTGTATAATCCTTCTTTCTTAGCAAGTTTAGCAATATCGTACGCATATTCAAAAAACACTGTCGGCTCTGTATATGTGTATGCGATTCCTTGGCAATTATTTTCTGCTGCTATTCTTACAACTTCTTTTGGCAGAACTTTTTTTCCAACTATCTTTTCTGTCTGTGATATATTGGGATTGCAACAAAATTTACATCTAAAATTACACCCCACAGTCGACAAAGACAATACTTGTGATCCCGGATGGAAATGAAAGAATGGCTTCTTCTCGACTGGATCTATCTGAAGGCTTTGAAGCTTTTCATATACTAATGAGTATAATTTTCCATTTTGGTTTTTTCTTACTTTACAGAACCCGACTTTCCCATCTGGTATTACACAGTTTCTTTCGCATAAATAACACTGAACTTTTTTATCTTCTAGCTTCCTGTAAAACATAGCTTCCTTCATTTACCTCAGATATATTAGTTTAAAAGCGAAAATTAATAATTCAATAGTAAGGTGATTTTATGGAAGATAAAAGAAGAGTCAACGTGAATATAGACCACAGCGAGCTAGGGTTTTTCACAGACAATGTGACTATTTCCCATAACCCGAATAAATTCATCTTCGACTTTGTCCAGGTGACTCCAAGGTTTGATAGAATAGGAGATGATATGCAGCAGTCTTTAGCAGTAAAGCACAACACAATAATAATGGACCCGATAATGGCCAGGAACATTCTTGAAATCCTAAAGGACAACCTAGAAAAATACGAGAAGAATTTTGGCGAAATAAAAATCCAGAAAAGAAAGGCTGTAAGCAAGCCGATGGAATATTCGGAAGAATCCACAAGGTATATTGGATAGGTGACTTTTTGTTAATAATGGGCATTGATGAAGCCGGGAGAGGTCCGGTTATAGGGCCGATGGTTTTGTGCGGCTTAGTTGCAACTGAAGATCAGGAAGAAGAACTGAGAAAAATAAAAGTTGCAGACTCGAAAACCCTGTCTCCCAAAAAAAGAGAAGAGCTTTCTGAAAAAATCGAGGGAATTGCAACCCATATAATAATCCTCCGAATACCCGCACATAAAATAGACGCCAACCGAAAAAAGGGGATAAACCTCAACCAGATAGAAGCAATAAAAATGGCTGAAATAATTGACATGATTAAGCCCGATAAAGTTTACATCGATTCCCCCAGTTATAATAGTAATAAATTCATGGAATACCTTTCCTCAAAACTTGAGCACAAGAAAGTAGAGATAATTGCTGAAAATTATGCTGATAAAAAATACGCTGTTGTTTCTGCTGCCTCAATAATGGCAAAAGTCGACAGGGATGCACAAATTAAAAAACTGGAACAAGAAATAGGCGAGCCTTTAGGTGTTGGATACCCGCATGATGAACTTACAATAAAACATCTCGAAAAAATAGCAAGAGAAAACAAGGGTAAGATGCCTAGATATGTAAGGACTACATGGGACACTACAAAACAAATAATCAAAAAATATGAGCAGAAAGGGTTAGTTGGGTTCTTGCAAAAAATTGGCAAAGAATAATTTTTGTCATTTAATTATAAAATCTAAATATTGTAACAAGACTGGAATTATTATTATGATCATTCCCCAACCTAACAAACCAAACTTATTCTTCTTCAGTAGATATATCGAACTCAAAATGTAAAATATCTCAATAGGGAATGTCATCCATTTACAAAACTCCTTACACCAATTTGCATACGATGATTCTCTATGTAAAAATTCAGTAAAATTATTATGTATCCCCAAAATATCAGATAAAATATCTCTAATTAAATGTTGAATTGAATAAATAAGAATAAAAATGAGAATTATCTTCCAAACTTTCAATAGAAAGTCTTTCACTTCTTAAACCACCCGCTAAGCGTAGACTGTGTCCCAGATTTCCGAATTTCTAGAAGTCTTTCAACACCCTTTTCTATTCTTTCTTGCGAGAATTCATGCTCATCTACCATTATCTTCATGATCTCATCTTTATTCGGTTCATTCCATTCTATTTCATAGTCTTGTTTTACTGGTGGATTCAAAAAGAAATCATAAATTTTGCGGGGGTCAGTTTCAAATTCCCAATCAATCTCCTTAAGAACATTCTCCAAATTTTGTTTTTCTTTCACTAATTTCAAAGCTCCTTTAGGTCCGATACCCTTTATCCCCCCAGGATTATAATCTGTCCCGACCAATATTCCCAACACAACCAATTGCTCCTGGTTTATTCCCAGTTCTGACAGCATCTTCTCCAGTTCTATTAATTCCGGCTTAATTTCAATCCACATCTGCTGGTGAGGCAACTTCCTCTTTCCTGTTATTGAAAGGTTTCTGACCATTTTTGGGGAGGCGAACAACAGCGAGTCAATATCCTGGGATCCAACTGCATATGCATCTCCTTTCCGAACAAGCAAAGATGCTTGAGCTTCGCCTTCCGACGGAGCTTCTATACAAGGTATACCCATAGCTTCAAGCAGCTTCCTGGCTTCTCCAACCATGTCAACTGTTACTTTCAATGCTCCCTGGGCATAAGTCATTATCTTCTCTTTCTCGCCTTTTTCAACAGCTTCTTCCCATTTTATTTTATTCTTGTCCCTTATTTTTTGCCTCTCCCTTAAAACTTTCATCTTGAAGTCTGGCGGTTCCCCGTCTATTACAAAAATAGGCTTTATTCCGCTTTCCAGTAATTTAATATTCCTATAAAAAACTCCAGAAAGATGCGATGTTATTCCGCCTTTCGAATCCCTCAAAGGTTCTCCAGTATACCTCTGCCTAATAATGCTTAAAAATTGAAAAAGAATATTGTAGGCATCTACTGCTATCTTCTTGCCAGACAGGGTTTCCAAATCTATTTCTGTTTTTGGGGCTAACCTAGATATCTGAACTCCCATAAATCTAATTTACCATTCAAAATATAAAAGAGATCATTTCTTCTTTCTTGTTGCCCTTTTTCTTGTTGTTTTTTTGACTTCTGGTTTTGACTCTTCCTTTTCCTCTTCTTTTGGCTCCTCTTTCTTTAATTCTTTTTCTATCCTCCATTCATCCAATTCCAGCCAAACCACAAACAATCCAATCAACATGACAAGTGGCGGAATAGAGCCAACCAACAGTGTTACTAATGACTGCCAGAGCTTAACTGTTCCGATCACTGGTATATTTATGCCGTTGCCAACACCATTCATTATTTCATATGCATACATTCCCAACGGAACTACTAGCAAAACAACTCCAATCAATAGCTTAATCATTGCACCCATTATATATCCCCCCTTCATTTAATGGAAGTAATATTGAGTTTTAGATATTTAAGTTTTGGAAATTCAATAATTATAAATATGTCTGATCCAATATCGCTTTTGGGTAATGTATCCTTCACAAATTTAGTCATATTTATAATAATTTTCGCTGTTGCTTCTCTTTTTACAAACCTTCTATCGATTGTAATTTCAAACCTGATTAAAACAAAAATTAACAACCCAAGATATAAAGTCCCAGGAAAATTGGTGCAGTATTTTTTAATGTTTGCAGTGACTTATCATGGCCTTAAATATATACTTGGATTCGAACTCAATACACTTCTCGCCACACTGGGGATATTCGGTATTGCAGTAGCTTTTGCTACCCAGCAGACCATCCAAAACTTTATTGCAGGCATTTTCATTCTTGGAGGGGGAATTATAAAACTAGACGATTGGGTAGAGATTTCTGGCCTTCCGTCTACAGGGTTATCCCAAGTAAAAGACATCTCCCTTACTAGAACAACATTGAGAGAAGAAAACGGGAGATTGATATTTGTGCCAAATTCTATTTTTATCAATAGCAAGCTTGTTAAATATTCAGGCGGGGATTTTTTCAAGGTTTCTTTTTCATTGAAAGTTTCTGGAGATAATGATTTAGAGAAAGTCCGAAAAATTGTTTTTGATATCTGCAATAAAAATGAGAAAATCCTGCCAAATATACCAGTAAAAGAAAAATCTATCCTTCGAAAACTATTGGCAAATATACCTGTTGAAAATAAGGATCTTTTATCTTTTCTGAAAAAAAGATTTGATCCAAATAAGTTTGAACCAGTTGTTCTTATAGGGGATATCAATGAGAATAAGATAACACTAAATGTTTGGATTTGGCTTTGGGAAATTGAAAATAAAGATAAAATAATTTCTTCTATACTGGGTGATATTCTAAAAGAATTTTCTAAAAACAAAATTAAACTCGGATAGAATAATTTATAGGTTAAAAACACAAAGTAATATTTGAGATATTTTGATTCTTTTCAAAAATGATATATCTTTTCTTTAAAATTTACAACTTTATTGTCTTCTATTTTAACACCTTCTTTCTCTAGGAGTTTAATTTTATTGTCTATTCCAGCTGCAAATCCCCCAACATTTCCATTAGAATTGACAACCCGATGGCAAGGGATTTTTGGGGCATTTGGATTGTTATGGCAGGCGTTTCCGACAGCGCGAAAGGCTTTAGAATTCAATTTTTTAGCTATTATGCCGTATTTTGCCACTTTCCCTTCAGGTATTTGTTCTAATAACTTCCAAACTTTTTCTTGAAACTTCATATAATTAAATATATCAGAAAAGTAAATAATTCTGCAATAGGTTAATATTTAAATTTTGTGATACAAACAGTTAAGGAATAGGTGCTTTAATGGTCAGTGGTTTATATCAAGAAATAAGGAAATTGTGGAAAAACCCAAGGAAATCAATGAAAGAGTTAACTAGATCCAGGCTTATTGAATGGAGAAGGGAAGGGAGATTTGAAAGGGTTGAGAAGCCTACTAGAATTGACAGGGCAAGAAGCCTTGGTTACAAGGCAAAGAACGGCTTTGTTATAGTCAGGGGAAGGATAGGCAGGGGGGGGAGAAGAAGACCACTTTATGGAAGAAGAGGCAGAAAACCATCCAAATCAGGTCTTACTGGATTTACGTCATCAAAATCTTTGCAGTGGATGATGGAAGAGAGAATCCAGAAAAAATACCCAAACCTTGAAGTTCTTGGGAGCTATGAGGTAGGAAAAGATGGAAGTCATAAATGGTTTGAAGTCATTCTCGTGGACCCTGTTGTTCCAGAAATTATGAAAGACAAGAATTTGAAATGGGTTGAATCTGGGAAGAATAAAAGGAGAGTGTTTAGGGGGCTGACATCTTCTGGTAAAAAGGGGAGAGCACTTAAGGCTTAATTTCTTAATCCTTTAAATCTAATTTTAATTGATTATATGGATTGCTTTGATTTTCATATTAGGTCTGATTTCTCTGAGGGGGAGTCGTCTGTTCTAGATTTTGCCACCCGCGCCAAGATGTTAGGATACAAAGGAATATGTGTTTCTGAGTATTTCAGGGATGAAAAACATTTAGAGGAATTGAAAAGAAAATGTAAAGATATTGCTGATAGGGTAGGACTGGATATTTTTGTCGGGTTTCAAGCTAGAAATACAAAGGAATTGAGTAAATTAACTTCTTTGAGGAGAAAATATGATGTTTTGTTGGTTAGGGGAGGTAATGTCGACTTAAATAGAAAAGCGGTTGAAACTCCAGAAGTGGATGTGCTGCTTCATCCTGAATTTGGAAGATATGATTCAGGCTTCAATCACATAATGGCTAAGCTTGCGAGAGAAAATAACGTTGCAGTTGAAGTCAATTTCAGGGAAATACTGCTTTCTTCTAAAAACACAAGATCCCACATACTTCACAATATCAGCGAAAATATCAAGTTATGTAAAAAATTTCACACACCAATCATTATTTGTTCTGGTGCTATTTCACATCTTCAGATGAAAGACCCTAAAGTCCTGATGTCAATGGGAACGCTTCTTGGGTTGGAGTTGAATGAAGCTAAGAAATGTTTGTCAGAAGTGCCTAAAAATATTATCAATTCAGTCAAAGAGAAGCAAAGCAAATCATGGATAAAACCAGGGGTTAAGGTGGTTAGATGAAAAAACTGAAAATACTGCCTCAAACATTGAGGGAGAAGAAGCGGTATATAGCTTTTCAAGTTATACCTGAAAAAGACGAAGATTTCACTTATTCTGACTTAGAGGCGGGAATATGGAATGTGATGTTAGACTTCTTGGGGGAATACGGGGTTTCAAAAACATCTGCTTGGCTTCTAAAAGATACATGGGACCCTAAAGAATTGACAGGAATTATAAAATGCATCCCTGAAAGCACAGAGGCTATCATAGCATCTCTTGGACTTATTGACAGGCTTGGGGATAACAGGATTTGCTTTAAGATATTGAAAGTTTCTGGAACTATTCGGGGGTTGAGGTTAAATACTACCCAAAAGTTTAAATCAATCAAATAAAAAATACTAGGAGTCAATTTGTCTACTATCATTGATTTAATATTTAAAATACAAAATATTGTTATCAATTTAATGATTAAGTGAGGTGAATATATGGCTCAAATGCTTCCGGAATATATGGGTTACGATAGAACAATGTCCACGTTCTCGCCGGACGGGCGTCTATTTCAGGTAGAATATGCAAAAGAAGCAGTTAAAAAAGGGACAACATCAATTGGCCTAACATTTAAAGGCGGGGTGATACTCGCAACAAATAAGCAAATGATGAAGCTAGCAGTTCCAGACACACTAGAAAAATTATTCAAGATCGACGACCATGTAGGCGTAGTTGCTGCTGGTCTATTAGCAGATGCAAGAATACTCGTAAACCAATTGAGGGTAAACGCACAAGTAAACAAGATAACATACGAAGAATCAGCAGATATACTGGCATTATCAAGAATTCTAGGCGACAGGCTCCAATTTTCAACGATCTACGCTGGCTTAAGGCCTTATGGCGCTTCTTTTTTGGTTGGAGGAGTAGATTCAACAGGATCGCACTTAGTAGAGGTAGACCCTTCAGGGATGCTTTATGAATGGAAAGCGTATGCTATTGGCAGAGGAGCACAGGCAGCGATCAAAATTTTCACAGAAAAATTCAAAGAAAGCATTGGCGAACAAGAGGCATTAAGAATGGTTGTAGATGTAATGAGAAAAGTGGAAAAAATAACAGACCCATTAAATGCATTGGAAATATCAATTATAAGGGAAAGCGATAAAAAACTTGAATCATTGTCTGGAAAAGACATTAAAAAATTGCTGTGAAGTCCTATGGTTGACATTGACAAGTCAGTTGTTTGTAGGCTGAAAAAGGGCAGCGATTATTTTGAAATTCTTGTAGATCCAGATAAGGCTTTGGTTTTTAAGAAAGGAAAAGAAACCAATCTAGAAGACATTCTAGCAGTTCCTGGGGTATATAAAGATGTGAGAAAAGGGGAATCCATATCGAATGACGAGCTGCAGAAAAATTTTGGCACAAGAAACTTCAATGAGATTGCCAAGAAAATCCTGAATGAAGGGGATTTGCAGTTTACAACAGATCAGAGAAGGCAATTTATAGAGGATAAAACCAATGAAATTGCGAATATAATCTCAAGAAGGGGGATAAACCCGCAGACAAACACCCCGCATCCCCCTAAAAGGATTCTTAATGCAATGGAGCAGGCAGGAATACATGTAGATCCATTTTTAGATGCAAGCGCTCAAATCGACAAAATAGTAAAAGATTTAAAAGTTATATTACCAATAAGGTTTGAGAGTGTAAAGGTTCAAATTACAATTCCATCTCAATATGCTGGGCGGGCTTACTCTGAAATTAAAAGGTTATTTGAAGACTCAGATGAGAGGTGGCTTAATGATGGTTCATTACAGTTGATAATTCAGATTCCCGCAGGATTGGAAGCAGAACTATTAGAAAAAATGGGAGCTTTGACAAAAGGAAGCTTTACATCAAAAATAGTAGAAAGAAGTGGTTAAATGGAAAATAAAAAAAATAATGAAAAAGTAAGGGAAATTTCAATACCAGGCGAGCTTATAGGCAGTTCGAAAACCTTTAAAACTGGTTATGGAACCTATATTGAAGGGGATAAAATTTTCTCCAAGTTTGTTGGAGTCCTTCAGAAAAGCGAAGAATATGTCTCAGTCATACCTTTGTCTGGCGTATATGTGCCTCAACCCAACGACAAGATTATAGGCGTTGTAGAAGAAGCCGAGAAGTTTGGGTGGATACTCAATATTAACTCTGCTTGGCAAGGTTTTTTATCTCTTTCTGAAGGCGTTGATGAGTATGTGGATTTAAAGAGAATTAACCCAACAAGGTATTTTGATGTAGGGGATATTGTTTACACTGAGGTTAAAGAGAGCAGAAGAGGCGGGGATATACAATTGACAATGAAAACCCCAATTGCCAGAAAGCTTAAAGGTGGTGTTATAATTAAAATCACGCCTTCTAAAGTCCCAAGGCTGATTGGAAAACAAGGAAGCATGGTAAACCTGATAAAGGAAAAGACAGGTACAATCATTCGAGTTGGCCAGAATGGTTTAGTTTGGGTTTCTGGGGAGAATGTTGATAAAGCTATAAAAGCAATCAAAATGATTGATGAGAAATCCCACATTTATGGTTTAACAGATGAGATAGCTAAGTTGTTGAGTTGATTTATATGATGAAAACAGATGAAAAAATGATTGTTAAAGGCAAGAGATTAGATGGCAGGAAGCCGGATGATCTCAGAAAGATAGAGATGGAAGTTGGAGTGATACCAAATGCCGACGGCTCTTCAAAAGTATCTTTCGGAAAAACTACTGCTATTGCTGCTGTATATGGCCCTAGGTCTTTATTTCCAAGGCACCTTCAGGAATCAGAATCAGGAATAATCCAATTCAAGTATGATATGGCAACATTCTCGGTTGATGATAGAAAGAGGCCAGGCCCTTCCAGAAGAGAAACAGAGATCTCTAAAGTCGCAAGGCTGGCAATAGAGCCAGTCCTGTTCTTAAAAAACTACCCAAAAACTACTGTTGATGTGTTTGTTGAGATACTTCAGGCTGACGGCTCCACTAGAGTCACAGCAATAAACGCTGCTTCTTTGGCTTTGGCAGATGCCGGTGTTCCCATGAGGGATTTAGTTGTCGGGCTGTCTGGCGGTAAAGTCGACGACACATTGATTTTAGACTTATGCGGGAAGGAAGACAACTATTCTGATGCTGATGTGCCAATGGCATTCCTGCCGAACAAGAATGAGATAACGTTATTGCAGATGGACGGAAGGTTGACTCCGGAAGAGACCAAACAGATTATCAGGAATATTTTGCATGCTGGCAAAGAAATCTATAAAAAACAGGTTGAAACTTTAAAGAGGAAATATAGTGAGTGATATGAGAGCGGATTATATATTAAAATTATTAGAGAAGGATGAAAGATTGGACGGAAGAAAATTAGACCAGTTCAGGGAAATTTCTATTGAAAAAAATATTATTGCAACAGCTGAAGGCTCTGCGAAAGTTAAATTAGGGAAGACTGAGGTTATTGTTGGGGTAAAGATGAATTTTGGAGAGCCTTTCCCGGATACGCCTGATGCTGGTGTACTAAGGACAGAAGCCGAGCTTATGCCAATGGCTCATCCGGATTTTACGTCTGGTCCGCCAGGCGAAGATGCGACTGAGATTGCAAGAGTCATTGACCGAGGGATACGCGAGTCTGAAAGCATAGATGTTGAAAAATTATGCATAACAAAAGGGGAAAAAGTCTGGTCTGTGTTTGTTGATTTTTATCCGATTAACCATGACGGCAATTTAATTGACGCGGGGTCTTTAGCTGCGATAGTTGCTTTGAAAAATACAAGAATCCCGGAGTTAGATAAAGAGGGAAAAATAGACAGGGAAAAATTGAAAAACCCGTTGCCAGTGATGCATTTTCCATTAATGATAACTGTCGGTAAAGTAGGGAATAAAATGATTATTGACCCGACATTTGAAGAGGAGCAGGTGTTAGATTCTAAGTTGAGCATAGCAGTGACAGAAGAAGGCAAAGTAGTCGCAATGCAGAAAAGCGGATCTGTTGGCTTGACAGATGATGACGTTGACAATATGATAGATATTGCGGTCAAAAAATCTAAAGAGTTAAGGAAGCTGATTGAAGATGGGAAGAAAACTTCTAAATAGGAAATTGAGGCAGATTAAAGCCGGTAAAATCAGGCTTGCCCCGAGATGGGTTGACATCAAGAAGTTCGGCACAAAAAGGGCAAGAAATCGTAGAGTGGCTGTGAACAGAAGAAGCTGGAAGAGAAAGAAGCTGAGGATATAGTGAGTGGGATGATCGCTTTCTGTGGTTTGGACTGTAGCTCATGTGAAGCATTTATTGCAACTAAAAATAATGATAACGAGTTGAGAAAGAAAACTGCAAAGAAATGGGAAAAAGAATTTAATCACCCTGGGCTTAAAGCAGGTGACATTAATTGTAACGGCTGCTTGTCGAATACGGGAAAAATCTTCAAGCATTGTAACGTTTGTGAAATAAGAAAATGCTGCCAAGAAAAGAATGTTGATAATTGTGGCTTTTGTGACGATTATTCTTGCCAGAAATTAACTGATTTTTTTGAGCATGCCCCTTCTGCAAAAGAAAATCTTGAAGAAATTAGAAGTAAGATTTAATTCCAACATTTATACTTTTCTTCACAAATTATTTTTATGGATTGGAAAAATCTTGACAGAGGAGTGTTCTTGGTTAATGTTAATGGAATTGTTTACGACCGAAAGCAAAAAAAATCCTGATCGGAAAAAGGGATAAGGATGAGTATATTCCAGAATTGTCATGGAGTTTCCCTGGAGGCAGGCCTACATACAAGCACTCATTGTCTATGTCTCTGAGGATGGAGATCAAGAAGAAGACTAACCTTGATGTTAATGTTGTTGACTGCTTCTTTGCTAGAACGCTCCCTGAAAGGCCTGAATTCCTGCAGATATACTATTTCTGCGAGGTTACTGGAGAGAGTAAGAAGCCGAAGGCAATGGAAAAATTCAAAGAGATCAAATGGATTAAGCCGACTGAAGTTGAAAAGCACTTCACCACATCTATAGACCCTGTTGTGATGGAATTTCTTGGCGCTTTGGAGAAAGGAGAAATTTAGCCCTTCATCTGCTTCATTATTATCGAAGTTCGTGTTTTGTCTATCCCTTTTATTGACCTAAGTTTTTTTGTGACAAAATCGTTCAATTCATCAGTATCAGCTACATAGAATTTAACCAGAATGTCTGTTTCTCCTGTTATTATTGCTACTTCTTCGACTTCAGGAAATAATGACAATTTTTTAGCCATATTTTCTTGGAAATTAACATCTTCTGGAGGATAATTTACTGTTATGTAAATGTAAGCTCCTACTCCTTTGCCAATTGCTTTCTTGTTAACTACTACTTTGTAACCTTTGATGATATCTTCTTTCTCCATTTTTTTGATTCTGTTGTGCACAGTGGTTTGGGGTATTCTAAGCCTTCTTGAAATCTGCTTTGTCGATATCTTGCCTCTTTCCTCTAATAGACCCAATATATCAAGGTCTTTCTTTTCTATCATATGGAATATTTTTCCATTTTAAGTATTTAAAATTGATTATTTTTGTAAAAAATTCTGTTTTTTCTGAATTAAATTTATATAAGAGTGTTACCATCATTTGGTGTTAAATAAGAGGTGATGATGATGGTTAGCGAAGAAAGATTGAGAGAAGTCGGCCTGATAGGACAAAGAATGGGTGGAGAATCCGAACAACTAGCAATACATTGGGCAGGAGTTGTTTATGAACGATGGGAAGAAGTAATGAGAACTCATGTGTTTACTCCAGATAAGTCTTCAATACCCGAGGGAGCAGAAATTGTCGGGATACCTTCTTATTTAAGGGGTTGGCCAGGAGACGGTTGGTATTATAGAAAGAGGGGTTAACCATGGAAAAAGTTGATTTTCGGAATCCAAAAAACACGAATTGTTATACCTAGGGATTACATGCCAAAATTAGATTTTTTTCAAACTCAAAAAGGGATCTTGCTAATAAAAGAAATATTTGAAAAAGAGATGAAAGAAAGGTTATCTCTACAAAAAATTCAGGCACCGATATTTTTGAAGACAGGAACTGGTCTGCAGGATGACTTAGCCGGAACACAGATTCCAGTCAGTTTTAAAGTCAAATTCATGGCTCCGGAGATAGAAGTTGTTCAGGCACTGACAAAATGGAAAAGACATGTTATAGGAAAATATGATTTCAAAATCGGGACAGGAATAATAACTGATATGAAAGCTATCAGAAAAGACGAAGAGATAGATGAGACGCATAGCCTGTTTGTCGACCAGTGGGATTGGGAATTAGCAATTTCAAAAGAGCAGAGGACATTAGAATTCCTCAAATCAGTTGTCAGAAAAATATATGGAGCGATGCTGGAAGCCGAGAAGATTGTTGAGAAGGAATTTCCTAAATTGGAGCCAAGACTACCTGAAGACATTGAATTTGTTCATGCTGAGGATTTGGAAGACATGTATCCTGATTTAAGTCCAAAAGAGAGGGAAGACAAAATTGCTAGAAAGCATGGCGCAGTTTTTCTGATAGGAATAGGTTCACCTTTGAAATCTGGCATGCCGCATGATCTGAGGGCTGCTGATTATGATGATTGGTCTACGCAAACAATAGAAAGAAGAAGAGGTCTGAACGGGGACATTATAGTTTGGGATAGCATAAGTCTAAAATCCCTGGAATTGACATCAATGGGAATAAGAGTAGATGCAGAATCGTTGATCGCGCAGTTGAAGTTGACCGGTCTGCTTGAAAGAAAGGAACTGCCATACCACCGAGGAATCATAGAATCAAAACTGCCTTTAACAATTGGCGGCGGTTTTGGACAGTCTAGGTTATACATGTTTTTGTTGCATAAGACTCATATTGGAGAAGTTCAGCCTAGTATATGGTCTGAGAAGATGGAGAAGAAAGCAATGAAAAGAGGAATAAAACTGTTGCAGTAATTTAGTTAAATTTACACCTACAAATTATTCTTGATGATTATGTATTCTAAACAGATCCTTGCCGAGATAAAAAAGAAAGGAATTGAAATTGGGGACAAAGTAAAAGTCACAAAAGGCAAAGAAAGCTATGAAGGGACATTGATGCCTAGGATAGAATTAGGGGATGAGAATTCGCTTATAGTCAAGCTGAAGAACGGATACAACGTGGGAATAGAATTTTACAAGGCGGTGAGAATGGAAAGATTGGGTAAAGGAGAGAATCTTGGTATCATTCCTAAACTAACAATAAAACGATTGAAAAAACTCCCTGGAGTTTCCATTATCGGAACTGGAGGGACAATCGGGACTCATGTAGATTACAAGACTGGCGGTGTATTCATGTGCAGATCCCCCGAAGAAATACTCTCGACAACTCCAGAAATCGGAGAAATAATTGATTTAAAAAATACTCAAAGGCCATTCACGCTTGCAAGCGAGGATATGAATTATAAGCACTGGCAAAGCATAGCTAAATCTATCGCTAAAGAGCTCAATTCAGGGCCTAGAGGTGTCATAGTTACACACGGAACGGATATTCTTCATTATTCCGCTGCTGCTATTTCGTTTATGTTAAGAGGTCTTTCAAAGCCAGTTGCATTTGTTGGGGCGCAGCGTTCTCCAGACAGGGGAAGTTTTGACGGATCGATGAATTTGATTTGCGCATCTCATTTCGCAGGCTATTCAGACATTGGAGAAGTATGTTTAGTGATGCACGGCACAACAAATGATGACTATTGTTTGATCAATCGCGGAACTAGAGTAAGAAAACTGCATACATCAAGGAGAGATGCATTTCAAAGTGTGAATGAAAAGCCTATAGCAAAAATATGGCCTAATGGAAGAATGGAGAAAACAGGTATAGAATACACAAAGTTTGAAGACAAGAAAGTGAAAGTGGATGATAAATGGGAGCCTAAGGTCGCATTAATAAAAGTGTTCCCGGGATCAGACCCTTCTGTTATTGAGTGGTATCTGGATAAAAAATACAAAGGCTTAGTAATAGAAGGCACAGGCCTAGGCCATGTCCCTACTGGCCAAAGCGGGACTAAAATGGGTGATTTTGACCCTAAGATGTCTTGGATTCCTTATATTAAGAAAGCAATCGATAAAGGCGTAACTGTCATGGTCACTAGCCAGACGATTTTTGGAAGGGTGAATCCATATGTTTACAAGAATCTCAGGCTGCTCAGCGAGACCGGAGCGATACATGCTGAAGACATGCTAACAGAGACAACACTTGTTAAATTGTCATGGGTTCTTGGCCACACAACCAAGCCTGAAAAAACCAAAGAAATGATGCTTACACCTTTCGCCCGTGAAATAAACCCTAGAAGCCCGTTGGATTCTGTTGCTAAGGGAGATGGGTTCTTCTAAAAGAAAAGTATTTATACAAACGGATACATAAGAATCCATATGGTTACAAAAATATACTATGAATTGGAAGTTTTGCAGGAATTCATCCCGGATCTTAGAAATTGCTTCCATCTTAGGCTGTTAGCTAAGATTATAGGCACAACACATAGGACAGTTTCTAAATCACTTGATAGGTTAGAAAAAAATGGAATAGTTTATCACGAGCTGAAAGGCAAAAACAAGGTTTATTATCTAAACCTAAAAAACCCCCTTACAAAGCTTTACCTAATAAAAACCGAAATTTACAGGGCTATTAAATTTCTTTTAACCAACTTTCTCATCCAAAAACTCTATAGTGAAATAATAGTTGACCTTGAACAGAAGCCACTAATTTTGTTTGGGTCTTTTGCAAAGGGAGAAGAAAAAAAAGAAAGCGACATAGACTTGCTGATAATAGGAGAAGATGACGGTAAGATAAAGAAAAAAATAAAGGAATTTGGAGATATGCATAATAGAAAAACACATGTTTATTTTATTAGAAAGGAGGATTTTCTCAGCGGCTTGAAAGAAAAAGATAGCTTGATTCTGGAAATAGTTAAAAACCATGTGATTTTAAATAATCAGGCATTCTTCGTCGATGTTTTGTGGGGCATTGCAAATGACATTAAGGCATAAAATAATCTGGTGCAGGAAGCAAAAAAATGGAGTAAAATTAATAGAGCCGAACGACAATCTTTCTGAAGCTTATTTGAAAAAGTCGAACGAAGCCTTGAAAGTCATGAAAAAAATAGGCGGTGTTTCCAAGGAATGGTCCATTTCTTCAGCGTACTATGCAAGGTATAATGCGGTCTACTCTTTGTTAATGAAATGCGGAATCGAATCAGAGATACACGACTGCACTTTAGCCATTTTTAGGTTTTTGTTTAGGCAAGAATTTGAGGAAGATGTGTTTGAAGAGGTAGAAGCCGTAAAAGAGCAGAGAATAAACACCCAATACTACACTGACCGAAATCTGAATAACAAGAAATATCAGGCAATTGTTAAAGACACACCCGACTTTATTCTGAAGATTGAATCATTTATTATTAATCTCACCAAAGATCAAATAGAAGAAATAAGAAAGAAGTTAAAAAAATTAATAGAGAAATAAATTAAAAACAAATGATTATTATGGATTATCAAAAAATTGGTTTGAGGGTAGGATTGGAAATTCACCACGAGCTCAACACAAATGAGAAGCTTTTCTGCAGCTGCCCTACATTGCTGAAAACAAAAGAAAAACCAGATTCCACCATTATAAGGCATCATATACCTGTTGCTGGTGAAACAGGGAAAATAGATGTTGCTGTTGTTGAGGAAATAAAGAAAAGGAAAAAAATAATCTACGAGATTTATGACGATTGCGACTGCTTGGTTGATACTGATTCTGAGCCTCCACATAGACCGAACCAAGAAGCATTGAAGATAGCTTTAACAATTGCTGAGCTCTTTCATTGCAGCATCTTCGACGAGATTCAAGTTATGAGAAAGACGATCGTTGATGGAAGTTTGCCTTCAGGCTTTCAGAGGACTATGCTTATTGGGACAGATGGTTGGGTAGAAACTAGCATGGGAAAGGTAGAGATAGAGGCTGTTACCCTTGAGGAGGATTCTGGCCGCCTGATAAGGAAAGATAATGATTCTGCTACGTTTAGATTGGACAGATTAGGTACCCCTGAGGTTGAAATAGGAACGGGGAAGGGTATAGCCTCACCAGAGCATGCGAGGGAAGCCGCTAAAGCAATAGGAGATATAATCCGCTCAACAGGTAAAGCGAAGATTCGAGAAGGCTCTGTGCGCCAGGATGTTAATATTTCCATTCAAGGGGGGGATAGAGTAGAAGGAAAGCATGTGCCAAGCCTCTCGCTTATACCAGTAGTTATTGAAAAGGAGATCAAAAGGCAGCAGGAACTGGTTAAGAGAGGGAAGAAAGTTTCCCGCGACGTGAGAAGGGTGCTGCCAGATGGTTCTACTGAATTTTTAAGGCCTTTGCCCGGTGCTGCTAGGATGTATCCGGAGACTGATGTAATACCAATCAGGACAGATAGATTGCTGAAGGAAGCCAGAAAAAACCTGCCTGAATCCCTTAAAGAAATAATCAAACGATGCCAGAAATTAGGCTTATCAGAGGATTTAGCAAAGCAGCTTGCAAACTCGGGGCATATGGAATTGTTCGGTAAGTTTGTTAAAATGTTTAAAGTCGATCCGGTCCTAGTCGCTGGGGTTTTTGTTAATACCTTGAGGGATCTGGAAAGAAGGGAAAAATTAGATGTTAATCAGCTATCAGAGAAAGATTTTGGAGAGTTATTTGAGTTATTATCTAAAGGAAAAGTTATAAAAGAGTCTATTGGAGATGTTTTAAAGCTTAAATTGGAGAATGAAGGCTTATCAATTACTAATTGTGTTGAAAAATTGGGTTTAACCCCTATTTCAGAAAATGAGTTGAAGAGAATGGTTAAGGAGATTGCTTCCAAGAACAAAGGTGCCCCTAAAGGCAAGATCATAGGTTTAGTTATGGCTAAAGTCAGAGGCAAGGCCGATCCTAAGGCTGTTATGAGAATAGTCGAGGAAATGAGTCAGTAATTGTCCTCAATGAATTTGTGTATTCTGTCTTTTTTTCTCTGCAGCATTCCAATCTCGTTTTCTATATTTCTCGCAGATTGTACGTCATTGCTTCTCATCAATTCCATCTTCTTGTTTCTAAGCGATAAAATCTCTCTATCTATTCTTTTGAGCTCCCGCTTTTTTGAGGTTAATTGGTCTAGCTCATTATCCATCCTTCCGGAAATCTCTTTCAGCCTCTTTCTGCTCCATCTGCCCGTTAACACAACAAAAAGCAGCACAAAAACCAATACTATAATCGCTGAACCTAATGATGTGATTAGGGATATTAAATTCATAATATTGTATTGTTTCTTAATTTTAAAAATAACTTGAAGAGTTGTGGATTATACGTCATCGTCATTCACGATCAGGCTTGTTCTTATCGATTCCCCTTTCATCTTCATCTGCACTATGTCGCTTCTTAAATTCCTGATGTCTGCCAACAAGTCTTGTTCCCTTTGTTTGAGCTGCTTAATTCTTGACGAAGATCTTGTGTCTGTCAGGTCTTCCCTAACTATTCTCAACTCATCTTCCCTCGCTTTCAAATCTTTTCTGGCTCTCGTTAAATCCTTCTCTATCCCTGCGGCATCTTCAACCTGTCTTTTCCACCCGGCTTCCTTCCTTCTGCCGAACAGGAAGACTCCAATTATGAATATGACAAAGAATGCTATAACCGAGAAAAAGCCGCTGATTGTGTATAGGACTGAGACAATGTATGTAAGGCCCCCGTAGTAAAGCAGGGACATTCCAAATATGAGCGCCAACAATAGATTGATTCTTTTCTGAGGGAAAATCCTTAATCTTGATAGTAAGCCATAAGTTATTATAAAGACTCCCCAGAACGGGATGAAAACGAAAAAGAATATATTCCTGATGTTGTCATAAGGCCAGATAGGATTGCCAGCTCGAACATCTCTTATATCTTCGAGTATATTCCTACTCGGCCATGTAATCGCAAAAGCTATTGTTGGCAATACCAGAAGGATTAAAAGTAAACCAACCAGTTTCTTCATAGAATTAATTTGGGTTTTATACTATTTAATTTTTCTTGGGATTATCACTGATAATAGGTTTTTCTGAAAATGCTCTGATTTTTATATAATTAAGAATTTTTTATATAATTTATATTAGTCATATATAATTAATTCCAATCCAATCCTTGGTTATGGATGTAAGAAGATCTTTTCGAGGCTTTACTGAAAGGGTGGCAAGAACTGTTGATAGGCTGTCTGACCTTTATGGAATTCCTAATTTAGGCTATGATGCTGTTACTTTAGATCCAAGCCTTCACGGCACAGGCATAGGCGGATATTTTGGCTCAACGCCAGACGGGCTGAGCATCCTTGCTGTTTCCCCAGATCAGACTTTGAACAGGGAAGTTGCTGATCATGAGGCTTCACACTCGCTTTTGGCCCCTTTTCTAAGGGGAATTTATGCGAGATTTAAGGGTTTTACTGCGAGTATTTCGAGAGCTTTGGCTGAAGCTGATGTTGTGAGGAATATGGTAGATGTTCACGGGTATAATTTATCTGATCTTGAAGGTTATTCTCCAATAAAAGATGGTTTGTATAGATTGGGAAGAAAGGTTGCAGATGCTGCTGGAGGGGCGAAAAGGTTATATGACCTTGCTAGGGAGCGTGGGTCAGGAGGCTTGATAGATTTGATTAATTCCAGGCCAGATGTTGCAAGAGCTTTTGAGGATTTTTACAACAGTTATGATCCAAGAACACTTCAAAGATATGGTATGTCAGAGCCAGCTTTAGCTCGTGCTAGGGTTGATGGGTATGAAAACCTATAAAAAATATCAACCACTTGATTTGAACATTTAGAACTAATCTTTTCTACCTCGATGTAATTCATCCATAGCTCTTATCGTTCTTGAAAGTGTATATAATTGAGCTACAGAATAATTGGGGAAAAAACCTGAAAGTAGACCTGATGCTGTTTTGGCAGCTTCTATACCCTTTTCCCTTCTTCTATACGTTTCAAATCCTTTAACAGCAGTATCTATAGAGTGTGGATCTTCGTAACCAGGGGTTCGTCTCACGACATTTTTTGGATCTACTAGATATCTAATTTTATTTCCAGCTAAACCAATATCTAAAACTGACGGTAACACGCCTAATAAAGTATGAGCTGCCTGTATTTTCCTCCCATCATAAGGATCTAATTGAGCCTGTAAAAATCCTAGTTCTTTGTTTTCAAAAATTCCTTTCATAACTTTCTGACCCAATATAGGGAATAAGAATAATACCACCCTTTTCAAATTAGGATCTTGTCCCCCACTCTTGTTTAATGCGTATAACAAGGCAGTTTGTAAAGCAGTAAAACCAGCTATTTTTAAATCTGCTCTTACAGAAGCTTCCCCAACTTCACCTAAATCAACCCCATATTTTGCTGCTGTTAATCCCTGAATGAATCTAAGAGTTCTTTCAACTTGTTCTCCGGTTGGTTTTTCTTTTTTCCAACTTTCGCATACTAATCCAGGAAATTTTTTAAGTAGAGATGCATAAGGACCCATGCCCCTTGCCAATGGAGGGAGTTCAAATTCTGTATAAGTGTATCCACCTTTACCTTTATATCCACCCCCTAGTATTTCTGTAGATGGAAGTGGAGGTTCTTGATATGGAATCATACTATTGCTCATACTTTATCGCCTACCTTAACATTTTCAACAACTTCATCTTGTTCCATAGACTTTAATTTATATTGAATATACTCTAATCTATCTCTTATAGTTCTGCTTCTTTCATTACATACACTTTGCTCTCTTTGCTCTCTGATGCTGTACAATGCTTTTATAGTTTCGCCTCTTTTTTCTTTAGGGATTCTCTTCAATACATCTAATGTCCTTAGATCAAAATTATCTATCCTATCTATAGAATCATCATTATACCATAAAATCATTAATAAATTGCTTGAATAGAATTCATTGTCATATATTCGAACTCTTTTCTCATAAGGCAATCTTTCAGCAATACCCATAGTGGTTTCATAAATATCTTCAGCACCTCTAGCAAACTGATGTCCACCTCCCCAAAGTTCTAATAATATCATCGGACTTGATATAACCCTTCTATCTCGGGTTTCTATTTGTTTTTCTGGGTCTAATCTTCTTATTAAAGCTAACGCAACTTCATAAAATTCTGGAAGTTTAGTAGAATTTGGGCGTCTCCATAATTCATAAATCTCACTCAAAGCAGTTTCATACTTTCCGGAATTATAATTCGATACAATTCCATTATAGTCTTCTACTGCAAATAGAGGAATCCCATTTAGTCTATACCCGAGTCTATCAAAAAAACCAAGCCCCTTTTCTTCAAAAGTTTCACGCATTATAATCACTTACTTTCCTTTTCTTGGGTCATTTTACCTATTATTATAAATGCTCCTAAAGTTGTTGCTAATGCTCCTCCTACAGCTTCTAAAACTCTATATACTCTTTTTCTGTGGTATGCAGTACCTGCATCAAACAACGCCCCTAAACCTACTGTTACAAGACTTCCACCGCCAATATATGGACTCATTTCCCCAACAACTTTGGCTGTTCTTTCAGCTCCTTTATAGGCGTAAGTTTCTTTTATTCTATCACTAAATTTTACCATATCTCATCCCTCTTATTCACTACTCTATAGTGATATTAATTCATATATAAGCATTTCTATTCTTGAGTAAACAATAAAACACTAAGCATAACCTAATCTTTCAGCCTCTGCTCTCACAGCAGTTTTAGCTGCATAATATAAAGCCGGAGTCCAGAAAGGTATGTACTCAAGGGTCTTATCAACTCCACGCGCTATTCTATACAACCTGTCTAATACTATCTGACCAGTCTCTAATGTATAATCCGATCTGCCTTTTTGTGGATTATCATCAACACTTCCTGGAGGTAAATTTCTTTGCAAAACACTTCCCTTCTTCCTCAATGCATCTAAAAGAGATGCAGCCTTCCCAGCAAATTCAGTTGTATACATAAAAGCACTAGCAAGATCGCCTAAATGTTTCAATTTAAATCTCCCTAAAACTGGATTTAATGCCCTATTTAATCCTTTATATCTTGTGTTAACGCTGAGTCTAGCATCTCCATATAACTCTGCTAATTCATGTATAGCATCATGTGCAATCCTTTCATCTCTTGTTAATAAATTTATTCCTAAGTTTGGTCCATATGAATCTAGAACATCATAAACAACACTTGTAGCCCCAACTGCTCTACGCAACTTTTCATCTCTTTCCCAGACATCTTTATTATTATCTCTCCCCCAGCTGGCATCTCTCCTTCTTTCTAGCATACCTTCTCCATCTTTTAAAACACTGCCTAGAATATTAAGTCCATCCGCTCTAAGAGCTTCATCAATTTTTCCATTCAATATATCAAGAACTTTTAATAGAGCCTGTTCTCTGATTTCTGGGGAATAATCCTCAAGAGATCTATCTCTTTCTAACCGATCATATAAAAATTCAGTCAAAAAACTCCAGTCTTTTCTTGGGATGGTTTTCACCTTTCTTCTTGTTTAAAATTTAAAAAAGAAAAAAATTAATTTCTTTCCTCAGCCGTTGATCTAAAATCTTCTCTTAAATTTCTTACTCCTTCGTAAAGTAAAAGTACTGATAGACCAGTCTTTACAGCTGTTTTTAAGAAATTTCTTAGATTTCTAGCTTTTTCATGAGTAACTAAATATACTATATCTCTTCCACTTGATGCAGCGAAATATGCCCCCGCTAAAGTTCCAGTTGCTGAACCTAACCTTACTTTCCTTGCATAATTTTCTGCTGTTTCCGCATAACCTTTTGCTGTTCCTGTATAGCTATCTAATTTGTCTCTTAAATGCTCAACATTCTTTTTTACATCCATTCATTTATCACCTTCAATTTTCACTATTTGTTAGTAGTATTATCTCTATTTAAACATTTCTATCTTGTAGTAGTTACAATTTTCCGAGCTTTCAGTATTATAATATACCTCGCAGAAAACAGATAAATAGCCGATTTCCCTCGAAAATCCTATTTTATAACCACTATAGAATAGTAAAAAATACAAATCTTTATATATAACCTAAACTATTAACAAAGATATGCCATCCTATCATGAATACACGCTCAGAAGAAGAAGGATTAGATGGGCTCATTGGGATGATTTTAAAACCAATAAGCTGCCTAGAATAATTAGGCGTGAAGTCGTTCCTTGGTCTGAGCTTGCAGGCCCGCATGATTTTGTATCAGATGTCAGGGATGAAGATGACGGCAGGATAGTCGGCATAGTTGCAAGGCCTAAAAACTACTCTGACATTTATGGCAATGATCTTTACTATGCATCCTTGATTGAAGAGGATAAGGGTAAAGATGAAATTTTTGTTGCTTCTGAATGGACATCTGACTTTGACCGTGAGACCCAAGTTAACAGGGACTCTCAAGGCAACGCTAACACGGGACCTAATAGGTTGATGTGCCTTTCATTTAATATATATAACGAGAAAGAAGGGGAGAGAATTGAGAGAAAACTCCAGCAGCAAAGGCTTGGCATACAGCAAACAGCATGGTTTCTGCTTTTCAACCTGGCAAAGCGTGCATTGAAAAAACCTGAAGAAGAGAAAGAAGCGATAGCGGAGTTAGGCAACATATATAATCTTGACTTTGAATTGAACGGAAAAAATCTTGTCCTTGACGAGGGTGTAATTCCTGGAAGATTCAGGAGCTGGCTGGACAGATATTATGAGATAAAAACAGAGGATGGCGAAGTTGTTGCAAAGATTCGCAGAAAGGCAGGGCCACTTGGATTGAGCGCTACCAGAATTGTTGACGAGTATGCAGTGGAGATAAACAGAAGATATGACAACAGCAAGCCGCTATTTTATTTGGCTGTTGCGATTGCCGACTATATGCACATGGAAGACAAAATAAGAGACAACTGCTTCTATGAAGGGGACCCCAAAAGTGCCCCAAAACTCTCGGAAATATTTAGGTATGATTAAGTTATATTCTAGAAAATATAGTTTCCATTCTAATGCGTCTTTATATACTACCCAATACATTAGTGTAACTATTGAGTGGTGAAAAAATATGACTTTGAAGCAATGGTCTAGAGGAAAAATTGTTCGTGTTGGATTGGAAGGAACAGCTGGATTGGGTTTATTTTATTCTGGATTAGAGGATTTAAGAGTTCCTTATTCAGGAGATGATGCTGAAATAAGGGATCAAAAGCTTTATGATATTTATAATGGCAAACCAAGAAGCAGACTTTTTGCGTGGGGTAAAGTAGGATTAGGTGCTATTTTGATTGGTCTAGGAGTTTATGACGCATTTCAATAATGGGTGGTGAATTTTTATGAGTGAAGATACAGATCAAAACCCAAAAGAAGGTTTTTTTCAAAAACTAAATTATCTTAGAATTGGTTTAGGTGCGAGAGTTAGAGAAGAAGTTCCAAAAGCAGTTGGAAAACGAATCGGGGATGTTGCATCGAAAGTTTCTGGTGCGGCTGCTGAAACATACACAAGAAAAGGATCAGGAGAAATTCTTAATGGCATATCAACCGCAATAAAAGAATCAGATTTATACGAGCCAGCAAAAAGAATAGCACCCTATGTAGGCGGAACAGTGCTTGGAGCATGGGGAATTGATACACTATTAAACAAAGACAAAGAAGAAGTGCCTTATAGGATGTGGAGAAGAAGGCTGAAAGCAGGAGCTTTATTGGCATTTTCTGCTACTTGTTATGGCCTTGGGATATACAGTGAAATTCAACGATATAACAAAACTCAATCTATCTAATTTTGAGTCATGCTAATAAATTTTTATAAAAACTAGTAAATATAAATAAATATAGATTATATGAGCCTAGCGATCCTACCTTATCTAATTAGATGGGCAGGAATAATCCAAAGTTTACTCCCATATCTTGACGCTCTTAGAAAATCTACAGAGTTATATAGAACTTTAAGACCAGTGGATAGAGGACAACTAGAAGGCGTTGCTGAAACCGCTAGGAATATACCGACTATTGAGCAACTTTATGCGATGTCACAGGATCAGTTAAGAGAAATTGGAAGTCATATTACTTACGTTAGAGAACAATTAGCTTACTTGACAGGTAGAATCGATACGAGTTCTATTTATGCAAGAGTTGGTAGAGAAGGTTTAACCGGAGAAGACGCTCAATTATTAACTGCACTAAATTCTATCAGATACGGCATTGAAAAATTAAATAAACCAGAAGAGCAATCACCCGAAGAAAAAAAACTAACTGAACAATCTCCACCAACAAAAGCAGCCGCAGTAGCAGCAACAGCAGCATTAAGCCTAACCCTATTAACGCTGACAAGAACAACCATGTTCGCCCCGAAAGTGTCGGGAATAGAAACACCAATTACAATTTCTATGCTGGCAATAGCATTGGCGGCAGCTCTTGTCCTGATTAAGTTGGGAAAGAATAAGCATTCACTTCGAATCCTTAAATAAAGCCATAAGTCACTTCATAATCTTCTCAATATCCTTACTAACCAATACTTTTTTCAACAATTAACTTTATCATAAATTGTATAATCATAATTATACTAATTGAAATTATACTCGTAGAGATTTCTTCTGTTATTTGGATTCAAGCCAGAAAAAAACTACTTACCCCTGAAAACTTTCTCCATATCCTTCAAATCAAACAGCATCACATTCCCACTCTTCACTCTCTTGCTGAAGCTTTTGGCAAATATAGCATACGACTCCTTCCTTTTTTCGTTATTCCATTCCACATACTGAGCCTTCTCCTTCAACTCCTTAAGAACGCCTTCAGGGTTGACATTCTCCTTCCACTTGCACTCGCCGAACAGGATATCTTTAGTCTTCTCATTCAAAGCTACGACATCTATCTCTTTATCCTTATGCCACCATCTTCCTACCCAGTTAAAATCAAAAGGTAATTTTATTTCCTTTAACTTTAAAATTTCGATAATTAACTCTTCAAACATTAAGCCGAAATAAGTATTCAACTTCGGAGATATTCTTTCAAACACCTCGTTTATAAGACCTATCTCCAGATCCGATAGATTTGGATATACAAATCTAAACCAAAAATTAAAGAAGGGTTCACTAATTACATAAATTCCTCTTTTTCTCTTTCCTAGAGGAAGTATATACCTTATTATTTGAGTTTCTTCTAAAACAGAAATATATTTAGATAGATTTCCTTTTTCTATACCAGTTACAGACGATAATTCCCCCTGCGAATTATAGCCAAGGGACAGATACTTTAATATAAGCATATAAGTCCTAGGTTCTCTAAATTCCTCTCTAAGAAGTATTTTAGGTTCATTATATAATATTTCCCCCTTTGTTAGAATCTTCTTTTTTATATTTTCACTAATGCTAAGGTTTGGGTCTATCTTTAAAAGATAAAATGGAGTATTCCCAAAAACAGAACTGAATTTTATGATTTCTTCCATGGATGATTTCTTAAAAACATTTTTTAGATCATTGAACTTGAAAGCCTCTATTTTCCAATCTCCAGTTCTTCTTCCATATAAAGGGCTTTTATAGTCCAATGTTTCAGATTCCATCATCCCCATACTCGATCCGCATAGAATCAAGAAAACTTGCGTGTCCTTTAATAGTTCATCCCAAATTTTTTGAAATGTAGAAGTCATCCCCTTTTCCAATTCTATAAGGTATGAAAATTCATCGATCGCGATTATGATTTTTTCTTTTTTTATCTCTTCTATTAGATATTTGAACAGGTCAAAAAGAGAATTTGCATCTAATTTTAAAAAATATTCTTTACCAGTAATTTCAGAGAATTTTCTTTTTATTTCCTTGATATTTTCTTGAAAATTATCTCTGCTACATAAGATGTAGCTGCTATTTTTATTTTGTATAAACTTTTTGATAAGTTCTGTTTTACCGACCCTTCTCCTGCCATAGATTATTATTAGTTGCGGCGAATTCTCTGAGTATTTTTTTTCTAGGAATTCCAATTCCATCTTTCTATTAAAAAATTGTTGTATCATAATTATAATACTTTACTTACAACTATATAAGTTTATCTCTAGTTCCCCAAGAACATCAGGTCAATAATTCTTTTTATCCCTCTTAAACCTTCTGAGATAACTCCCGAGATCCAGGATTTTTGCAATGCCTTTTGCAACATCCGGATAATACAATTCCAGCCAAGCCCAGTGGTAGGCGGGAATAAAATCAGTTAAAGGAACAACTTGACCAGCCTCAGCTAAAGCAGCCTTGCCATACCTTTTCATCCTCTCAAGATACTCGTCTCTTGTGAATTTCTCATTGTACATCCTGCCATAAGTATAAGGAGCTCCTGCCAGCAGACCTAAAGCAACCATGTTTGCAACTTCATCTATTACCTCTTCAGCAACATCCCCCGCTCCAGGAAACAGCTTGGCAATCAGCTCATCAGCCCAGTCCAATGCCTCGTAAGCGGTGATTATCCCTAGATCTGTCAGCGCCGACTTCAATTTCCCAGGCAGCCTTCTCCTTATATCAGCCATACCTAATAATATAATGTTTTAAATTTAAAATCCGTATAATTTTTATGAAAGTTTCGGACTGCAAAATAGGGGACGAGTTTGTTAGCTGCGATGTCAGCGACAGCGTTTACAAGATTTCTGAGATGATGAAGCAGAACAAGCGCTTTAACCACGCTTTAGTCCTCGAGGGCAAAAGGCCTGTGGGCATAGTCAGTGTCAGGGATATTGTCGAAAGGGTTGTTGCCGATCAGAAAGACCCGATGAAAACATCCGCAAAAGAGATTATGACCTCGCCTGTGGTTACAGTCAAGTCATCTGAAGAACTGACAGAGATAGCAAGGCTAATGACAACAAAGAACTTCTTGTCCCTGCCGGTTGTTAATGTGGACGGCGAATTGTTAGGAGTAGTCTCTATTTATGACATTATTGAGAAGCTGAAAGGACCTTAAAGCCTTCTTCTGATTTCTTCCATTTCCCTTATTCTTTCGCTCAAGTCGTTTTTCCTGTCGGTTAATTCCCTTACTGAAGCTTCTATTCCAGCTCTTGTGTTTGGGTCGGTTTCTTTCGCCATTCTTCTCATGGCATCTGCCAGAGATTCGTTTATCGCCCTTAATTCAAAGCTCAAGCCTTTAGCTTCGTCCTGGTATGCTCCATATACTGCTGAAGTAGTGCCCCATTTCGCTCTTCTAGTCAGGAAAAGATACCATACACCAACAAAAAACATTATTGAGAACACAAAAATAGCCCACCACGCCATTGCCCCAAAAAGAAAAGCTACAAGCAAACCGAAAACAGGCACACCAAAAGGTGGTAAAGGCAAAAATATCGCTGATGAGCCTATTGATAATGCAATAATTAAATTAACAGTTTTGTTTCTGAATATCCTTATTTCCATTAAGAAACCGTAAATTATCGTGTAGACTGTTATTGCAGGTAATATTACTAGAAGAACTAGCAAAATAAAGGGCGTCCAAGCCGCAAGAATAGCAATTGTACCGAAATAAGCCATAATGCCATCAAGTGCATCCCCAATAACAAAGGTTAATATTCCCATAATTACATCAGTAAGAGTTAATGCAAGAACAGGGGCAGTTGATGCCAATATTATAAATAAAACAAGGAAAATCATTTTTGAATTAATTTTCATGAAATAATTTATGATGTTTCATATTTTTAATACTATTGAATGTCTAGCTTCTGTAAGATTCAGCAAGCTCTTGTATTCTATTGACTAAATCTTGAACCTCTTGCTTTACCTTGTCTTCTCTAACTTCTAATGAGGCTCTCCTATCAGGGTTAGCGGTCCTGGATATCTTTTCCCTAAGCTCAATTAATTCCAGCCTTTTGCTGGCTAAATCATCTTTTAATCCCTTAACCATTTCCTGATGCGCTCCTGCTACTGCTGCTCCTGTTCCCCACTCATGGCTTCTTTTAATGTAAAGGAAGTACACACCTACAGTAAACATCGCTACAAAAACAATTACAGCCCAGATGCTTAAAAATGAGAAAAGCCAATTTACCACTGATATGAAAAAACCTAAAGGCCATATTGTAGAAATCACTATTAGCAGAGATAAAATGCCATTTATCCATCTTGTTCTCCTGAATATTCTTAGTTCTTTCATAAACGCATAAACAATTAACCAGACCGATAGGAATGGTGTTATAACTCTCCATATTATATTAGGAAATTTTACTGCTTCTTCTGGAAGACCAAAATCGATCAATAAATTTGTAATATTATGGAATATACCAGAAGGCGTAACAGAATTTGAAACTCTGTTAAATTGAATTGAAGTACACCCAGAAAGAGATACAACACCTAAAACAAGCAACATCAGAAAAATTTCTTTTCTTCTCATAAGCATCATTTTTGTGATTTATCTACTTAAATTTACCTAGTTACATATCTCGAAGAGTTTTCAACTGAGCGCTTACAGTATTTATTTCCGCATTCATCTTTTGAATTTTTTCACTCAAATCTTGAAACTTTTTGCCTTTTGCATCAGCCATTTCAGCAACCAAATCGCTCCTTTCTTCGTAAAGCTCCTTCAAATGTTTTCTTATCGAGTCAATCGCTTCGTTCTCTATTTGAGCCGAAGCTACAGCAGAGCCCCATTCCGCCTTTCTAAGCTTTGCATAATACAATACTCCAAAGAAGAAAATAAACCCAAACATCAGCACACTCCAAGTGCCTAATATTGCAAAAAGCTTATTGACAATGTAAACAAAAAGTTTATCATCCCCCATAAATGGCATTGGGCACGGAAGCGTAGAAAATGTTATTAAGAAAGCCAGGACAGGCATGCTCCACCTCGTCCTCTTGAATATTCTTAATTCCCTTAGGAAAGCATAAACTATTGTGAATATGCCCAAAAATGGGACTAAAACATATTTTATAAGATCAGGAAATTGCGTCCAGCTTTCTTGGAAACCAAATACTTGAATAAGAATTACAGCTAAAATACTGCGAAACCAGTTTATTATACCCATTATTAATGACGGAAAATTTACTCCTGCCGGGTCCGCGAATGCTTGGCTAGCGAAGATTAAAGTGAAAGTTGCGATTGCCAGCAAAAATCTCTTCATGTAAGAAATATAGGATCGCATTTATTTAAAAATTAAAAGAAAAAGGAAGAAATTAGGTAGAAGCTGATTCTTCCGCCTGACCTATTTGTGCAAGTAAACTCTTTATGCTTTTATCTAGGTTGTCTATTTGTCCACTTATTTGTGCTTGTTTTTTTGCATTTATACCTGGTTCTGTCAATTCTTCGAATAGGTCTGATCTCGCTCTTCTTAAATCAGCTAAATCCTTTTTTAATGAACTTAATCTATCTGCTTCCAATCCAGCCATAGCAGCCCTTGAACTCATGCCTCTGTTAAAAACTTGCATATATCTCCACATACCAAGAAAGAAGGTAAGTCCAAATATTATAACAGACCATTGCCCCATAAATCTAAGCATTAAAATAACAATGGACCCAAATATTTGGGTTGGTATTGTTGCTAAAGCTATTAATAATGCAATCCATGGGTAGAGATTTCTACTTCTTCTGAATATTCTAAGTTCTTTTAGGAATCCATAAGAAATCATCCAAATCGCTGCAAATGCTATCAGGGTGAGATAGATTATATATGGTACAGCTATACCAAGTATGATGACTGTACCAGAAAGAGCAGCAGGAAGTGAAATGTTTTGTCCAAATATGGGACCGATGAATGATTTAAAGAAAACCTTACTTACATCTCCCCATGTATAACCCCCAGAAATTCCTCCCGCCACAGCAGCAAAAACATCACTAATTGTGCATGACATTACTGCAGGACCAGCAGCTCCCAAACAAGGTGGCGGAGCAGCAAGCACAAAACTAGGCGCCAAAATCATCAACCCCAGCAAAAGACTCAATCCTTTAATCTTCAAACATAAACACCTCCAATTATTATAATTATATATTTAAAAACCGTTTATTTAAATCTTATTTTCTCTAAAAAAGTAAATATGATAGCAGCAATCATATCCTGCCTATTATTTGCGTATGCCTTATTCCTAGTCTTGAGCCAGCTCAGGATATTTCAGTCAACAGGCATAAATCTGGTTCTATCAATTGCAATATCAGGGGCATCATTCTTCTTCCTGTTTTTATTCTCATCCATCATCGGCTCAGCCTCACTGTTTTTCATCTGTGCTGAGAAAATAAAAGGGGCTAAAGGAATGTTTTTAGGATTGTTTCTAGGCATAGGCTATTTTCTTTTAGGCCTGATTCTTTGAGAAATATATTCTTTCTTCAAGTTTTGGCTGATCTAGAGTTCTCCTAAATATTTTTTAGCAAGAACTTCTAATATGCCGCCTTCCCATTCTCTGGTTTTTATCATTTTTTTGACATATTTTTTGAGTTCGTCCCTGTTGATAATTTTATTCCTATGGAGCTCAACTAGGACAGCGACAGATATTTTCATCTTAATGCCATTTGAGATCGCAAATCCTTCCAACTCATAAGCCGCATCAACATCATCCATAACAAGCGTTTTAACGCTGTTTTCATTGCAGCAAACTATACATTCACTTTCTCCTTCATTCACGTTTCTGGACAGGAGACTATGAGCCTTCTTTTTGTCTTTTACTTTGATAATCTTTATTTTTCCACCATTTATTAAATTTAGAATATTCTTTGCGGTTTTGCCTTCTTTATCCTGATAGCTGCTTATCTCAATTAACTCAGCCTTTACAATTTCGGGTATTATAATTTCCGTTATTTCAAAAGACTTTTCAAGAATCCCTATCAATTCCAATGTAACTAAAGATGAAGTGTCCATTACAACTTTTGTCATTTCAAGCCTTCCTCAAAGGATTTTTTCGCGGCTTCAACAAAAAAAGCTACTTTTCTGGCTTCTTCGTATCCAAGTATTTTTACCATTTGTTCAAAGGAGATCGATCCAGATGCAAATTTTTTGGATATATTTTCCCTTATATCATCCATGCCTGTCTCGTCTTGTATATACCTTATAAGGGCTTCCCTGACTATATTGGATTTGGTTTCCATTTTTTTTCTCTCCAGCAGTTCTATTCTCTCTTTTAATTCTGGGTCTATTCTTACAGTCAGTAATTCCTCTCTTTTCATATGTATTACATTGTATTACTTATATTTAAGAGTTTCTATTTCCCTTGTTTCTTGAGAAATATATTCTTTCTTCACCAATAGCTTTTATTTGATGCTTCCCATAAGTTTTGTGAGAGTTCATGAGCACAAGAATAACCAAACTAACCATGCACGGTTTTAAGTCCTTCAGGAAAAAGGTATCTATACCATTTTTAGAGGGTTTTAACGTGGTAGCTGGACCGAACGGAAGCGGGAAAAGCAATTTATTGGATGCATTATCATTCGTCTTAGGAAAATCCTCAACCAAATCTATGCGCGCTGATAGATTACATGAATTAATTTATCAAGGCGACAAAAATATCCCCTCATCAGAATATGCTTCTGTCTCCTTATGGCTGGATAATTCCGGGAAAACATTTCCATTTGAAGACCCGGAAATCACAATAGCAAGAAAGGTGAACAGGAAAGGGAACAGCATCTACAAAGTAAACGGCAAAACAACAACCAGGGAAAAAGTTTTAGAAATTTTATCTGCAGCAAGAATCCACCCGGACGGCTTCAACATGATTATGCAAGGCGACGTCACTCAGGTTATAGAAATGTCTTCTGAGGAAAGGAGAGAAATCCTAGACCAGGTCGCAGGCATCTCGTTATATGATGAAAAAAAAGGGAAAGCCCAAAAAAACTTGGAGTTAGTCGACGAAAAATTAAGGGAAGTCGAGATAATAATAACAGAAAGGCTGGAACGCCTGCAGTCCCTTGAACAGGAAAGAAACACTGCGTTAAAATACCAAGAGCTCATAGATCAACTAAAACAACTCAACGCCTCGCTCGCTTACAAAAAATACCAATCCGAGAAGAACAGATACGACTCGCTGGAAGGCGATGTTGGGCTTAATGAAACCCGGATAAAACAGCTGGAGAACGATGTCAAAAGATTAGAGCAAGAAATAGAATCCCAAGAAAAAAGAAGGCAGGAAATAACAGAAAAAGTTTTTGTCAGGTCAAAAGAGGCTGGGATAAGGGAAGAGATAGAAGATGTTAAAAACAAAATCATCCGAAACAAAGACAGGATAGAAAGCGATGAGAGGGAAATAGACAGAATATCCAAAATAATAGAAAAATTATCATCCTACCAATCAAGGTCTGGCTCATATTCGCCTACAATCAAAACCATTATCAGCCTCCAAAAACCGAGCGTATATGGAATTGTCTCCAATCTAATCAAAATCCCAAGCGACTACAGGGTTGCTGCTGAAGTTTCAGGTGGTTCGAGATTTTGGAATATTATTGTTTCTGACACAAACACAGCTGCAGAATGCATCAGCTTCTTGAAAAGAGAGAGGATCGGAAGGGCAACATTCTTGCCATTAAACAAGATAAAGCAGCGCGAGCTAACAGACCAGCAAAAACAGCTGCTAAAGCAGCCTGGGGTTATTGGTTTACTATCTAATCTAATAAAATCCGATCCCAAATACATCCCTGCAATCAAGCACATCTTTGGGGATACAATAGTTGTCGAGAATCTAGGAGTAGCCAGAAAGCTAGGCATAGGAAAAGTAAGGATGGTTACATTGGATGGGGATTTGGCAGAAACATCTGGCGCTATGGTCGGGGGCTATTACAAGAAGAGAGAGGAAGCAGCATCTGATATAGAATTGGAAGAATACGAACAAGTCAGAAAAGACCTGGATGAAGAAATCAATTTCTTAAGGCTGGAAATAGGCCAACTGAATGACAAGCTTGACAAATTAAGGCAGACTTATGAAAAAGAAAGCCAGAGCGTCTTGGACCTAGACCAGGAAAGGACAAAAATAGACGAGCAGTTGACCCTGATGAAACAGAAAAGGAACGAACTGTTCAACGACCGGGCTGCAGTCTTAGACCAAATAAACAAGCTGAAAATCCGCGGAGCGAAAACAGAAGCCGAACTGTCCTCGCTGAAGCTGGAATTGGACAGGTATCAAGGCGTGGAATATATTGATGAAAAACCAGAAGTTTTAGAGGATAAGATAGACTCGACAACATCCCAGCTTAATTCTTTAGGATTGGTCAACATGAAAGCTGTCGAGGAATATGACAGGTTCAAAGGCGAGTTTGATGAGCTGAAAAACAAATATGACTCAATAAGAAATGAGAGGGACTCAATTGTGGATATGATCGAGAAGATTGAAGGCAAGAAAAAGGAAGTGTTTTATGAATGCTTAAGGAATATTGACAAAAACTTCAGGGAAATTTTCAAGGATTTAGCAAATGGAGAATCGTCTTTAAGCCTGGAAGACCAGTTGAACATCCAAAGCGGCTTGCTGATAAAGGCAAATCCAGGGGGCAAGCACCTGCTGAATATAGACTCAATGTCCGGCGGCGAGAAAACACTCACAGCTTTGGCATTCTTATTTGCAATCCAAAGATACAAACCCACTCCTTTCTATGTGCTTGATGAAATTGACGCAGCATTAGACAAAGTAAACACAAAAAAAGTAGCAGACCTTATAAAGAAGATGTCTAAGAAAGATCAATTCTTAGTCATCACGCACAATGATTACACTATCAAACAAGGCGATCGCGTTTATGGGATATCCATGGAAAACCATGAATCAAAAATTCTTGGGTTAGAGTTCCCTGAAATAAAAGCTGGTTAAAATGGAAGAGCAGATCTTACTAGATAAAATAATCAAGCAAGAATCCTGGGAGGATTTAATCGATCATATAGTGGCGATGGAAGGGCTTGACCCTTGGGATGTTGATTTGGTCAAATTAACAGATACATTCCTGAAATATATTGAAAGGATAGAAACCCTCGATTTCAGAATACCTGCAAAAGTCGTTCTTGTCGCGGCAGTGCTTTTGAAGATGAAGGCGGAAGTTGCATGGCCCACTATCAGGCAGAGGCCGACAGAATATTCTTTCGAGAGCCTGCAGGATGACTTGACTTCTTATGAGGAAATTAAGCAGAAGCTGCAGCAGATGACTTTGGAGCCAGGCCCGATAAGGATTGTTAAAAGAAAAGTCACGCTGGATGAGCTTCTTGGGGCTTTGACCAAGGCTGTAAAAGTCGAAGACAGGAGGGAGACAAGGAAAAAAACACTTGGGAAGAGGATCAGGCGGCAGATAGACATGTCAGAAGAAGACATCGAGAAAAGGATTAACGCATTGATGTTTGAGATAGATTCATTCCTGCTTCAGCTGGGGTCAGATAAAGTTGAATTTTCTAAGCTTGTCAAAACCTGGGACAGGGATCAGATAGTTGGAACATTATTGCCTATACTTTATTTAGCGACTAGAGGCAAGGTTGGTACGGAGCAGGAGGATTTCTTCAAGGAAATTCTGATTAGTAAAAGAAAGGAAATTTGAACGCTCAGTATGCTTAGAGTGCGGTTATTATTTTAATGGTTTAAATCAGTTTAATCAGTTGAATTAAAAACCCATTTTTTTGGATTTTTTCTTGGTGGTTTTCTCGGGTTTTTAGATTGGTTTAATCCACGAAGGGTGGTTTTTGAGGGGGAGATTGAGAGAGAGGAAAATTATTTTTTAAAGATTAAGAATGTAATAACAGAAATCAGAACTACAATAATTGATACAAAAGTAAATTCTGTAGGTAAAACTAAATTTCCTATAATTTCAGAGTCAATTGAGTTTAATAGTAAAAATGAGCCTAAACCAAAAGATACTAAAATTAAGATAGTAACTATCGTGGCTCCATCTTTCTTTGGTTTATATTCTAATTTTCTTAATGCATCTATTCCCTCAAGTATCTTTTCGGGTTCCCTTTCTCGTGTCAATTCACTTACTATTTGTTTTCTTTCTCTTTCAGGATATTGCTCCAACGCTATTGTAGCCTCGTTCCCCAATCCAAATTCTCTTTGATAATATGGGCTTTTTCCACTTTCACCCCTAAGATATTCCAAATTTTCTTGTGGTGAATAGTTTCGACTATTTTCTACTAAATTTGCAAGTGCTTCTTCAGCTATTTCCCTAATATCAGGTCCATATTCGTAATCCTCTTTGATTCCAGGATGTAAACGGAATCTAATATTATGATAAACTTCGTGGTCACTAACGGCTCTTAAATATCTATCATTACCCCCTCTTTTGGCATCTTTAAGTTCAGCTCTATCTAAATGAATACTTTCTTCTCCGCAAGGGATTTTACCCCCATTTTCTACATATCTGACCTTGAGGTCTGGTGGTGGAATTTTATCTGGTTCTATTCCCAAATCTTGCGTTAACGAATTATGAGACCTATCTAAATATTCCCTACCCAATTTTTCTACAGGATTTACTGATTCGTCAATTCTTCTCAAAGGCTCATAATTTAATAAAGAATTTCTAATTTTTTTAATCATGTCTCCAATAGAACTCATGATATTATGATTAGTTTTATAGCCTAAATAAAAATTCCTTTGGAAATAGCCCCCCAAATAATGTCTCTCTATTCTGAGTGAAACCTTAATAATGTTTCACTATTGATTCCTAAAAATCACCCATAGGAAATCTTTATTTTCACAGCCTGTTTTTTTCGGTTGTCTCTGATTTCCTAAACTATTTCTTCCTTGTTTTTTGCGAACTAAATCTTGCTTTATGTACTCCCTCAATCTATTTGCCGTTGTAGACATTGTTTTTGCCACCTTTTGCCTTTAATAATTTTTTAGGTGATTAGTTCATTTTCGGAGCAAATCGACGGATTATCTTAATCAATAATGGATAAACATCTTGTTCTCTGTTGTTGAACCTAAATTCCATTTCTTTAATGTAAGGAAGATAATTCTTCTTGCCAATTCCATGATATTTGTGAAATCTTTCTTTAGCGTATGACCAAAATCCTTCTATCCCATTGATGTGATTATGCCCTTTGCCGAATGTTTTTGAATGCAAGACCTTGTTATGTTTTCCATATTGCTTCAAATCCTTGTACGATCTGAAATCGTCTGTGTAGAAGACTGACCCTTTTCTGGTCTTCTTTTTGATATGCTCAAACAACGTTTTGGCTGATACATCTTCTACAACCGCTGTATATACCTTTCCATTTCTCTCCAAAATACCGAAAACAGGCTGCTTATTGAATGCGCCTCTTCCACGGCTGCCTTTTCTTTTCCCGCCGAAATACGCTTCATCTGCTTCCAGTTTACCATGCAGCTTCTTGAATTCCTGTTCAGAATATTCTATTATTGCTTCTCTAAATTGAGAGTAACGTCTAGCAACTGTTCTGTAATTCAGCCGCAATTCATTGGAACATTTCCTCGCACTAACTTCAAGGTAGAAGTAATAAAGCACGTTCAAATCTCGTTTTAGTTTTTGCAGGCTGTATTTTTTTCTGCATGATCCACACCAAACACGTTTGTCATTCAATTTGAAAAGACCATAATGACTACAGAACCAACATTTTCTACCATGTACGTACATCGCATTTCCGCGCATAATACATTTTTTGGAATCTAGAGCAATAAAAGGACAGTATACTGCTCCGAATTTTACCTAATCACCTAAAATTTTATATCTACTCAGGCCATAAAAAATAATCAAAGTTGAATTTTGAGTATCTATTTGTAAGTAGTCAAATTTAAATATCTAACCACCATATGTTATGCTATGAGTTTA
>Ga0210021_1000658_pt1 | contig 37395 bp, 28 predicted proteins | sample CryGeymeta201517_FD_183981 | JGI IMG/M metagenome (GOLD analysis project Ga0210021, IMG submission 183981) | Groundwater microbial communities from Crystal Geyser aquifers in Utah, USA - Crystal Geyser metaG 2015-17 (SPAdes) (version 2) | ecosystem: Environmental > Aquatic > Deep subsurface >... | reverse complement strand
GCCTGCGTTTCGCCTTTTCATAAAATTCATGGATGTTTTCCCTGTTCATCCTCAATACGGCAGCGCCCTCTGCAAGCAATAGTTTTGTCCCTGCCGGTATATTGGCTTCAATCCAGTTTCTGGCCAGAGATCTTGTATCGGTCTTGGACACCAATATATTATTTCTTACCACGTGATACAAAGGGAAAAATAGCGCGACGGTTAATAAGAGACTTGCGGACCGCTGATTATCGAGCTTTTTAAAAAATTGAGACAATGCAAACGCCCCGGCAATGGAGAGGAAGGGATAGATGATCAACTGATGCCGGACTTCGGTGTAAGATGGACTCGTAATGATCGAAATAACCGAAAAGATAACCGGAAAAGAAAGAAGGATCGAGTTTTTAATGCTCAGTTTCGCGAACATATAAATCAAACCCAGGATAAAGATGACCGCGATGACGATCCCGGCGCCCTCTTGAGAGAATAATACATGAATATAGTTGTACACGGATTTAAGGAGATAATGGTTTTCATATCGGGTTGCCAGAACCTCCTCTTTCCCCTGGAAGGGTGCGTACAGATTTAGTTTGTATGGAGATATCATATTAAACATCTTCACAATTTGCCCGAAGGTTGCCTTTCTTCCCAGGGGGTCCAGGAAATTATAAGGGGAAGATAGGAAGTAAATCCCCCAGAATGAAATAAGAGCGTAAATATATTTTCGAAACACCAGGAGTTTCTTCCGTCTAAACATTTCGTAAAGAGACGCCGCCAGAATGCACGGGAGGAGTGCAATCGGATAATACTTGGTGGCCGTACCCAGTCCGGCAAATAACCCTGCGCGGATATAGTCTTTTGCCTGAAAATCGTTTTCGACGATGCTGAGGAGATTGTACACGGAAAGAACGGTAAAAAATGCTGTGGGGACATCGGCCTTCACATCCTGACCGGAAAAGATATGGCCATAACAGAGCGCCAGCAGAAGAGAAGCGTAAAGCCCCACCCGTTTTGACCAGAATCTTTCCCCAATCCTGTAAGTCACATAAACTGTCGCGATACCGAATAGCGTCACGGTCATCCTGCCGATCAGGATAAAGGGCCATGGATTTTTGAAATAATAGACTGCAAAGGCGGCGACATCGGAGAAATACCCCAAGGTCTTTCCAATGATATAGAAAAGACCGTATTCAAAGAATAAGAGATACATCAGGAAGGCCGGCTTGTGGAACCAGTGGGGGTTGAAATCCCCGCTTCCGAACGAGACGGCCCGATTGATAAAGTGCTGTTCATCCGGATAATAGGAAAAAGGATACCCATGCCGGATGCCCCAAAATCTCAATACAGCAGCGACTACGAGCACGAGAAGAATGTAATAGTTCCTGGATCTATTCAAAGGGTCATTCCTGTTCTGTTAATTTAAGCTTGCAAAAAATGAATGTGTCGGTCCTTTTATCACCAAGGCTTGATCCCGGCTATCTCCCTATGTCTGCTCACCCCTCAATTGCCTTTGCCAATTCCTGGATCTTGTCCGCGCGGAAGATTTTAATCGGGAGGTCCAGCCGGTTGAACAAGTAATTGGTGTTAAAGTAGTGTCCCGTCCCCGGTATAATGCGGATGTCCTTGGGTGGAGACATTTTCGCGTAGATTCCGGTTAGGGGTTTTACCTGTTCCTCCCTTGCTCCATTAACGAGTCTTACATAGATCATGTTTTTTCGTTCCAACAAGGTTTCCACCTCAAAGTCTCGATAGAGCGCCCTGATCGTCTCCAATCGGATGGGTCTATTCAATTCCATGTCCTGCGTGAGGCGCCTCCGGCGAAATGTGAATCGTTCATCTCCCTGATAGGGCCAACCCCTGCCGGGACTGATCACGACAATCCTCCGTAGAAGCCGATTGATACCCGGCTCATGAGCTACACCAATAGCCACCGAACCTCCAAAGGAGTGCCCCACGAGAACGACCTTGGAGGGATCGACCTCAGGCTGAGAGGCTATGAAACGAACTGCACGAATAGCGTCGCCAACAAAATCTAAAACCGGCTCCCCGTTGCTATCGAGCGGAGGATCGGGCGATGCCGCATACCCCCTCTGGTCATAGACCAGAACTATGGCTCCACCACGGCAGAGTTGTTCGGCCAGGATATGATACAAGAAGAGGTGAGAGCCTTTGGGACTGGTTCCGTGCAGGAGAACGACCGCCGGGAGCTTCGTGCCCGGTTGTCGGTTTGTTGGTCGATAGAGTCTTGCGGCCAGGCTCAGACCGTTTGAAGGCAAGGTCAAGTTCTGTTCCTCTATGATTGGATCCGGGTGGTCCATGAAATAAAAATCAACCTGGTGGAGCCATAGCACTCCCCAGACCGAGAGAAGGACCGCCGCCCCCCACAGGAATCGGGTGTAGGCTAATCGCCCTTTTTTCTTCATGAGATCCAGGTTGTTCCTCTTTACGGCAAAGGCCCCGGTCGTTCACGGGTGTCCGACCTTACGACTCCCGGATGAGTAAGACAACCAGGTCGTCCTGAAAGGACGGAGGCTCCAGCGTGATGGCATCGGTGCTGCGTGCGATGAGACGGAGACGCTGATCGTGAAAGATCCCTTGGCTCGGCTCATAATATTGGACCCCGTAGGTCCCCGTCGGCAGGTTTAGACGGATCTGACTGTGATCGGATCGGGCGCCGCTCCGTTCATTCACAAGATAAAGCACGCTTTTTGCAGGGTTTCTGGAAATCTTGGCAAAAACAAAATCAACACCGGAATAGCCCTCAACGAGGGTATCGGTGGCCTCCATTTTCCACCACTCCGTATATTTCTCCCAGAACGGGCGAATGTACCGAACAACGTCTTCCGCCGGCCCAAGTTCGATTTTCTCAATATCTTCGCACCCCCCCTCGGAATGATAATTCCAGTAAACATCGGCCATACTCCAGGTCCAGTACTCTTTGCGGCGGTAAACAGGATCGACGTTTCCGTGCCTAATCCGACCGCTTTCGTCGATCCATCCTGGTTTGTTGATTTGTGAAAGAGAGCGTCCGACCCGGTAGTAATAGTCCTTCAGACCGTGGCGTCTGGGATCGCTTGATGTACAAGAATGGTTGACGGCCAGCTTGTTCCACTTCAGCTCGGGCCAAATGGCACGGTCTGTCGTCCCGGCCGAGGTGGTGATGAGATGGTTAAACGGGCTCATGCGTTCAAGATACTCGGCTGCGTATGTCTGGTAAAGTTTGTTCCGGCCGAACTCATTGAAGATCTGGAAGAATACAATGTTCGGGTACGCCCCCAACCTCGACATAAGATACCGCCAGTAAGGTTCCATCTCCCGGTCGGGAAGGATCCCGTATTTGTAGGAGCGCAGGTTCCGCCGGACTGAGGTAAAAATCACGGGCTCCAGATAGACTCCTCTTTCCATGGCATATCTAAAGACGTCATCGAATTTTCGCCATGTGGCCAAATCAAATCGAGAATAGTCGGGATTTACTCTTGTTCCGGACCAGGGCCAGACGTCGATCCCAGATCGCTGGTAATAGTAATTGACCTCAAGGCCGAAACGAAGGACATTTATATTATTCTCGGCAGCAAGATCAATGAACTCGCGCCACCGGCGACTCCCCATGAGCAGCCAAGCTGTTTTTGAGACGAAATAAGGCCTGGATCCATCGTCAAGTTTGAGCCGCCTGGGGTATTCAGGATCAATATTTACAAACCCGCGCCTGAAACTCGAATTCGCACGAAAGCGTCCGGATGTTTTAAATGTTCCTCCCGGATAATCGAGAATGAGATGAAACTCATAGTCTCCCGCCCGGCGAGGCGTAAACCGGATCCGGTAGAGGGAGCCGTCCCTACTGTCACAGAAACCGCGCAGCTCGGTGATGCCGCCCCCGGGGCCCTCGTAATGACCCCTGAGGTCTGAGTCGACAAAAGGGTTGCCGGGCGAGGGCGGCAGGTCACGAACGGTGATTTCATGCAGATCGTACACATCTACAAATTCGGGGAAAACAACCCTCGGTTCAGCCTGAACCAGGCCTACAAAGGCGGTGATCTGGATTAAGCCGACGGTGCAGACCCATAGATATCTCCCGAGCGTCCTGGACCGGGCCGGTCCGCTGCGACTGCACAAAAACAATTTACGCACTAATAGGAGATCCGATATTTCCATTGTTTGATCGCTGCCTTCAGCCGGCTGAACTGCCGGCCGATGGAGGAAAAGGCAAGTCTCAACAACACCGGCCGGGGCCATCCCATATACCGCCCGAAAAGGCTGAGTTGATATGCCCACTCGTGTGCATAATCCCCGGCTGAAAGGTTCGGGGGATTGATGCGATACTCGGGGATCGGTCTGCCCCGTTTCCGGCGGCGCAGAATACGGATGAAAGCCCCCCGCTTCTTGTGCTGTGTGATCGCACGGTTGTTTTTGACAACGAGGGATCGTTCAACCTGCTGCGTCACGATTTCTTTCCGTTCGAGCATGGCTCTGAGAATCCTATCCCCTCTCATGGTCCGAACGTGGGCCAAGGACCAGCCGTCCCGAAACATATATTCTCCTCTCTCATCCCTGAGCCATGGGTCCGAGATTGCGATATCGGACAATTCAGCAGAGAAATCAATGCAGAGCAGGCATCGCTTTGCAATGTAGAGCCGATTCAGGTAATTAAAGGCCCCATCCTTGATGTCGCCCTGATGGAGCGGAATGACACTGCCGTCCTTCAGAACGGCACGAATACCCCCGGGCCATCTCCCACCTCGAAATTCGAGCCGTGCCACGTCATCTTTGCGCAGGCTTTTAAGAAGAAGCAAGTCAGGGATCACCTCAGGGTCCAAATTGGCATGACAGAAGAGCCCGATAATAAGAACGACCCGGTCCAGAAGGCGCCGTTCAATGTCCTGCCAGCGGTAAAGGCTATGAATCTGGCATGGCAGTCCCACAACGGCATAACGTCCAGGCGTCCGGATCATCTCAGCATAGACGTGCGCCACCGGGAAGAGAGAATATTTGGATTGGGAGCAACCCAACACTTCAGATCGGCGCCTCGCGATGCGGGCCAGAGGCTGGAGAGGATCCTCTTGAGAATATCCGACCAGGACAGCCCCATCAATTTCCCCACGGTCCAACAGAGAGATGACTATTTGACTCGCGAGGCCCCCGCTGGATCCCGCGGCCCGGACCTTGGGATCCGTGGAATACGCCGCGGCGGAGTACAGGAGAGGCCCTATCGCATCCTCCGTGAGTGTTTGAGGCGCTCCATACTGCCGCTCAGTATACCGTGGAAAATCCACCTCCATTCCCCCGCAGACCGATAGACATAGATGGCAGTGTTTGCACCGATGGGTCGCATGGGGGAAAAAACCATGGTCCCATGTGATGGCCCCTTGCGGACAGGCGCCATGGCAGGCCCCGCAACGGGTGCACAGATCCGATGCGACCACGTCATCGATGTTGGACGGAGAGTGTGACGGATCTGTTTTCGAGTTAGCTTGCCTTGGCCGGGACATAACCACGCTCCATCAGGAGGCCGACGCCCTTGGCGGCTTCCTCCCTCATCCTCCTGACATTTGACTTTAATACATCTCGTGCGGATATGGCCGAATCAATGAGGCGCGCCAGACGATCCCCTGCATCGATTCCGACAAAATCATCTCTATCCATCACCAGGTGCGGAAGCTCCAAGGAATTCAATAGCGGAGCAATCTTTTCACCGCAGTTGATCCCAATCAAAGGGACGCCTGAAGCGGCGCACATGACCAACTCATGGTACCGTGTGCCGATAAAGCAGCTCAGTCGGGAGGCAAGGCCCGCAATATCCCGGGCCAAAAATTCCTCATAGTTGACGATCGTGATCTGATCCGCCGTGCCGAGTTCCCGAGCTACAGCCTTTGTAACGGCTCTGTCCTTGTCGTGGGTGACAAAGAAAACCAGATCCCCAAATTCACCCGAAGAAAGACCTCTGAAAGTCTCCGCGACCCCTTTGATATATTCACTCTTCGAAAGAGCCTTTTCGACCCCGCCGTGTATAGGTTGGAGCAGGTGGTGGGAAAGATTCACCCCCAGCAAGGGACTGCCCGACGAAAACCTGTGCCACAAGGACCGATGATTCAAGGTCTTCTCGGTCAGGCCATCCACGGAAACCCGAAAAGCAGAGTCCGCCGTCACGATTGACTTCACCCCAGGTGCGATTTGATCCAGAAACGCCTTTGATTGTTCATCCCGAAGCGTGATCAGATTCATGCGCTCAGCAAGTCGGCGGATGCACCACCGGCCCAGGGCCGTCTGAACAGGTCCCACGGCGGAATTATAATAGACCAGAGGTTTGGCATGGCCCCTGGCGTAGGCGGTGATCACCAAAAGGGCCAGCAGGTTGTTCTTGAAAAGATTCAACAGCCCGGTGTCGTAGAAGAGGTTGTCCGTCAGGAGGATGCAATGAGTCTTCTTCAGCGCCCTCCATATGGGGAGGCCCAGAAACTTCAGACTCATGTGCCAAGGGGCGATTCCGATGACCTCGACGTTTTCCTTGGGGCCCAGGAGTCTCCGAAGGAGACCCGGTTTTATGGAGGGTACCAGGAGCCGGCATGGACCGGCAGATTGCAATTCGTCTATCAGAGCCGAAAGGAGCGCATTATGCCCTGCGTTATTGCCGGAATAGTCCCCCAGCAAGAGAATATTCGGCCGTGCTGCGGGCGACGTAGCCCTTTCTTTATGCAATAGAAAAATCAGGCCCCCAAGAATGCCCGTAAAAAGAATTCTCGCACGCAGCAGAAGGGCAATGGAGAAGGCTTCCACGCTTGAAAGACCAAAGAGAGTAAGGAAAAAGACATAGCTCCCTTCATTGAGACCGAGTCCGCCGATGGAGATCGGCAAGAGTCCGACGAACAGGACGAGTGGAACGACCACCAAAACCGTCGCCGCATCCAGGTGGATACCCAAGCTTCTCCCGGCTGTGTACACGGTGCACATCGAGAGCAGGTAGAACCCTATGGACATGCAGTAGGCGCCAATAACCGGTCCCTTCTTCTTTTTGTATTCGAAGAGCTTCCTTTGCGCGCTCGAAACCCAAGACAGGAGGTTATCAACCGTTCTGAGCCGCCGGAAAGGCTTCAAAAGCACGAGATATTTTTCCTGAAAGACGAGAACGAGTGATAAGGCATAGATGACCACCGCCATGGCGACGAGTCGCGGGATCACCGGGAAAATAGCAGTTACCCGGCCATGCAGCAGGATGAGAGAAACAAAGGTAACCAGGGCCGCCAGGCCTAAAAACCGTTCCGCGAAGGTTGCCGCGACCACGCCGGAGGTTTCGCTCCTGTTCCGAGACAGTTGAAGAACTCTGACAATGTCACCACCGATCATGGAGGGGAGAAAATTGGAAAAAAAAGTTCCAATAAAATAGACGGCTACAAGTCGTCCCAGGTCCGCTGAGATATTGAGGGCCTTCAGCAGCCGCTGCCACTTCCAGGCGCTCAGGAGAATATTCAGATGCGGAATAATCAGCATCAGACCAAGCCAGTAGAGGTCCACGGACTGGAAGCGCGAAATCAGCCCGGCCCAATCCACCTCGAGAAACAGAAAGCCGATCAGTCCGAGACTGACGGCAAGTCTGATGACGAGTACAGCCTTTGATTTCGCAGAGCTCATGTTTTCAGCAAATTGAATAGAGTGTAGTGGGGCATTCCCAAATATTTTTTCACTTGGACCATATCCGTGCATTCAAACGATGTTGGATCAATGAGCCGGAGAACCGCTCGGTAATGGTGCGGATACAGGGGGCCCGGCGAGCTGAAGGGGAGCGGAATCCATGGATAGAGGCGACTTCGGATCCAGGTCAGAAGGTCCAGCCGCAATGAGGTGAGGACGATATTCCCTCCCGGTTTGATGATCCTCGTCATTTCCTCCAGAAAAACCGGAAGCTGCTCTTGTGGATAGAAATTCACCATGCCCACGCAAATCGCGGCATCAAAGACTTTATCCCTGAACGGTAGGCTCTTTGCGCTTCCATTGACCCATGCCATCTTTTCGTCGGCACGGCTGTGGGCGCCCGTGGGATGCCTGCCAAAGCTCAGCATTTTGAAGGAAAGATCGAGACCCACCCAGTCCGCGCCACGGGAGACGATTTCGTTGCTGAACGCTCCGCTGCCGCACCCGATATCAAGAATCTTCATCGAAGGGCGGGGGTTCAAGAGCTTTAGGCATAGGGCCATTCTATTCCGGGTCCTCTTTGCCGCGTGTTTCTGAAAAATGGCATAGCGTGCCCTGCGTCCTGTGGGCGAGCCCGATCCATAGAGACTGTTCCAGCTCTCAACTTCGTGCTCGAAGCCCTTTTTCAAAGATGTATTGGGGTTCAAATCCGTCCAGCCTCCCCGCTGCAGGCGCACAGATATTTCCGTAACAGGTCCGCGGCTCCTTCGGCCTTTTTTTTCTCTCTGGCAATAATAGGCGCTAATCCCTGCTTGATCTTATGCCGGTTATACCATGTGGTTTGAAGCACCTTATGGACGATCTCCTCGGAGAAATGGTCGAACTCAATCATCCGTTCCTCCTGCTCGATGGAACACATGAATCCCCGGTTCTTGGGGGTGGCGATAATCCCGACTACCGGGGTCAGGACCGAGGAGGCTAAAATCAGAGAGTGCGTACGCATCCCTATGTGCAGATCAACCTTAGAGAGGACCAGCGCCAAATCCCGATATGAATACTCCGTGTTACTGATGATCTTGACCCGATGACCATCCCTTGCTCTTGCCAACAACTCTTTGTTAATGGGAATATCCATGGGCTGAGTTACGACCATCAAGGGATTCACTCCGAATTCGCGGCAAGCACTCTCCAGGACACGCGCCATGATTTCCAGGAACTTGTCCCTCCCGAATCCCTTGCCTTTATAGCCTCTCATGTAAACATCAATGTAGCTGCTGATATTGAAGCTCATCCAGGGACGGGATCCGGTAAGGATCCCTTCCTTAGTCTGGATTTGGACGAGGCGGTCTTGGTCACCTGGAATCGTGTTCAGTGCGCAATCAGCCGTTTGGAAAACTCTTTCCGACGGGAATGAAGGCTGGAGCTCCTGCAATAGCGTTCTGGACTCTCTGTCTCTCAGCAGCACGATCTCCGAGCTATTGAGAACACGATTCAGGCAGGATCTTCCGATTTTCGTATAAACGGGGCCCAGACTCACGTTGTAGAGGACAACGGGGATGCCTCTTTTTTTCGCCAGGGGAAGCGCCAAGGCAAGGGTGGAAAGATAATTATAGAGAGGGTTCATCAGTTTATAATCGAACAAGATGGCGTCTGTCACCAGGATAAGATCGGCTGACAGCACCGACCGGAGAAGGGGCCAGCCGAAAATCTTGACACTCAGGTTCCATGGCATCAGACCTACCGGAGTCACATTGTATGCAGCATAGGTTTGGGCAACGAACCGGGTATTGATCGTGGGAATCAGGAAGGTACAGCCGCTATAGCGCTTGGACAGGTCATGGAGAAGGCCGCCCAGAATGGCGGCATCTCCCGCATTTCTCCCTGAAAAATTTCCGATGATACAAATGCGATACATAGTCATATCTCAGATGATCAGATTTTTGGCCCTATACCACTCTACCGTTCGAAGGAGCCCATCATTCAGGGAAACCCTGGGCTCATAACCCAGAATCCGGCGCGCCTTTGAAATGTCAAAGGCCCGGTCCTTGAGAAAAAAATCGAGCCGCCTCCTGAAAAGCGGAGGCTCGATCCGTAGCGCTCTGCAGATGACTTCACAAGCGACGGCCGCGGCCCAGACCGGACCGACAGGGATAGACCGAATATTGACGGACCGGCCCAGCGATTTAGCGATGGCTCGGACCAGTTCTCTCACCGTGCAGAAGGCCGGACCTGCCAGAATGAATGCCTCGCCCTCAATGCCTTCTTTCTCTCCGCACATCACGATCCCCTCCACGAGGTCGTCTATGTAGGTGAGATGATAAAGATTCTTCCCTTTGCCGATCATGTAAAACGTCCCTTTTGATACGGGTTTGAAAAGCTTGAGAAACCGGGTGTCCCCCGGTCCGAAAATACCCGCCGGTCTGAAGACCACAACCCCCAGCCCCTTTTTGACATAGCTCAGCGCCAGCTTTTCGCCGTCCAGTTTGCTCTGCTGGTAATGATCCCCTGGGCGGAAAGGAGCAGTCTCATCCGCCGGGGGGTGTTCGATTTCACCATGCACCCCTACGGTGCTGCAGTGAACAAACCGCCTGACATGATATCTTAATGAGGCATCCAAAAGCTTTCTCGTCCCTTCGACGTTGACATCCCAGAAATACTTTTTGGCAACGCCTTCAACTCGGAATGCAGCAGCAATGTGATAGACGACGTCCACCCCCCTGGCAGCAGCATCAATTCCGGAGCCGTTCGCAAGGTCGCCAAAAGCAATCTCACATCCGCTTTTTTCCAAATCCTCGTACCGGCTCCCTTTCCTCACCAATGCCCTCACTTCATAACCTTTTTCGAGGAGCTTTAAAGACAGGTTTCTCCCTGTAAAGCCTGTTCCGCCGGTGACGAGAATCTTTTCAGACATAGGTGTAATCACAAGGTTTCAGGTCAGGGGTGCTGCACTATGTCGCAGGCATGAACCGTTCTTTCCAGAGTTGAAACAACATCAAAGACCAGAGCCTGTGGCTGTGGTTTTCCTCGTTCTGAATGTGCTCTTTCATTAATGTATCCACATAACCTGGATTGAAAATCCCCTGTCGTGCAAGCCTGTCGTGGGAAAGCAGGTCCGTCATCATGGGTCGGAGTGGACCTTTGAGCCAGTTTTTGATGGGGATACTGAATCCCTGCTTGGGACGATTGACAATATTTCCGGGCAGTAAACGCCGTGCCATTCTCTTCAGGAGGTATTTTGTCTTAAAATTCCTGATCTTCAACTCCTGTGGAACGGAGAGGGCGAACTCGACCACTCGATGATCCAGGAACGGAACCCTGACCTCCAACGACGCGGCCATACTCATTCTGTCCACCTTTACCAGGATATCGTCCACCAGGTAGGTTTTTATGTCCAGAAACATGGAGCGGTTGAGTCCGTTCAACCGGTTGCCGTTGAGATAATTCTCAATGAAGTCAAAGGTGTCATCTGTGCTGATTCCACGGCTTATTTCGGCACAAAAAACGTCGCCGTTCCGTTCAGGGTTCATGTGAATCATCCAGCGAAAGTGTTCATACCTTTCCGCATAACAGGCCCCCTCCACGAATCGTTTGACCTTGTTGATGATCCCTTTCTTCCGGCTTGTGGGTGAAAGCATTTTCACCAGGGGTACGACAAAACGCTCTCGTGCAGCGGAGGGCATTTTGGAATAATATCCATACACCTTCTGGGCCACATAGGTATCATACCCCCCGAACAGTTCGTCTCCGCCGTCGCCGGACAAAATCACTTTGACTTTTTCCCGGGCCATTTTTGAGACCAGATAGGTCGGGAAAACAGAGAAATCTCCGATCGGATCGTCGAGATGATCCACAATTTCCTCAATCAGTTCGATGGCAGAGGGGTTCAAGACACGTTCGGTATGATCGGTGTCAAACCTTTCGGCGACCCGGCGGGCATAGTTCAGTTCATTGTAGCTCTGGTTTTCAAAACCTATGGAAAAGGTTCTCACCCTGCTGTCAAGAAGCTCGCTCATTAAACCCACGACCGATCCGGAATCAATCCCTCCGCTCAAGAAAGCGCCAAAAGGCACATCCGATCTGAGCCTTAGTCGAACCGCATCCTTAAGCAACGAATAAAGCTCCTCGGCCGCCTCGTTCTCAGATCGTTTTTTCTCCTCAACCTCTTCAGGATGCCAGTAGTGGTGGAGCGTGACACCGCCACTGTTGGCCAGCATAAAGTAACCCGGCGGCATCTTCTTTATATTGTCGAACAACGTACGCGGGAAGGGGATGAACTCGAACGTGATAAATTGCGACAACGCCTGGAGGTCCAGCTTGGCGTGAAGATCCTTTTCTTCCAGGATCGCTTTCAATTCGGAGGCGAATATCAATCTTGCCCCGTCGGTAAAATAATAGAAGGGCTTAATACCCAGGCGGTCACGGGCGCAGAAGAGCTCCCGCTTTTCCTGATCCCAAATTGCAAACGCAAACATTCCGATCAGATGAGCAAGGCATTCTGTGGAATACTCCTCATAGAGATGCAGGATGACCTCTGTATCGGAGTCGGTCCTGAACTGATGGCCTCTGCTCACCAATTCACTCTTCAACTCCCTGTAGTTGTAAATTTCCCCGTTAAAAACGATCTGCAGACGTCCATCCTCATTGGACATGGGCTGTTTTCCTGTTTGGAGGTCGATAATACTCAAGCGCCTCATTCCGATTCCGATATTTTCTCCGATGTAGACGCCCATATCGTCAGGTCCACGGTGAATAATGGTTCGGCACATCCTGTCGATGATGCTCGAGTCTACAGGTTGTCCATCCAACCGCAGGTATCCCACAATGCCGCACATAATCGCTCTGTCTTATGGCTTTGCAATAAGGAGAAGGTTCAATGATGCCTCTCAGTTTAGAGGAGGGTATAGGGCTTTTGTCTCTTCAATTTCTTTTTGAATTCTTCTGTCGTCCCATCGCAACTCACCCCCCATGACTTCGGCGGCAGCTCTTAATGCAGCGTCACCGGGGTTGCCGGCGGATCCCAAATCGGTACGCCGCAGAACAACATCCGACAGCTTCAGCGCCATCTCCTTTCGGACACCGTTTAGGATTTCAGCCTTGAGCACTTCCGCTGATCCAGGAACCGTTTCGCCAAGGAAGGGATCTGCTTTGGTATAACTCAGGATATCCTTGTATTTTGAGCCGTAGTTGTAGACGAGGTGACGGGTAATCGGTTCATTGAATGCCGAGGTTCGCAAGGATTCCTTGAGGAAGTCTTCAAAGCGATCGATGTCCCCACCGTACACCGGTGTATCCTGTGTGCGGCACATGGGGGGGGTCCTGCCGAGCTTCTTTAAGACCAGGGTAATGATATTGTTTGCGACATCCCGGTGCGTCGTATATTTCACACCGACCACGGTGATCAGGCCATCGGTCTTGTCATCATGGATATGGTCATGGATCCGGAACCTTTTCTCCAGCTTGACCTCTCCCGTTTTAACGTTCGCTCCGGCCATGGGAAGAAGGCCTTTATGAATAAAACTGACCTCCTCTCGTTTGATGTCGGCGCTCGGGTAGGCCCGATTGACCGAGTCGAGAAAGCTTTCGACCTGCATATTGTCCGGAAAGAAGTCATCCGGATTGCCATCGTATATCCGGTGATCCGTTCCAATGATGGTGGTGTCTCGCCAAGGAACAAAGAACAGTATCCGGTTCCCTCTGTAGACGGGTCCTCCTTCTTGTCTGTAAACGTAGGGTCCGGGAAGGCCGGCTGCGTGTGACCCCAGAAGTTTTCTCCTTACAACAATATTCATTGCCGAGGAGGGCAGGAACCTTCTCCCCGAGTTCTTTTTGGGCGCCTTCCGCAGGACCTCGTCAACCCATGGGCCGCAGGCATTGATCACGATCTTGGCTCTGATGTCAAAAATCTCTCCCGTAAAGCAGTCCTTGGCCTGAATGCCGGCGACTTTTTGTGCATCCCCTAAAAACGCGGTACATTCAACATAATTGGCAGCGTCGGCTCCGGCATCGGCCGCAGACAATAGATAAGACAGTCCTAAGCGTTCCGTATTGTAACATTGGCAGTCATGCCATACGACTCCTCCGCTGAAATTATGAACATCATATCCAGGAACATATTCCTTCAGTTTTTCTGGGGGGATCAAACGGCCTCTCGGCAAATATTGATGAGGGTCGTTCGATTTGTTGCGATCGAACCCGATCAGATCGTTTGCTAATGAAGCCGCCCACATGGCGAATCTGCCCTTGAGTGCATGGCCGTACGTCGGCATGACAACAGGCAAAGGATGAATCAAATGAGGAGCAATCCTCATCAGTGCCGTACGCTCGTGAATGGATTCCCGCATCCTCTTGAAGTCCAAATGCTGCAGGTATCGGAGACCGCCATGAATGACTTTCATGCTATTCGATGACGTGGCGTTCATAAAATCACCTTTATCAATCAAAGCTACTTTCAGGCCGCGAAGTACGGCATCCCATGCCGTATTGAGGCCGTAAATGCCCGAACCGAGAATCACAACATCATATTCGGTATTTGAAAGTTTGTTCAGGTCTCTTTTCATCGGATGCCTTATAAGAAACACCCTCGGTATTTTGTATACCGGCTTATCTGAGAAAGGGTCACCGTAAATTTTCGGTTGCCTGGAGTTTATTCTGACTTTTTCTTTTCAATATTTGCATGGAGAGCTGGTTTTGAAAAAACCGAAAAGGCCTTTCAAACTCTCCGTATGAGTGTATGGGCGTTGCCGGGTTGAGGAGCAGATGTTTTAATTCTTTTGCCGGGTGTTGCAGGTCAAGGGATCCTTGCATTGAGAAGCCGAAACTGCCTGGCCGAAGGCATTCGGTTTCAAAAGGCAATGGATCGCTTCCCGGCAAGACTCGTATCCCCTTTTTCTCCGCCAGGATAAAATGAGAGGGATGGCGCCAGAATCTCGGACGCCCGCCATTATCCCCCAGGAACAGGCAGGGGTCGCCATTTTCTTCCAGGATCTTTCTCAATATCCGCCCGCGACGTCCGAGCCATTTGCCCGCACCCCATGGAATGACCGGGATCGCGCCGGCCTCCTTGACGGTTTGAAGCGTCTCGGCAAGGGGTTCCCCCGATTTCAAGCCGTCTTCGGCGCCCAAGGCCAAAACTTCGAGGTTTTCGGCTGTCACGATCTGACGCCCCGCTATCAGGAAAATACCTTGTTTGCCGTTATGCCTTCCTAAAATCGAAATGTTTTCTTTTGTCCGATGGAAGGTCCAGCTCCGAACTGGATCTCTCTTTTGCCTCTGCCCGCCTTCAACCAGACGAGCGATGCGTTGAAAGCCGTTTTCCCTTTTGCCTTCCGTGAAGAACAAAACGGCCATGAACTTGCTATGACATCCAAGTTTCTCTGCTGCGGTCTGGAAATTCGAGAGCGCGGAATCAAGAAAGACCGTCAGGTCAAAGCAATCATAGAAATGAACGTGGGCATCGACTAATATCATTTAAAAACTGTTTCAACGGGACGCGATCCAGGTTGACATTTCACGCGCCCATGGGAAAGGCTTTATGTTTTAACCCTTCCGATGACCCTCTCCAGCCTCTGCTTATATATTTCTTCACCATATTTATTACTATAACATTCATAGGCGTTCGTTGCTCGCCTTCTGGCTTCTTCTTCGTTTTCGAGACATTCAAGAATACCTCCGGCAAAATCATGCGGATTAGGATCTCGCAAGAAGGCACATTCCCCGTCAAGCTCCTGGGTATGGGTCCTGAGGCTCGTGGCGACAATCGGCACACGGCTCGCCATGTACTCGTAAATTTTAAGCGGGGTGTTCGTTCCCTTCAGCCTGGGAGATACCAGCACGTCAGCCTCTTTAATAAATTCCCTTACAGGGTTTACGTCAAGTCGGCCCGTAAACAGAACATGGTCAGAGATCCCGAGTTCTTCCGCCTTCCTGCGCATTTCAAGGACCTGTTCTGAAGTCCCCCCTAAAAAGATAAAGACGAGATCTTTCCTTTCTCTTAATACGATTCCAATGCTTTCCAAATACATCTCCAAACCCTGGTAGGGCTCGAAGGTACCCGCATATAAAACAACCTTTTTCCCGGCCGTATTGATAAGATTCTTTAGATTTGCATTGTAAGGGCTGTTTTTGAATGCAATCGGGGAGAACAATGTGTTTTGAATCAGCTCATTCTTGCCGGCAAACCCAAATTTCTCTACCTGCAGTTCGAGTTCCTTGCAGATCGTAATGATGGCGCTCGCTCTGGCGATGGAAAGCCTTTCCAGATATTCAAAAATACTGATGAGCGGTTTAAGTTTCGCAAAATTGAAATTTTCCAACTGTTGCGGAAGGCTTGAATGCATATCATAGATGTACCTGGTGCCGAAAATTCGATTTAATAGCAGACAAAAAAAGACGGCCTCTTCGTGTGCATGAACAATTTCATACTTGTTTCTATGAAGCAGAAGCAGCGCTTTCAAAAAGAGAGGAATATCCAACATTAGTTTCACGATCGACGGGCCGATTCTGATGTCGTAAACAAAAGGAAGCCGTGGACTCCTGATAATGTTCACCCGCTCTATGTCAACATCCTCACCGATCGGATAAGTCAGCAGATCTATCTCATGACCTAAATCCGAAAGAGCTTTTGCCCGGTAGTATACACTCAGGGGTGTTCCCCGAGGAGTAAAAAAAGGCTGAGGCACAATCATCAAGATCTTCATGTTTACTCTATCATCTCTTTCACGTTAAAGTGTTTCCCTTTTTTGCTGTGGGTATAAATGATAATCTCTCCTATAAAGCCGATCGCAAAGATCTGGATCCCGATGACGATAAGAAGGGAGGCCAGGAAGAGTGAAGGCTTGTCTCGAAGTGCAAAGCCTTGTGTAAAAAGGCGGTTGTATATGAGAAAGGCATTGATGGCGCCGCCAAAAAGGATGAGAATGGAACCGATGAGCCCGAAGAATCTCATGGGTCTGTATGTAAAACGTAGAAGGAAGAAAAGAGTGACAATATCAATCAGCCTGTACAGGTATGTAGATATCTTATAGACCCTTAAGCATGTGTCCTCCTTCCTTTGCTTGACGACTAACTCTTTGACCCGAAGGCCTTGGTGCTCCGCCAGAATCGGGATAAATCGGTGAAGGTCTCCGTACACATCAAAGGCTTCAGCTACCTCTCGCCTCATCGCCCTTAAGCCGCAGGAGATATCCCCGAATTTTGTTCCCGTAAAAAACCTCAGAATTTTATGGAACAGGAAGGTCTGAACCCTGTTAAAGAACGCGTCGTTCTCTCTCGATCTCCGGCATATCACCATGTCACATTCGTTGTTGTTTAATGCATCGTAGAGCCTTTTTGTCTCCTCCGGTTCAACCTGCAAATAGGAAGAAAGAGTGAAAACATACCGACCTTTGGCATTCTGAAAACCTACGGAAAGCGCATTCGATTCACCGAAGGTTCTGGGGAATATTATTAACTGTATGTTTGGGTTCTTACGGGAAAGTTGTCTGATCTCGTCATAGGCATTTTTCATGCGGGCATCAATAATAAATATAAACTCAAAACTTTTTTTTATCTTTGATAGTTCCTCATAATACAGGAGAAAGAGCCTCTCAAGGTTATCGCTTCTTTCAACGACTGGAACGATCACCGATATTTCAGTATCCTGCTTCACGATCCCTTCAGATCCCACAGCGATTTTCACTTCTGTATCCATGATACGTCTCCTAATATCTTGTTCTGCTTATAGTCTCCGGTTTTAATAACCAACTCCATGAGGTAACCGAATGACACGAGGCTGAAAGCCAGGAAAATGAAAAGGATGCCGGACCCCAGAGTGACGATGGCGTGATCCGGAACCAGCGATGGATTCAAGAAATCATAATAATAAAATCCCAGGAAGGTCGTGCCTAAAAACCAGAAGGGAATGCTGGACAGCCCAAACAAGGTCATCGGCTTGGAGGAAAAATCCACAAGTAATTTGATCTTGATAAGATCAAGCAGCACCTTCCATGTCCTTGAGAGTCCGTATTTGCTCTTCCCGGCGACACGGGGCTTGTGTGATACAGGGACTTCTGTAATACGTGACCCGATGGACGCGGCAACAATGGGAATAAACCTGTGCATCTCAGAGTACAGATGGATATGTTTTATAATATCCCGCCTGTATCCCTTCAGCGAGCACCCAAGATCCCGGATCTTCACCTTGGTCACATAAGCGATCAGGGCGTTGGCCAGCGCCGAGGGTATTCTCCGCAGGAAAAGGTTATCCTTTCTTATCTGCCGCCAACCGCAGACAACGTGGTACCCGGACCGGACCGCCATGAGGATACGAATGATATCTGCGGGGTCATTTTGCAGATCCCCATCCATGGTCACGAGAACCTCCCCCCGGGCTGCTTCAAAGCCGGCAGCCATGGCTTCGCTTTGCCCGTAGTTCCTGTTGAAGATGATCACTTTGAGCTCAGGAGCGGCCTTCTTGATTTCTTTTATGGCTTCCGTGGTGCCGTCGGTTGAGCCGTCATCCACGAAGATGACCTCATAGGTCAGAGAGAGTTTCTGAAGCTCTCTCTTTATTCTCCGATAAAGTTCGTCCACGTTTTCTTTTTCGTTATATAAAGGAACGATAACGGACAGATCCATCACGGCCGCCTTTCCCAGAAAAATATTTTGATACGAACACCCTTCACTCTTTAGATCCCCTTTGGCTCTGAATAAGCCTTATTTATTCTTCCTGAAAGATTCCCTAAGTATGCTGATCTTATCATCAGCAGGCGTGTAAAAATTCGGCAAGGTCTTTAAAGGGACCCGTATTTCCGAGCCGATGATGGGCAATCTGATATGAATGTCTTCACGCGTCTCTGGAATATCTCCATTCATCCTGTAGATCAAAATCATTTTATTCTTGTTCGCACTGTCTTCATTATATAACTTTATTTTTTTCTCCAGTGTAAAATGATCGGATTCCAACGCCTGCCTCAGCATCTTATAGGCATTGATATTAAAGTCCGATTCCTCTTCGATCACAAAATACCTGGTCCCGTACGCCTCTAAGAGTTTATAGGTATCATCCATGTTTTTCGCGTACTCGACCAGCAGATACTTTGAAAACACGGAAGACGAAGCAAGGAGCTTGTCCCCGCGGAAGATAATCATTCTTCTTTCCTTGTCCAATTTCCTGATGTAGAAAACAAAATTGCCGTTTCCTAATCCGCTCCCTTGGAAGAAAACCCTTGGTTCACCCTTGTCCACGATATATCGGGCCGCTTCTTCATAACCTTGAACCAGGGGGATCCTGGTCTGAATGGCCAAGACGAATTGATAGACGCACAACATCATGAGTAACAAGGGCGCAACAGGTATTTTCTTTATCTTCCAGGAAATTTCATTGAGTATGAGCGCTGCAAAAAGGGCGTAGGGAGGGAGCCAGAAATAGATATACCTTGAATCCTTGACTCTAAGATAACTGAACGTAAGGTAAAACCCGAAAATCCAGGCAATGAAAAGAACCGCCGCCTTATAGTCTTTTCTTATAAAAATAAGAAAAATTGAAAGAAAGCAAAGCATCATCGTGGGGATGGTAAACGCCTCGGACAGGGCCCTCGGGTAAAAAAGCCATGGTTTTAAAAAGAGCAGACGGGACTGAGCGGAGATGCCTCCGATGGATTGGGCGATATTCATTTGACCGTATCGCAATGTCAGGAATACCAAAGGAGAAATGAGGAGGAACAGACTGAGACTGAGAAGAATCACATCCTTGCTCATCATCCTTTTATAATTCTTCGTCAAAATGAAATAGAGGAAAAATGTGAGAAGGATGAAAATGGATGTCTGCTTGGTGTAGACGGATGCAGAGACCGAGAGAACCGTATAGAAACCATATCTCGGCTTGTCGCGTTCAATAAAGTTATAAAAAAGATAGACGGAAAGGATGATCATCGCGAGAGACGGCATTTCCAGCATGGCGCTTTTTGCCCACTTCACGATGAAGGGCGTTGTGATAAACAGAATGCTGGAGTAAAGAGCGATTTTTTCATTGAAGATTTGCCTGATGAGCTTGAACCAGAACGTTACGGCGATCAAAGCGAAGAAGAGGACCGTGAGCCTTGCGCTGACCACAGAGACGCCGAATAAGGCAAAAAATCCCGCCTCCACAAGGGCAAAGAGCGGCGGGTAGTAACCGATGCTCAATGCCGGGTATTTTGTATAATACTGGGCTATGTAGTCCACAAAATGGAGGATGGGAAAGTCCCTGATGAAATCCAATATGAAAACACCGTCCATCGCGTGCCGGGGCGCGTCCGAAAACCAGAACTCTCCGCGGTGAATGTCTTTGACCAAAATAATAATTGTCACCGCAATCACGAAACTCAGATAATACGGGGATCGGTTTTCCTGGAAATCTTTTCGTAGTTTCATCTTAACGTTCGCACCTATGATCTTGCATTCTTCTCAACAAATTCACGATAATCTCTGAAAAGATATGAAAGATGTTTGATGATCTCCAGGACGGAGGCACGGCACTTCAGCGTCAACCAGAACGCCTCCCATACAACCCTTCTGGATATTTTTGACGTCCCGTATTCCCTTTCCTTGAAGAGAATGGGAATTTCAAGCACAGTAAAGCCATGTTTAAATGTCAAGTAAGTCATTTCGATCTGGAACGCATAGCCGTCGGACCGGATGCCGTCGAGATTGATCCCCTCAAGGACTTCCCTCCGGTAGCATCGGAACCCGGCCGTGAAATCCCAAACAGGTCTGACCATAATGTACGAAACATACATGTTGGCCAGTTTGCTCAGCAGAAGTCTTCTGAATTTCCATCCTTCGACACGAACCCCGTTGATGTAGCGGCTCCCGATCACAAGATCCGCCTTTTCCGATGCCTCCAGAAAATCCTGAAGGTATCTCGGATCGTGAGAAAAATCCGCATCCATCTCAAAAATCAGATCTGCGCCCTTTGCCAGTGCCAGCTTGAAGCCCTCAACATACGCCGTGCCGAGACCGGCCTTGCGGGGCCGGTGAATGAGGTGAACGCGAGGGTCTTTGCGGGACAGGGCTTCAACAAGCGCCCCCGTGCCATCGGGGGAATTGTCATCTACCACGATGATATAAATCTCCGGATGAAGATCGAGAATTTGTGCAATAATGCACTCGATATTTCCCGCTTCATTATACGTGGGAATCACGATGCAGGCATTCACCGAACCGCCTCTCTTTCTATTATTGACCTTAATTTATCGGCAAGAGCCTTTCCAACGACCTGATGACCCTGGTAATTCCAATGACCCCAATGCAAATGGACTTTTTTCTTTTCATAAGATTCTCTGAAAATTCTTTGCAGGCCGAGATAATCTATGTTGATGGAGGCCGCGAACTTCTTCAAATCATCCTCAAAGAAATTCGCATTAAATGACGCGTCCATATCTTTATTTTTTGCTTCCATCTCAGGCAGGTAAGCGGGCGTATCGATGGTGACCAGCATCAATCGGATGTTTCTTTCGTTACAATAATCCGCCATGGCCCGTATTAATCTTTTACTCAACTGATAATTCTCCAGGTAGGTTCTATCAGCTTTGTCGGTACATAGACTCAAATAGCGTTCGATCTTTTCTGCCTGGCCTCGTTTTTGATCATGCTCTTTCTCTTTTTTCCTTATCAGACCTTGTGCCTGTAAAAGATTATACCTTTCTCCAATGAGGGTGATCAGCGCCGAATGATGCGTGAAGAAATTAATCCATTGTTTGATCCTGAATTCCCGCGTATCAACAAAACTCGTATCGAGCATCAGTTCCCCATTGGGGGAGAGATGGTAAAAGGGACGCAATAATTCAAAGGTGGTCTCTCTGCTGATCTCTGTAAGATCATTCTCAGGCAGGAAAAACAGGATGACCCTATTCGGTGAAAATTGAGTGATCTGTTTTTTCAGGACAAGCAGTTCCTCGGTTTGAGTAAATCCGGACCGGCCGAAATTCATCAGTTCCAACCGGATGTTCTGATCCTTGTTGAATTCCTTTTCCGTCAAAGTGAGAAAGTTCCGATCCGTCTCCACCTGGAAGGATTCCACATAACTATCTCCAAGGACGGCTATGCGGTAGACGCCGTCCGGCGGCCTTAAAGACCACTCCCGGTCCCGCCAGCCGAAACGGTTGATCCGTCCTGTTATTGGATGATCATTCTCTTTATAAAACCAATAGCTTCGCCCGGGTGTAAACCGCCAGCCCAGTACAGGGTCCGGCTCGGAACAGGAGATCCTCGCATTGAACAGGTGCGTCATCCTGAATACAACCTCCGAGACTCCCAGAAAGATGAAAAAGGCAACAAGCACGAAAAATAAATTCTTCATCCGTCGCTTCCCCTTCGTGCGTTGCACAAGCTCGGAGTTATCTTTCATACGCTTTTCGGGTCACCATCCTGAAGAGGTCTCAGATCCGGATCCATGTAAACCGCTCATGCTGTCGAGTCTGAAGGATTATTTCTCGTAGTGTTTATCAAGAGGATAAAGGCGAAGATAATACTATTCTATCCTTAAATTACCAACAGGCATTAGCCATATTCGAACAAAAATACATGGCTCTGCTTCAGCTACCAAGGGTATAATTTCTGCAAACCGGTTACATACTTAGAGCTTCTGCTCAATCGAAAAGGAAAGTGAGCGGCAATCTTTTCGGCCTGACCATCCATATCGCGATGGTACTTCAGTTCAAGAATAACCTGTTGATCATCGGTCAGTCTATGTAAAAAAAGGTTGTGATGATGATTCACGGCATAGAATGTTTGATCCGTATCCATCGTAATTCGGTAATTCCGATCCGCCGATTCAAAATATCTCCGCTTGTAGGAATTGACAAGCGTTGCGCATGAAGAACGCCATTGCAGCTTTCTGATTTCCGGGAGATCGGATCTCTCTATCACCTCTGCGACGGTCCGAGCGTTGAAAGAATCGTTTAGTTCAAAGGGAGGGAGGGGGAATGATTCTTTCCGCCCCAGAAAGCCATACTTTATCTTGAACTCCAAAACCGGATTTTTTACGATTCCGAAGAGCGCATCGTACCATCGGATACGAATCTTTATTCTTCGGCGCTTTCCATCAATATTGTCATGGTAATTGCTCATCTGGTTCGTGTCAAAGTAGATATTGTTGACATATCGCTGACGATATATTTCAGAGAACATGGCCGGATGGAATCTCACAAAGGACTCCACCTCATGCCTGGTCAGATGGGCAATAACAAACTTACGCTCGTAACGGAACTCCCCATGGTCCCTCGGCATTGTAGTCATCCGGTTTTTCTCATCAGAATAAAGATGGTCAGTCCCAGGGGGATACAGGCCGCGATCACACCCAGCCAGAAGAATTTATTGTGAAAAACAAACACGATCTTTTTCAAACCAACTCGCATGAGATTCTTTTCCGTATCCATTCTCTGCGGTTTCACGGATTGAATATCAAGAAAGTGGGGTTTGACCTGAATCCCGTCCTCCCCCGCCACCACATGAAGAAAGGAGACACCGCTTCGACCCGAGCCGTTGACATAATAATGGACATCATCCCGTATCTCATAAAACAGAAAGTTCCACCGGTCCCCGCCATCGCCGGCGAAAACGTATTTCACCTTTTCCCTGAGATACGGATGAACTTCCTGCATCCAGCCGGAGGCCTCCATGTTGACATTGCCCGGTTGTATTTGGAGGCCGCCATACCAGAGAGGGTGGTGCAGGAACACAAAGCCGGTCTTTAATAAAGGAGAGCCAATTCCCCCTCTCAACCATTGGATCTGCTTTTCATCAAGACCATACGTTTCCTTTTCTGCATCCGAAAGCACGGTATTGAGAAATATGAAATCATAGTCTCCAAATCTTTTGGCGTGAAACGGCTCCCCGACCCGGTGACTGAATACGTCACGTGTTATTTCCCGATATCCCGGTATATAGCTGCTGATGTCGTGATTGCCCGGCGCTATCCAGACAGGAATGTTAAGGCGTTCAAAGACCGAGTATACGTAATCCCACTGGGCATTCAGAGACTCCCGCAGGGCCTCATCGTCTTCAAACATTTCCGGCTTCCATTCCCGGACATTCCATGAACCCTTTATAATATCACCCGTCAATATCAGGATGTCGGGAGAACAGTTCCTAATCTCATTCAGCATCCGATCCATGTCCGACGGGTCTCCGCCGAATAACAAGGGATAGATGTGGGAGAGAACGACAAAGGAGACCCCCCTCCTCAAAGAACTCTGCTCGTTATCAACTGTGTCGCTTTCTTTCGGAAGATTCAGGCCCTGCCGTGAGATGCGCTTTAAGGCAAACCCATGGTCCGGCGCTTGAACACCTTTCGCAGGTCCAGGCAGCAAAGACAGGAGAAATAACAAGACGAGCCAAGCCTTACCTATTCGAAGCACCGTCTTCCTCCCCGTAAAGAATACGCTTAACGTCTTGTTGATTTGTTTCCACATTGCTGCCGTCCACGGTCAGACGGGATCCCTCTTCGATCAAATAAGGGGTCTCAACGTTATTCATCTGAAGATGTGACGCTGCAATAGTCGCTTCGCCGAACTCAGGCTTTTTCCGATAAGCGGCTAATCCGATCTTTGCTTCCTTGATCTCAATCCCTTCGATCGTCAACTCGGACATATCTTTACTGACAACGGCAATCTTTGATTTCGCTATTCTGATCTGATGAGCCGTCATCTGACTATTCTCACCGACACTCAACCCTTTGTCACCCGTGCCGTTGATGGCAATTTGATTTAACGTCACATTGGTTCCGGATACATCAACGGCATCATTCCCGCAATGGATAAAAGACGATTCGATAATTTGCCCCTTGCTGAAATCTGAATCAAAGGCATCGGATGTAGTTTCACTGAAAAGCGTATGCGAGATATTAAAATCGGAGCGAACGATATTCAAGGCATCCTCTGACCGATTACGCGTGAATTGACAATGGGTTATCTTCACGGGGGATTCATAGAATGTGACGGCCCCGGTCAAATTCCATCCTCCCTCTGATGGGTTGGACAAATGATCAAAATAGACATAGTCCAGTACGGACCTTTCTCCGCTCGCAAGGACAGCCATGCCTTGACCGGATGCATCAGAGGAATAGAAACGGACAGGGTTCTCCTCGGACCCAATGAATGTCACCGGCGAAAAGGTGATAATCTTAGCAGCCTTCTTCAAATTCACTTGTACCCCGCCTTCTGCCACGAGTCTGTAACCTTTTGGAATGATCAGATCCTGTTCCAGACTCCATTGGCCGGATCTGAAATAGATTTTCTTGGTCTTTTCATCGACCATCAGCATATCACTCTCATTAACATGGGGAGCACGCCTGAAGACGTCCTTGGCTATAAGGGTATCGTTCAGATAGGGCCAGGGGAAGACCGTTTCAGTCCTTAATCGATCCGTTCCCAAGAGCCTGTATTGGACGCTCAGACCACGGGCCATTGAATCAGACCAGGGGAGGCCCACAGGCAGTGGAACATCTAACTTTTGATAATGGACGGGATGGGAATAATTTTTTGGAGGCAAGAGGACTTTCTCTTTGGGTTCGAGCAGAACGCGATCCATATACGAAACACTTATAATTTCAATGGGAATTTGATGAATATTCCCTATCTCCAGTACGATCCGCTCCTTGTCACTGCTATGATAATACGCGTAGAGAGCTTTCACAGGATTTAAAAATTTCCGGATATATGCCTGGTTCTGATACAGGATCTCCTTGGAAAAACGATACCACGGGAACTCACTGTAAATCTCGTTGAGGTTTCGTGTCAGTTCATCATTCAGTTCTTTGAAAAGGATGTCCAGATAGGATGGATCTGAAAATCTCTCCAGTGCATTGACATAAGCTTCCCAGAATGAATTGTCCTTGAATAACTGCGATAGAAACAAAGCCCGGCCGCCGCCGTCCCACAACGTATCATCCTGTTCTGTATATGTCCCTGCCAATTTAGTCAGTTTTTTACTGATCTCAATATCATTAATATCAAATGGGATGGGCTCCAATAAGGACAACACAGGATTGTAATAAAATCTAAACTGATTCGTATGCAGTGAGTGGTTTGTTCCAAAGAGATCACATAATGCAATATACCTCGAAAATCCATTCACCTCGAAGACTTGACTGGACGGGAGACGGCCCCTCCGGAACTGCTCCAGCAGGTTCTGGGCGATCATATATTGGTTAAAAAGCAAGGAATCCTTTGTCGTTTTGCCTGTCTGAAACATGTCGATAGGATTGGAGGTATAACTTCCTATTCCGGGCAGCGATCGCGAGACACGGCCGCTCTGTATAAAATCCTTAAAATCCAATCGTTCCGCCCAGAAAAGTGATTCATCAAACTTGATGATGGGGCCTTCTCGTCGTTGATTGTTTTCAATCAGTCTCTTCTCAAAGTTCTCTTCCAGAGCGTAAATCCCGTAGTCCTTGCCATTAATGACCACGTTAATGAATTTGTATCGGAGTGCGATCAAACCTTCTCTAAGAGCCGTTTGATGGAAAAGCCATTCGTAAATATAATCTCTTGTTTTCGGATGCTGTATGGAGAATTGTTTCATTCTCAGAAATGTATTATCACCGCTCACTTTAATCCTGAATGACCACTTGTCTTCCATTAGATGATCTAAATTGTCTCCTTTTAAGCGCAGATTCACCTTGATCGTCTTGTCCCCGTACCTTATCTTTGCCGGAACGTAATTTTCCTGATCGGTAGTGAGAATGCCTGCCTCCAAGGCCAGATCGCGCTTATATCTTAGCTTTTCAAAATCTGTGTGTTTAATGTCGATGATCATGCGTTCAGGGCCGGCTGTAAGTCCCATGATGTAATTGTGAACTGTTTCAATGCTGTCTCTTGACACGGTCTTCATCACTTTTGATATAAGCCCTGACTTATGGGCCTGAGCGCCCAGGAAAAAAAACAAACCTGTATAAAGACCCAAGACCACGATTACCATACTCACTCTATGTCCAATGAGGACCCTAAGAAGAGGGTCCAAGTTTTTCCGGCGATTCTTTGACTCTTTGATAATCACTTAGATGATTCCTTTGTTGTCCAGAAAGCTGATTTTCAGGGAGCCTTCCAGTTTTTGCAGTGCATATTTTGCCTCATTGAGCTGCTCAAAATCCCGAAAATCTATTAAAAATGATGCTTCAAAGAGTTCATCCGTCTCATCAAATCTTTTCAGATTAACTCCTGCGCTATGTTCTTGGAGGGTCCGCACAATCTGTTCGATTCCCACCTCCTTGGGTTTATGATTATACACGGTCAGATACAAGTTCTGATTCTCCTCTTTTCGTGAAAAAGCCTTCCTGAGTACAATCACCCCTGCAATAATAAAGAAAGCTATGGTTGTGATGACTCCCTGGTTTGCGCCAAATCCCAATCCAATCCCGATAGCAAGAAACAAATAGGATAACTCCTCGGGCTCCTTGATGGCCGCACGAAATCTTACGATCGAAAGCGCGCCCACAAGTCCCAATGACAAGGCCAAAGACGATTTGACAATTGAAATAATCATCATTGTCGTCATGGTCAGCAGGAAGAAGTTCTTCCCGAATAATTTTCTGTTGGACAAACTATTGCCGTATTTTATATATATTCGGCTGAGTATGTACGACAGCAGTCCGGCAAATATCAAGTTTATTATAAATTCGAAGACAGGTATATGCGCGCTTGTCGCCGTTAAAAACTCCGTGAATGTCTGGAACCGGTTCATCCCTCCTCCTTCTCATTGTAATCCTGCCTGTTATTCATAAACTCATCCTATTTTCTGATTCTATCTTAAGAACGGTTGACAATTTCGTACCGATGTGCGCAATGGACCAAAAGCCGATCAGGCCGAACAAGATTGCAGTGACAACATGAGACGAGGCAGCAACAGCGCTCACTATATTTTTGTCATAACCGTAAAGATAGCTGAAAATAAAAATAAATATCAGTTCCAGACTTCCTGCAAATCCCGGGGGTGCAGGCAAAATAAAAGAGGCGTTCAATAACAGGTACCCTACAAATACGGTGAGTACAGGCAAGCTGATCCCGAAGGCATAAAAGAACAACCACATGAAAAAGGAATGGACAATAAGCGCCAGAAGGGTCAACCCTGTTATTTCCAACAGCCTGCTCGACAATCGGGGGATCGATGATAATCCGTCCAGGAAAAGACTCATAGAATTTCTGAGCTGGATTTTGAACTTGCCGGGTAAAAAGAAAAAGATCCGTTCAGAGCAGGATAAGGCCTTATCTTTCTTATGAATAAAAAACATCAGGGAAAAAATTAAGAATAACAGAACCAACAATAAGATTGTAGAGGCCAAGTAGATCGCGTTGTTTATCTGTTTTGTCAGAAATGGGGTTGCAACCACAAGTAAAAAAACCGGCAACAGATCGGATACTTTATCCAGGTAGACCGTCCATAACGATTTTGAAATCGGGGTTCCTTTCATCTTTTTCAGGAGATAACTCTTTGCAACTTCCCCTGCATGAACAGGAATGAGAAAATTGACGAAATAGTTTGTCATACACAGATGAAAGGACTCCGTTATCGTGATCTTTTCCACAGGTGATAAAATAATTTTCCAGCGCAGGCTTCTGAGAAAATAGATTAAGATGAAGCATGCTCCCAGGGGGAAAATAAACAGTATTTTTACCTGTTTTAATATCACGAGCATGGCATCAAAATCCACGATATACAGCCAGATGCCCATCAACAGGAGCCCGAGTATAACACTGAGAATGACAGTCAGTCTCTGATTCATCGCTTATCGTTCTTTCCTTAATACTGGTCCGTTACTTCAGAAGTTCTTATCAATTCCTTCCGAGGCAGATCTCCTGCGACGATAGCGGAGGCAATCATGCCCGTCTTCATGGCGTGGTCCATGGTGTCATACCTGTATAGGCCCTGCCTGCCATGAGCAACAATGTTTGGAATGCTCAGGAGGTAATCATACAGAATCTCGAGTTTCTCTTTATAATCGAGTGAATACAGAGGATATCCATATTCAAGCGCCTCAACCCTATACTCCAACACTTCCGCCCTGTTGATCATGCCGAGTTTTTCCAGGTCCTGAATGCATATCTCCTTCAAGCGCTCCTCTTCCATGTTCCATAAGGAATCTTCCTTGTTGCACGCGAATTCGCAGAGCAGAACTGTCTTGCCTTCAGGCGCCATTTTTTGACTCCAGTTTCCAAACTCTTGAATTCTAAAAAAACGGATGTGCTTTTCCGGAACATGTATCCAGAGATTGTCCGTAATCTGTGATCGGTCTACCAGTAAGGCAACAAATCTCAAACATCTGTTGGGCAACGACCTGGCAATTTGTTGGATCTTTTCACTCGGCGCCGGCCTGATCGCTGAAATAAACTCGGGTAAAGGTATGGTAGAAACAACCCAGTCTCCGGAGGTTTCGCAGTGGTCCCCCGATCTCTCATACCCGACGCTTGCAATTTTTCCGCCCTGGCCAAGAGTGATTTCAGATACTTTCGAACCCAGATGAATCGTGCCGCCCATTGCAATCACGGACTCGGCAAGCTTCTCATATATTCTGCCTATCCCCTGTGACGGATAGTAAAATTCGCTGCATTCGAATACCCCTTGTTGTTTCTTCAGACCAATTAATGATTTCATAACCTCCATCAGGTTAACACTTGTAATTCTTTTTCTTGCCCAATCCGCAGAGATCGTCTTGGGGGAGACTCCCCAGACTTTTTCCGTATACATGCCGAAATAGATATCATACAATGTTTTTCCAAATCTCTTTCGTGTCCATCCCTCGAAGGATTCCTCTGGGCCTTCCTTAATCATGTTTTTCAATTTCTCCCAGCAGTAGTCTATGACGGCTCTCGCGGATACGGATAATTTCATTTTCCTCAGGACATCTTCCAGTTTCAACGGGTAACGAATCAGACGGCCGTCAAAGAGAATGCTGCTTTTCCGTGGCACAGTGCCGAGTTCCTCTCCGAGGAGGTTCTTTACCAGAGACAGGACATCATCATAGGCCGACAAAAACCTGTGTCCTCCCAAATCAAACTGGTAGCCGTTATAATGAATGGTCTTAGACTGTCCGCCCACCTGCATCTCCTGCTCAAGAAGGATCACCTCGTATCCCTTTTGAACCAGGGAATAGGCCGCGGTCAGTCCGGCAGGACCGCCGCCCATGATCACCACTTTATGTTTTCTCATCTTTTGCTTCTCCATGCCGTCATTGATCAGAACCACCATATTCGATTCTATAGATAAGATAGGGATTAGCTGTATATACGGGCTGAAACCGAAGGCCATGGCTCTGCCCTACTTGGTCTTTCCGAGACCCATTGAGTATGGCAGGCAGAAAACCTTCATGGTTATAGATGAGATACTTTGGTCTCTCATGATCTATGATCTTCAAAAATTTCTCCTCGCTTCTGAGATCCTCAAGATTTGCGACAAACTGACCGGCCTGCAAATGGGAATAGAACATGATTTCCTTTTCTGCCCAGTACTTATCGTGATCCAGAATGACCTTGTCTTGAGCAGTGGTATGCACGTTTAAAAAGGATATGATATCTTCCTGAAAACCGCTCAACCGCGACAGTGGGGAGACCTTTGAAAGCATAGACCCAAGGGGTGAGGCGTCAGTCTCACTTAACCACACAATGGCCGATACACTTGCGATGACACTCACGGATATGAAGCCCGTTAAAAGTATCTTCCAACTCCTATCAAAATAAGAAAGAAACTTATTGATCCCCACTACGGCAAAAGGAAGGATCAAGATGGTCGAGTCCAAGGTAAATCTCGGCAGCAATATGAATGTCTTTGTCATAATCTTATATACAAAATAGAGATAGACCCCAGCAAAAAGTATGATCAAGCTGAGATGCTGCCGCCGATAGATCGAGTAAGCCATGCCGAAGAAGGCAAAGAGAGCGATAACCGGGGTCATGCTCAAGAATATCACTCCAGGCCAATAGGCAAGATAATAAAGCTGATATCCCATGGCCTTCATAAGGGGATCGATGTTGATGAAGGTGTACTTGATCAGGTTCAACGTATAATTCGTGGTGATATGGATGGGATAAAGAGGATCGCCGAACGTTGAATAATTCCCGATCATCCAGAACAAGGGGAATGCTGAAGAGAGCAGACCGAACAAGAAGAGATAGCCTGTAGTCTTGCTCCTGAGGAGAACGGCCTGTTTGAGATCGTCCATGTTTCGCGGCACCAGACAGCACAGCAGAGGAATATATATCCACCCGGTGTATCGGGTCATGCATGCCGCGTTCAGAAAAAGCGCCGAGGAGATCAGGGTTCTAATCTTCTCGGTCTCTTTAAAGCGGAAAAGGAAATAAAGGCAAAAGAGCATAAAAAAAATAAATGGGGCTTCGCTCGAAGCGACGACGCTGCATTGAACGTGCAGGGTGAATACGGCGAAAAGTAAGGTTGAGTAAACGGCTGTCGTTCTGTCAAACAGTATTCTTACCAATAAGAAAAAGGGGACCGCCGATAGGCTCCCCAAGACCAGGCTGACGGCTCTTGGTGTTATAAAAGGATCCTTCCAGAGACCCATGGCGATTCCAATAAGATAAATGGGCATAATAGTATGTTGTTGCGGCAGCCATGCGTCGGTGATAAAGAAGGGGTGTTCAAGCCAGCGTTGCGCAAGGGCAATTCTGTCGACAGCATCGTACGCGAAGTTCTGAGAAAAGGAAAAAGCAATGATACGAACCCCCAAGACAAGGAGAAAAAGTCCAAACAGCTGGAACCGTGCCGTTCTGCTCCAACGATAAGAGAACGTCCATGGGAAAGAGTTTTGCCGCGGAATAGTTGAACTAGTCATATGAGCTGAGTCTTGTCCACGGGAATATGCCGGGCGTTCAGTGGCTGACCTGTTCCCTGGCAACGACCTGGTAAATATCATCGTTAATCTTGATCAGGATAAAATTCCGCTCAATTTTTTTACGGGATAATTTCGTCTTTACATCATTCCGCTGGGAGAGCCACTCTTTGGTTACAAAGACATTCCTCCCCGCCTTGAGCGATTGTTGAATGGTGCTCATGAACTGAAAATCAAATAGATCCAAGGGTATACCCAGAAATGGAAACCCTAAAGTCTGAAGGCCTGGTGCATAAAAGCGAATGATCGGGTTCATCCAGCCTGCGCCTACAACACTCTTTGAAGGTATTTTGTCCTTGATTTGCAGGGCATATTGGTCTGAGGGGCTTAAATAATTATGATACCATCTTATGGTAGCCACTTTCTGATAGAGACCACCTAATAACGTCAAAAGAAAAACGACCACAGCGAGATAGATTCTTGACCTCATCAAGCTCCGAGGGGAACCATGGCTCCCATCCCGCATAGTCAAACCGTTTCTCCGAAGCAATTCATCAAAAAGCCCCCCTGTGATTAGGGACATTGCGGGTACAAGGTACAGGTAAAATTGTCCTCCATCCTGTATCCACCCCAGAAACAATACGACGTAGGGGAACAGCCACAGAAGGAGAAAGTACAGTTGTTTTCTTTTCTCTTTCCTGGCATAGAGCAGAAAGGCTGCGGCCAGGCATAGAAAAGTCAAGAGATAGCCGCAACTCTTGCACAGCAGAAAAATATTATGCCTATAAAAATTGAAATACAGAATGACCAATGGAAATAGAATCAATGCGGGGAGTGCTTTTCGCCACTGCTTTCGGACGCACACAATGACGCCTAAGGAAAAAACAAAATATATGGCCGAAATTTCTTTGAACCCTTTCAAGCTCTGAACCAACCACGATGGGGTGGGGTACCGCAGATACTCATTCCGGCTTATGGATCCGTAAAATTCTATAAAGGCGGGTATACTGCTATAAAAGCTGAGCACCCAGCCATAGGCTGCCACAAGGATAATGAAGGTCACACAGCTTCCCAATAAAATTCTTTTCCACTCAATCCTATCGTGAGAGGAAAGCAGAGAGAACGCGAAGGGGAAGAACAAGAATAGAGAAGTAATGTGGGAAGAAAGGGACAATCCCCAGGCAACACCCCATAAGATAAATCTTCTTCTTAGCCAAAACAGAACGGTGAGTGTCACCCAAAAAATATTAAACATGTAAACTTCTATGGTAACGGCCGAATAAAAAAACATGGGAGAAAAAGCCAGAAGTAAAGAGACCATCCCCCCCAGATATCTTCTGGCAAAGAGAGCTCGGAAAATGAAATAGACATTGATGGCCGCCATGGCACCAAACAGCGCAGAATAGAATGCAAAAGTTTTTAGTAAGGTTTCTCTGGATCGGGAAAAAAAGTTCCAGCCCTCGAAAACGAGCTTTCCCATCCAGATATAAGCCGGCTTTCCATCCATCCATCCTGGAAGCAGCTGCTCCGATACCAGAGGATAACCGGCACTGTCCGGGGTGATGGCAGATCTGGAAAGATTCATAGAGTAGAGAGAAAGGACCAGGAGAAAGAGAAGAATAACAAGAGAGGCCTCTCCTTTTCCGAGAAGGTACTCTTCCCCGGCCCTCGGCAAAGACAATTCACGGGTCAACATGAGAGAGGACACCTCCTTTTCTCATTTCATGGAGCCGAATGCCCCTCCGCATTGGGATTCTTGCTCTTGTGATCCCAAGGAAGGGTTAAAAAATATCCAATCTGCCAATTCAGGAAGTTTCTTTCCATATTTTTCAATTGACGTAACCGATCGCTCGCAGGCGTTCCAACAGATCCCGGTTTTCCTTCTTCGAGTGACTCTGGCGGTCGGGAGCGTCGTTGCAGGAATGTGGAAGCGCCTTCATCCAGAGCGCCAATGTCTTTTGCATTTCCTCGAAGCGCTCTTTCTCTCTGCCGTTGACGAAAAGGTCATCGAGTTCCAGAGGGTCGGTGAGGATATTATAAAATTCGGGTTCCCCGCGAGACTTCCAGATCAGCTTATGGGTCCGGTTGCGGATAACCTTTTGCTCCACAAACAAATGGGAATGGTCCTCCCGCAAGGGGGCGTTAACCAGCAAGTTCAGCGGAAACCGGGATTCCCCAAACACGTACTCCCGGGTCGCGTTCTGCGAATCATATAGCACCTGCGTTTCCGGCTGGCCGGACGGGCGCTCCTGGATCCCGGCGAATGCCAGGATGGTCTCCGGAATATCCACGTGGGTGACCACGGTATCATAACGTGTCCCGCCCTCAAAAAGTCTCGGATATCGAGCAATCAGGGGAATGTGAAGGAGCTCCTGATGCAGGCCAAGCCCGTGCGCCAGGCGATTCCGGGTCCCGAGGTATTCTCCGTGGTCCGAAGTGATGATTATCAGCGTCTCCTCCAGAAGCCCCATCTCTTTCATCCTCCCCATGAGCTTCTCCAGCTCCCGGTCCAGCGTGAGGATGCAGGCGTCGTACAGGGCACCGACAATACGGAAATCATCTTCGGAATAGCCGTTGGCGGAGGGGTCCAGGCAGGCGTCCACCGATGGGAAACGGAGCCTCTTCTGAAAGGATGCCTCAAAATCGTCGCCCTGAAGAAAGAGCCGGGCGGTGGCCTCATCGGGATTGTAGGGGAGATGGGCGTCCATATAGTTGATGAAAACAAAGAAGGGCCGGGCCGGATCACGACCGACATCCAGCCACTGGCCCACCGCCTTGTTCGTCTCCGCCGCGGTGGGATAACTCCAAATGGCTGTAGGATTTTGAAGGATCCTTGCAAGCAGATGTTCCTCGAAGCGCCACCAGATCCAGCCGTAAAAGGCGGCGGCGGAGCTGCCCAGGCCGCCTGCCGCCATCGGGGTCTCGTCAGTCCAATGCCTCTTGTACCAGGATCGCTCAAATCCCTGAACCAAGTTGTGGTAGGACGTCACATAATCATTGTTTGAAAAGCTCACGGTCTGATAGCCGTGATCATGAAGCGCTTCAGCCAGGGTCCGGAAGTCATCGTCCAACCAGAAATGTTCGGCGTGCGTATTGTGCTGGCTGGGATATAACCCCGTGAAAAGAGAGGCGTGGGACGGAAGTGTCCACGGAGACGCTGCAAAAGCGTTGTTGAATACCGCCGACTCCCGGGCCATCTCATCCAGGAAGGGGGTTGTTTTCAACGGATAGCCGTAGAGGGATAACCGGTCGGCCCGAACCGTATCCAGCACAATAAGTAGGATATTGGCACGATCTGAGGAGGCCGTCCCCGGTACCCCCGTCCGTGCGACGAGGGAGGTCTTGGGATGCAGAAAGGAGAGACCGAAAAGCACCAGGACCCCTACCGTACCCAGGATCACGGCTTTCTTGCTCATGCCCGCCGGCCGCCGCCACCTGTCGTGGGATTGCAGGAACCTGTAAAACAGCCACCCCAAGACCACAGCCGCGGTTCCGCCAACAACCTCGGCAGCTACAAGAGCTGCAAATTTATCGTAGAATCTGTTGAACATCCATAAAAAGATTACGGCAAATGCCCCTGATCCAAACAGGACCGCCTGCTCCAGAGAAACGTCGATTCTGCCGGTGGTGAGCCGATCCCGGAGACGGACCACACCCAACACAGGCAGGATGAACAAGACCACGGATCCCATCACGAGTCCGCAGGACCGGAAGGTCATCAGAAGCGAGGGAATCACTCCCGTGCCCCCCGCCCAGAGAGAGAGCAGAAAATCCACGAGAATGGCCAGTAGTCCATAGACCAGGGAAACAGCGATCACCGTCGCAAGACCGGACGGCCACGTGCGATCTGCCTTTCCATGCTTTTTATTCTTTTCCATGTCCCCTCGGTAACAACTGCCCGAGCGTTGTTCTCATGGTAGATTCCGATGATCAGGTGATCTTTCGAAGCTTGATTCCCCAGCGCAGGAGATTAACCCAGTTCAGGTTCAGGTTGCTTTTCATGGCGGGCGCGCTACTCAGATCGAAAACCATTTTAAAGAGTCGGTTCGGCGGAAAGCGGATGAGAACCTTGATCAAAGGCAAGAGCAGCGGGTACCGAACCCCCATCGCGGCGAAACGGCAGAGGTTTACCAACCGGTCGATCTCCTCTCCATGGAGGATGCTCCCCTCATTCATGGTGTCCAGGTAGTCCGTGTTCGGATTCAGAAGGCCGTGTTCCGCGGCATAGCCTGCAATTTCCGTTTTGGGATACGGCTGGAAGACGTTGTTGATTGTATAGTCCGGTTTCAGTTTCCTGTTGAAGTCAATAGTTTCGTAAGCCATGGAAAGTGTTTCATGGGGAAGACCGAACATGTTATATGTTCCGAATTTGACCTTATGCTTCCTCAATAATCTCGCAGCATTGATGATCTGTTCGTTTGTCAGATTTTTTTTCAATATTTCATTTCTCATTTTTTCATTGCCCGTTTCCACTCCAAAATAGACATTCAGGCAGCCCGAGGTCTTCAACATCCGAACCACCTCTTCATCCATTTCATTGGCCCGTGCCAGCCCTGTGTATGGAAGATTGATTCCGTCTTTATAGCGCTGCAGAAAATCCAACAGCCAGCGCCGGTCCCCGGTAAAGGTATCGTCCGGAAAGCGAACCAGTTTCAGCGCATATCGATCCGCCGTCTCGTTTATTTCCCGGATCAGGCTGTCTATGTTTCGTTTTCGAAACCGGCGGCCCAATCCTTTATAAAGCTCGTTGAATTTGTGATTGAAACAAAACGTACACCGATAGGGGCACCCTCTTCCAGTCAAGAACTTCATGGCCGGAACAGACCGGAGAAGTTTGCAGTCGTCATAAAGGGTTCTGTCGGGGAAAGGGAGCTCATCCAGGTCTTCTACCAAGGGCCTCAGATCATTTTGTACAATTTGACCATTCTTCTTGACCCAGAGGTTTTGGATGTTGGAGATATCTTCACCCGCATCCAATTTGTCGGCAAGTTCCAAGAGAGTATATTCACCTTCCCCTACACAGACCATGTCCACACAGGGTTCCTGAATGATCTCGGGGAAAAAGGTGGGGTGCGGCCCGCCCAGTATGATGGGTTTCTCGACCTCCTCCTTGATCTTCGCCGCGGTTTTAAGGACCCACTTGTGCGGTCCGGTCATGGTCGAGAAGGCGATCAGGTCGGGATCATACTCATTCATTTTCTCTAAATAATCTTTATGCTCGCTTAGGATGTATAATCGGCATTGATGTCCATGGGCCTTTAACATAGCGGACAGGTACATGGGACCCATATATTCAAACGGCATATTCTGTAGAAAAAGCACCTTCGCCATACGCTTTGTCTTCCGCCTATTTCTTACTCAAATATGGTGGGATAACCCGGTTCAGGACGATGGCCCATCCATTTCCGAATCGGAACGCCCTCTAACCTTGTCAAAGAGAAACCTGAAAAACCTCCGGAAAGGTCGGAACAGGAAACCAAGAAAAAAAAGCACCAATCCAAGAAAAAAGAGCAGGATCAAAAGCGAAGGGGCCAGCACCCCGAAGACGGGAGAAGTTGTTTTAGGATCAATATAGGCAAAAACCGGTTCACAAAATAACACAAGGATAATAAGAAAAAGAACAAAAATGGTTACCGGCTGATATCTTGGCATTCCGGACCTCCTTTCAGGATAATTCTCTATTTTGCCTGATCTTCTGTTTTTTCGGACAAGCCCAAAGAACCCATCAGGATTGTTTTCAACTCCTTCGCCTTTTCAGGTTGACTTTTAATTAAATTGTTCAGTTCTCCAGGATCTATCTTTAAATTATACAGTTCGTCCCTACCGTCGGATGCCCAGATGTATTTGAATTCTTTCGTGCGTACGTCTTTCAGCCTGCGGGCGTAAACAGATACATCAAATTCAGGATTACTGGGTTTATATCATAACATCGTGAACTAAAAAAATATCATAACATCGTGAACCTTTTTTAATATCGCCTAAACTTCTTCTAAAAACTT
>Ga0210021_1000648_pt1 | contig 37926 bp, 46 predicted proteins | sample CryGeymeta201517_FD_183981 | JGI IMG/M metagenome (GOLD analysis project Ga0210021, IMG submission 183981) | Groundwater microbial communities from Crystal Geyser aquifers in Utah, USA - Crystal Geyser metaG 2015-17 (SPAdes) (version 2) | ecosystem: Environmental > Aquatic > Deep subsurface >... | reverse complement strand
GAGCAGTACACAGATAAATATTAGGATGACAAAAATACTGTCATCCCGTCTAGGTGAATTAACTTCCCTTATGGGAACAAATAATGATAGCGACACCTTACGAACCCTTATTCAAATGAAGTATAATCAACTAAAAGAACAAGATGAAAACATACAACATTAAACTAAAAAGAAGTGAAGAAATGGAAAAAATGCTTGACTTTATCGCTAAAGAATTTGCAGTAACAAATAAAACAGCACTTGTCCATTTGACAATAGGTCAAACTTACCAGAACTTAATCAAGTATAAATCACAAAAATATATTAAAAATATTAACAATGGTAAACCAGCCGGACAACCTATTAAGGAGAGGTTGGAAGGCTCAATCCTTGCTAGGGAGGACCAAGAGAAACTCTGTTTACAACTTCCTAACGGTACAGTTCATGGGGAAGTCTGTGAATACTCAACCTATAACGAGGTAACAAATAAAGAGTATAGAGTAAAGAGACCATTATCAGCCCTCTCACAAGGCTTCGTAGATGAAGTCAATGATAATGAAAAACAGGAAACCGCACAATAACAGCAAGCTAAACGGCTTGTTCTGTCAAGGTCTTAAATGCCCTAAAGAATTAACCGGAACTGCCCGTAAGTGGTGTTCAACTAAGTGTTTTTACACAATAAAAAAATTACAACATGGAAACAGAAAAGAAGATTAAGGTAATGATTGAAGAGTTAGGTGGGTTCTGTCTCAGTGAGGCTGGTGACCTACGAAACTACGAAGATATAGATATAGCAAATGCCACACTTATATTCCAAGAGGTACTTATGGCTATGGCATATCAAAAAAATATTAACAAGAATGAAAAGGAACAACTTCTTATGGCTCACCGAATGGGGGACCAACTAAGAAAATATGTAAAACGATGGACCGGTGTTGATTTACATGAAGTATTCAATGATAGAACTGTATGACCATCAAAGATGGGTCGTTAACACCGCAAGAGATTATGAAGGCTTATGGCTTAAAACAGGAACCGGAAAAACACATGCGACCTTCGGTCTTATCGAAAAACATAGACCAAAGAACACGTTGGTCGTATGTCCTAAAATAAAAGTCACTGATTGGAAAGAGCTTTCAAAAGAACTCGGTATACCCATTGATGTATTAAGTAAGGAACAGTTTTCAGTACAATGGGATAACCTGCCTTACTATGAATTTTTTGCTATTGATGAAATACATTATTTCTGGTCAATGAAAATGAAAACAAAGAAACATAAAAAAGATACAATAGCTGGTTCAGCAAAGAAATATATGCAAAAACACAGACCTAAGTATTTTTATGGGTTAACAGCAACACCTTATCGTGGGTCTAACCCTTGGGACCTGTATTCTGCATGGTTTCTCTTTAAGGGAGAGCTTCCTATGTCGTATAAGAAGTTTGAAAAAGAGTTCTTTGATATAGTAGATATTAACCGATGGGCTAAATTAAAAAACCCAAGAGTTCCATCACGATGGGTACCAAAACCGAAGGAAGACAAGGTTAGTGAACAGCGTTTACTTGATGGGTTCGCAAAACTTGGCATTACCCTGCGTTCAGATGAAGCGTTTGATATGCCACCTATTATTGAAACTAAAGAACTTTTCCAACCAACACTTTCTCAAGTACAGGCACACAAACAAATGCTTATGGAATATTCAACAGGGATACAAAGATATACTTTTGGTTATCAAATATTTGGTGGTGGCTGTAGAAAAGGGGATGAATATCGTCCAGACGAATATTATTCATCAGATAAGTTTGAGGCCTTAATGGAAATTATTGAAGAAGAACCACGTATTTGTGTGGTAGCAAGGCACCATGTCGAGTTACGTAGGATGAAGGAAGAATGTGCTATTCGTTTTCCTGAAAGACCTGTATATATTATTAGTGGGCAAGATAAAAAACCTGATTTTAGTCAGATTAATGATGACGAACATAAGGATAAGCCAGCTATTGTATTAATACAGGCTGAATCTGCCGTAGGTTTTGACATTAAGAATATTAGTATCATGGTTTTCTACACACTTGCTTTCTCTTATGTACATTATGAGCAAGCAAGAGGTCGTATTACAAGAGGAAAGAATATAGAGACGTTTGACTCACTGAGATATGTGCATTTGATTACCATTGATACTATTGACCAGCATGTATACCAAAAGATTATTAAAAAAGAGAATTTCTCTATAAAGCTATACGCAGATAAAAACAAATGACAAAAGAAGAATGGACAGCCGAATTAGATTTCGGAGGACAACACAACCCCCCATTTCTTACGTATGAAGATATTGACCACTTATGGAATATTTCAAAAAAAAGAAATATGGAGGCTGTGTTATGGATATGTGAAAATATTCAATGGTATGCAGACGAAGAAGCATTATGGTATCAATACCGATTTAACAATTTTGAGATTTGGTCAGATGATAGAATGATTATCAGGGTACCAAATACAAAACATTTACTTATTAACAAAAACCAATAACAAATTTTATGAAAACAAAAATTATTACTATTATCAAATTAATTGCTACACTATTTTTACTTATGAATCTCTGGCATGTGAACACTACCCTACAGGAACAAGATGAATATATTAATCTTATTATGAAAGGTATGCTTATCCAAACAGAAGAAAATATGAGAACTAATCAACTACTAGGTTTAACAGACCTAACATGGGAAGAGACTAACTATTTCAACGAATAAACATTACCAATTTCATATGCTCGCTCACGAGTAAGAGATTTACGATTAGAGTTTTTCATTTCTTCCTCGAGTATATACCCGTCTATCATTACAAACTCCTTAGAGCCACGACCTTGGTGATACATGATAACAAAATAACCAACCGAATTTTTAATTACAAAACAATCAAAAGGTTTTGCTCCACGAGAATCATCACTTATCTTATGGTAAACGCCACGTTCTGTAGTGCAGGCCTGTATTGAAGGTAGTTGTTGTTCTTGTCTGGTAAACTCAGTAAATGGAACTGAATCTTTCTTTGTAAACTTAAGCTCAAAACCAGCACTTGGTCCTTCATAACAGTAGCGTACCCACTTTCCAAATTCAGTATTGAACTGTGCTTCACTATTCATAATTATAGTTTACCATGATTTTTATGGAATTTGTATCGCTTGTTAGCAAGTTCTCGTGCTTGTATGGCATCCTTTTTTTGTTCGTAAGAACCAAGATTTATATGTTTTCCTTTTACGCGAATACCAGCTTTCCACTTGTCACCACTAGCATATACTCCGACAAAACCTGATTTATTACGAGTACCTATTCTTTTGTTTTTCGAGTTTTCACTGCTTAAAACTAATCTTAAATTGGACCACCTATTATCTGACCTCTTACCATTGATGTGGTCTATTATCCATTGTTTTTTTGGGTAATGGCCAGTGACATAAAAATAAGCTAATCGGTGAGCTTGGTAAGTGTACCCTTTAACGGTGATTTTTATGTAACCATTCGAGCCTCTTCCGCCTGCAACCGTACCCTTTTTAAATACTGTTCCACGGTCTTGGTTCCATATAAATACACCCGTTTTTTGATTATAGGTAAGTAGCTTTTTTAAGTCATCATGTGACATACTTATATTATACAATAAAAAAAAGACTATAATAAGTCTTTTATTTTTTGCCTAAGTTCATCCAAATCTGAAGCTATGATGGTATGGTCAATAAGTTCTTCTTGAATACCTTGCTCACTCTCATGGTTGTCTTGTGTCTCTTGCCCTTCCCGTACAAGATGCACAATGTAACCTCCAGAGTTTCTTATTGCAATAGCTTCGTTATCAAACCGAACATCAGAGAACGCCATGTTGTCTGATATGTTAGTCATCTTAACCCAAATGTTTTTATCTATGGTCTTTCTTCCCCAATCAGTTCCTACAAACTGTAAGAATTTTCTTGCTGAAAAATGTTTGGTTCCGAATTTATCCATAAGAGCTAGATATAAACTTGAAGCTCTTCGTTGGTCAGTAAACCACTTTTCTGTAATCTTACGTAGTAGCGTTGCTTGAAAAAGTGTTAATACAGGTTCTTCTTTTTGTGTCTCATAGTCGTAATCAACAGGAAATACACAGGTTGTCCACATAATATCTTTTAATACACTTGCAAAACTTCCTTTTTTGTATCCATATTCAGATAGCATATCGCATGCTGAATCTTTTCCAGACTGTTTTTTACCAGTAAATCCGATTATTTTTTTCATATCGTATCAAATATATATTATTAACGTATCATTATGATACGATTTCTGCCCTTATTGGCAGTGGGTAGGGTACTTTTCCTTTTAGGAATGAAACGAAATACCCTACACACTAACAACAAGTGTTAATGCTGTACCTATTGATAACATAAAAGTTATGTAGGGGATTTAACCCATAGGTACTCGAATATGGCAACTGCTACAATATCAAAGTTACAGTTATTTTTATATCTTAACCATATCCGAACATATCTAGTACAATATACTTACCTACGATTTAATAATCGTGTGAGGACAATGTCCTCATAAGTATGTTTGATTTACACAGTTTTCTCGGCCTCATCATGAGGAATACGGAGGTAAGGATTTGACGAAAGAGTCTTTGGCTCTGTGAGTAGCATATTTTTAGCTACTAAAATCGTTTTTAACTCGTATATTCACCTTACATGGTTACATTTACTGGATTTACAGCTCTACTCTAGCTTCTTCAAGTGTAATAAGTATCAATATTGATATATCCAAGGCACACAAGCCAGTCGTGTTGTAACCTTACCCTTTTAGTGTCTACCTATTCCGCCACTCCGTATCCTAACCACGAGGGTTACGTATTATTAATTCTACCACAACTCTTTAGGTAATTCCAAACATCTATTCCATAGTAATTTTCAGTTCCGTCTTTATTAATTCCTATTGTTTTTCCTTGCATGAATTTATGAAAGTCTTGGATTGAAGCATTTTTAGTTATTTCTGTGAGTTCTTGTATTTGTTGTATATTCATATGTTTTTTTATTACATTTAACACATTTATAAATTCTTGTTTTTTTGCCGTCACTATAATAGTTTACGATGATACCTTTCATTGATAGTTTTTTTATCTTATAAATTTTGTGAACCTCTATTTCATCCATTATTTTATAATATAATTCTGGATTACCTTTATAGTTCTCGTTTGTCTTAACCCCATAGGACGGAAGGTAGAGCTCGTATTTATGTTCGCAATTATTTTCTTTCATACTATTATAGACCACCATAGTCGATTAATGATTCTGGGTACATCTTTGGGTCGCTGTATACCTCTTCTCCGTATAAATCTTCAGTTGAGTCAAACATCTTATCCTCTGTTTCAATATTATCATAAGTTCTGATAATTCTTGCATATTCAGGATTTAGGTGCCACACAAATGAACCGCTTGTTTGTTTTTTTCTATAGACTACACCAAGCCCCATAAGCTCTGCTAGCCATTTCTTTACCACTTCTGTTTCATAACCAAGAGTTACCCCCATACCTGATGTAGTTACCCCCTTGAGGTATTTAGCAAGTGTTATCAGTGCCATACGTCGTTTAATAGGAATCGAACTGAAAGCAACCTTGAATAGAAATGACATATCTTCTTCTTCGAGTGAATATTCTTTGTTCTCCTGATTTTCAGGTCTGAGTTTACCCATCATATATAAGGCATCGCCAATCGTCGAAAGTTGCTCTATCATACGCGTAGGCATCTCTTGCGATGGAACGAAGGTAATATGTTTTTCTTGGAAGTCCATAAATACTCCAGAACGGACTTTTGTAGCTAAATCAGCAACATCAATTAATCGTTCTATGTAATCTGGGTCTGACCTGTGTTTATCTAAGTCTACCTTATTAAAGTTTTCAAAGAGATATTGCATGTATTCATTCATATCATGTTTCAAACCATCCCTTAACTCTGTAATCTTATGCTTATTTCTCATCGCTCTTCGTGCAGCGTCCTTACGGTCTGGTTGAGCTACTTGATACATAATAAAACGGTCCCCCATGGCTGATGAAAGCGTACCACTATTTTGATAAATAACTTCAGTTGCAGCAGCAATCGCACCAATCTTACCTGTCCATAAATGTTTTTCTTCACCACCACCATTTCCAGTACGTTTTGAATAATATCCATCGTATATTTCACGAAGCTGTGCAAATATCTTTGACTTCTCATCTGCTGAAAGAGATAACATCGTTGTAAAATCTTTAAACAAAATAATAGAACCAATGTTTGGCATACTATGTAAAAATGAAGTTTCTTGACCAGTACGCTGTAACCCAGAGATAAATGTATTTGAGGTAAGCTCAGAAATTGGATACACCATTTTCTTTCCAGTCTTTTTGAATTTTACATCATATAGCGAGCTGATTAACTCGCTCTTTCCTCCCCCTGATGGGGCAACGAACATAAGCCAGATAGGAATATCTCCTATTTGTGTCCCTAGTATGGTTGCTACTATCATTTTAATGATACCTGGGTCTTCCAATACATATACGTCTTGGAATCTTTTTTGTAGCGTTTCTATTGAATGAATCATAGGTGTTTGCCGATTATTGCGACAGCTTCACTCCAATTCACTCCATAATAATCCTGAACGAAGTCAATAACATCTCCACCTTTTCCTACTGAGTAGCACATAAATCTGTTTGTCTCTTGGTAGTAATGCATGGACGGTGTTTTTTCATTTTGGTTATATATTGAAGTTCCCTTGTTGTCTCTGCCAAACGTGTAAAAGTTGGTGATAGGTATTTGCTTAATACGAACAATGTCATAAGTAGCATTAATATCTCCTATTGGTTTTGTTATTTTTTTCCCGATGTTGTTGTATTCATCAGTAAGTGTCTTAACAATACAGTCTATTATAGTGGTATCTTCCGCGAACTGCAACATAGTTCTTCGTTGGTGCATGAGTTCATCAATAACACTTTTATAAGAAGCTTTATTCCCAGATTTTGGTGGTTCATAATCTATCGTGGCTATACGATGAAATTCATCAAGTGTTTTCCCTGACATAAAATAATCAGTGACATCCATGTTATAGAGCATAATAAATATCTTAACCTTAACACCTGCTGATAATGCAATCTTTGCACTAGCTTTCTTTCCAGCTTCATCCCCGTCAAGGCATATATAAACTTCCTTATATCCTTCAAACCATTCAGGTTTAAAAGACGAACATCCACCTGTTGATGAAAGAGCATGTACACCTTGCGACTGCATCACAAGAGCGTCAAACTCACCTTCAACAAAATATACGCGTTCATAACTTGGTTCATATCCAGGAAAGTATCCGTACACCGTATACGAACTACCTTTCTCATAAGTATATTTTGGATTCTTAGGGTCAGTATCATCAGGGTCTTTACGATATTTTGCAAAGAGCTTGTTCCCTTCTTTATCAAAAACAGGAATAACAATTTTATGGTTATCGTAGCTAATCTGTGAATATTTTTGCACTTCTGGTTTAATGCATCGGTTGGTTAAATATGTGTCTAAATTTTGTGTCATAGCCCTATTATACTTTGTTGAATAATTTTGTGCAAATTAAAATGTTGCACGACTTTTTTAATGGGTATATAATAGTCTTATGAAAGAAAAAAAACTAACCAGTATTAGGGATATACGTGACCATCGTAACTTCCTGATTAATAAACTATACCATACAGACGGCCACCCTATTACCAATATATCTGAAGTGTTTAACATTAATCGTTCTACAGTATCACGTATTATCAACACTTAATTGTGCACAGTGACGAGGTAATCCGAAGGGTTACCTTCACACTGGCCGCAATGCCAGTACAATCTATTAATAGATTGTTTAATAACTTTTATAATAAATAATAAATAATAAATAATAAACTTATGAATTACGACAAATTTTCAGTAGAAAAAAGCAAATCAATATCTTGGGGAAAAGTTGGAGACTATGTAGATGGTACTCTTATTAAAAGAACAGTAAGTACTATCCCAGATAAATGGTTTAATACAGCAATTATCTACGAAATATTAGCAGATGGAGGAGTATACCACGAACGTGAAAGAGACGGAGAAGGAAAAATTAAAACTTCTTCAAACCCTGATTCTGTTAAGGTTGAAATCCAAAAAGGTGAAATTATTACTGTTTGGGCTAAAGTGAGTCAAGAAGGTAGAAAAGAACCACTAGCTACAGCACTAGAACGATTACCAATAGGAGCATTTTGTAGAATTAAATTTACAGAAACAAAGCCTTCTGATAAGGGAAACGATGCTAAAATCAAACAAGTATTCACTGACACTTCTTCAGGAACATACAAAATGAATGAAGAGTGGTTGGAAAAACAACGTGGCGTTGCGTTTAATTTGTCTACCCCTGTTGCTGATGGTACTCAGGGAGATGAGGAGACACCCTTCTAGTCTTTTATGACAAAGAAAAATCTTTCTCCAAGCTATCTTAAACAGATAATAAGAGAGAAGATTCCTGAAGGATTAGTAGTTCCTGAACATACAGAGTATGAACACTTCTACAGGGAAACACGAGTAAATAAGCTTTACCATAGTACCACCACTAAAATGGGTGACTACGGTAAAAAGTATTTAAAAAATTGGTCTACTAAAGTTGGTGCAGATTTTCTACGTGATAACATAGAAAATATCATCAATGGGACCAAACAAACAATACTCGATTTAATTGAAGTCTCTCAGCACAAGCACAACACAGTGCTTCGTATAGCAGGGGAAATTGGTTCTTATGCTCATGAATATTTTGATAGATACATGATATTCAGAATAGAAAACCCTGGAGAAGAAAAGCGTGATATTAACCTAGATGACTTTCCTCTTAATTACATTGAGAGGGACCATATTGGTTTTAAATGTTGTGTGAACTCGTTCTTAAAATTTATGGACGACCATTTCATTATTCCGATTGCATCGGAGTTGCTGGTTGCAGATACAAAGCATGAGTATGCAGGAACTTTTGATAATCTTGTTCTCATGGCTCATGTACGTAAAAAAGGAAATGGCTCTTGTGGGCATAACTCTGAAACAAGTACCAGTAGTAAGTTACATGAATACTGGTTGTCTGGTTCAGAAGAAGACCAGAAGTATCAATGTCAAAGATGTGGACAGAAAGTCCAAATGCATCTGACAATGCTTGACTGGAAGACTTCAAACCAAGGAGAAAAATCAGAGTATGCAATGCAGGTTGCTTCGTATGTGTATGCCTTCATTAAAATGGTTGGTATTAAACCTACAAAACAATATATTGTACACTTCCTTAAAGACAAAGTTCACTACAATCTACTTAGTCTAAACAGCATTAGTGACGCAATTATTGCTTACAGGCATTTATCAGCGGTGTATGATTGGGAACAAAAATGGAAAGAAAAAGGACACTTTACTAATATCTATAAGACAAAAAAACGAACAAAAATATGTTAGATTTACAAGAAAAATTTGCACGGTACGAAGAATTATCAATCCTTAAAAAAGACATTGAAAAAGAAATTAACGACCTTAAACCGGAAGTTACCGAAGCAATGCAGGATGATGACCAATTTGATACTGAGCGTGGAGGTAAGTTTACGATTAGATTTAGGTCAAACTTTAGCTACTCTGATGAAGTACAAACAAAAGAGGATGAGTTAAAGCAACTTAAAAAGCATGAAGAAATTGAAGGTATTGCAATAGATACACCTACTCGATATATTCAATATAATTCACCAAGCAAAAAAGCAGAATAATCTGCTTTTTTGTTTTGTCTGATTTGAACCATAAACAAATCAAACTATAAGGAGAGTTTTAAGACACAAACTAACACCAAATAAACTTGCCCAGGAATAAACCTGGGCACGTCTATTATAGCATATTAATTTTATCTTGTATATTTTGAATATTTAATAAGAGAGAAGTCGATTGCATTTTTTCTAACCTTATTTAAGGTGTCTTTTTTCTCTTCATCAGAAAGTTTTTCATATACAGAGCTTTTAATTCTTCGTTCTGCTTGTTTATTAAATTCCTCTGAAAAAGTAATATACCACTCATCAACAACATCCTTTGGTGCATTTTCAACAAGTTTCTGCATTTTTATCATCTTAGACTTTGCAGGGTCCTGTATTGTTGGCATATTACCTGTTGAGTTAAGCCTATTATATTCGTTCTTAACAGTATGTACTTCATCAAGTTTAACACGAGAACCAAACAACGTTTTAAGGAGTAACTTTTCCATAACTGGGTCTTCAACTACGTAACCAAAAGCGTCATGTTTAGTATCAAGCAAGCGATTTGCCCCTGGAATACGTGAGAGTAGTGGCCCAAGTACTGGAAAACTATATTTATCTCTATCTTCAGCAGAAGATGATTGTGCTAATGTATTTAATACTGAAGGTGTGAAACGAGAAGAAATAAAGTCAACAATATCTGTTGCTGTACGTAACCCCGTCTCTTGAATAGTATGTGGAGTATTTCCCTCATCATCATCAAGTCCAAATATTGTTGCAATCTGGTCTACTACAGGAGCTTCCTTGAGACTTCCTTGTATCATAACATCCCAATAATAAGCGGTTTTATCTGCCTTATTTAAATCAGGGCTCGTTAATATTTTAACTGACATCATACCTTTAATAATTGGAGATATAGGACCTAGATAATCAGTAGATATAGAGATATTTTCTCCTCCTATTTGTAAGTTCAATGAATTAAAAACTTTTCCTTCAGCTACAGCAAGTTTTCTTTCTGATGGAGACATTGCTAAGTAACCCTTTAGGTAGTCTTCTTCGTCAAACATGGAACTAATAGCTAAGGCAATAGTCATAAATAAACCTGAACGAATCATAGGGTTGAATACGTCATTCCTTAACTCTAAGTTTCTTAATGAAATGTCTTCTGAACCAGTTGCATTTTTATATTTCTCAGTAATTCTTTTCCAATTTAATATTGGTTCAACAATAAGTGAATACCCTGTCCCGTACTTAATACCCTGTTCAACTACGTTTGCAGGAGTTTTAACGAACGGGGAAAGGGCTTCCCCAACCATTGTCCCTCCGAAAAGATTACTAATTGCGTTACGAAATCCAGTAAGACCCTTAGATAAGTTACCGTTCTCAGTGAATGTGGTTATCATGGCTTCTTGCATGGCCATCTCTTTTATACGAGATGCAGGAGAAGTATACTCAACCCCTGTTTGTGTTTCAGCAGAATACACCTCTTGCAATAAACCGATTGATTCTTCTTGTATTTTTTGTTTACTCCAACCTTCTATTTTACCAACGCTACGAACGTAAGAGATTACATAATTTTCTGCTACGTTTGCAAAAGCTGTACGTGCGAAAAACGAGTCTGGTTTACCTAGTCCTTCCCTAAAAACAACATCTCCGTATTGCTGTGTAATCGTTTTATCTACGTAGTAGTCACTAATCTTTGGTAACAATTTATCAACATCCAATTTTCTAGCTAATCTATCAATACCAAATTCTACACCTTCTGCTGATATTATTTTTTCACCCTGAATGATGTCTAACTGACTAATATCCTTGGTACGTGTTATATCAATACCTGAAGCTGCGTAGATATCTCGAGCTGCGTTTTTCCACTTCTCTGAGAGCTCTTTCATTTCTGGTGATAAGTATTTTTTATTTCCAGGAGAAATAAAAGTTATTTTAGAACCAGCACCAGCTACGGTGTTACCAATTATGTTTAAACCAAGCGTTGAAGGGTTCCATAATAATGAAGATGTTCCAATATAACGAAGGGCAACGTTAATCTTTGAGCTTGGTGCTTTACTTTTAATGTAGTTACTAATTTCGTTTCTTTTTTTGTAGAAATCAATCTGCTTATAACCTGAATTTTCAGGTAAATCAGGATGAGGTTTATCAAGAGCTCTTAGCTCATCAACCATTTTTGATAACTGAGCAAATTCTTCCTTAGTAACATTAAAACCAAAAGAAGATTCAAGGGTAGAAGCGATAATGTTATCCATTGCATTATCAGCAAGCTCAATATCTAAATCACGAATACGCTCGATATCTTTTTCAATTTGGGTATAAGCATCTTCTTTCTTTTGTTGAGGGGTAAACGTATTTTCAACCCATTTTGAAATAGCGTCAGCACGCTTTGAAGTTAGTGCTTTTTCAAAAGATTGATTTAAGTTAGTTGCCGTATCAACATTTAATACACTATCAAAAACCCCGATACGTTCGCTGGTTGTCATGTCAGATAATTTCTTTCCTTTATCTTTGATAGCTTTTTTAAGTTTTTCAATTTCTGGTTTTTCTAAACAAAACATAATATTAACAGAGTAAACTCTCTAGGAATGGGTCGCCTTCCACTACCGAATTACTAATAATTTCACTTCGTGCGTTCTTTTTCTCTCTCTTAATTGTATCACGAATATCATCTTTTTTATTGAAAACACTCAATGTATTTTCAATAAGCCCCTTCTTAAGTCTGAAATTTGCTTGTTTAAAATTCCTAAATTGCTGGATATAACTAAAAATAGAAGTGTCACCTAGACGAGATACCGATTGAATACTTTGTCCGTATTCAGTAAGTTTTAATGATTGTCTGGTAATAATCTGATTAGCAACATCCATCATCCCGTTAACTCGTGCGTATTCTCCTGCTGCAAGACCTAGATATTCTCCTTGAATACCTGATGTATCTTTTACAAAACCAAGAGAAATATCAATTGCAAGCTGTGGGTCTTTCATTACAAACTCAACAGCTTTCTGAATATTTTCTTCTCGTTTTGCTATTTCATAAGTAGCAAGTTTTACATCACTACCGACGATACCTTCTTCAACAGCTCTTTCTAATAGACGTGAAACTTTTTCACCATCTACGTCAGGATTGTTGGTGTCACCGTCCCTGTTGACTCTTTGTACTGTGGTCGGCTCTTCATTCGCTCTGATATTTCCTTCTGCTTCAGATTCCACTCGTTCATTTCTTCTGGTGTCATCTTGGCCTTCTGTTCTTTCCATTGTAGGCTCCGGTCTTTCATTGCTGATGCCATCCCCTTGTTCAGTTCTACTTTGGAAGTAGTATCCTGTATTTTCTCTTTCTTCATAATTCTTGATATCGTTAATATTTTCGTTAATAAATGTGTCTATTTCCTCTTTCATCCCAAACTCTAATGTACTTAGTGTACCACTCTCATTTTCAAATGTATAGCCTCCAATACCAAACTTATCCATGAGTTCCATAGATAGCTCATATCCTCTTGTTGGGTCATTGAACGTAATCTTGTGGAGGGTATCTTTATCTTGGAAACTATCATGAAGTATCATTACAGAGTCTTGGTTATATTCAGCACGAATATTTTCTGCAAGTTCTACTATATCTTTTATAGGAACTCTACCTGTAAGCTCAATTACCTTTGAAGGTTCTACTTGTTTATTTCCATTCTCAAAGTCTACCCAGCCACCTGAAGAATCTTTCATCGTTACCTTAAGACCCATAGATTTAGCTGATTGCTCTACGAACTTTTGAAACTGTTGCATTTGTTCAGTCTTTTGCTCTGATTGAGCAGATTCAAGTGTTGAATCTAACCCCATATCTTTTTGATATACTGGATTAGCCCCAAGTGTAACTCTATTTTTTTGCTCTTTAAAATATTTCTTTTTCCAAGCAGAACGAAGAAAATCTACAGGGTTTACATTCGTTTCTTGCGTATTCATTAATAACATTTGACCACCAGCAAGGTTTACATAATTGAAACCATTAGGTACTGGGTCAATCTTATTAATAATGAGGCCATCTTCACCAAGAAGAGGTAGTATCTTTCTGTATACATCTACGTTTGACATACCTGATTCATTTGAAATATTTTCAATTCTTCTCCCTGTAAATCCACTTATAGCAAGTCTTTCTTCACTAAGAGTAATTTGACCCCGTTGATTACCTTGTTCATTAATAGTTATCACATTTGGATTTTTTAGATTATCAAATGAAATATTCATATCACCATCATCAAAAACAACAGCCTGTGAATCTAAGAAGTCTTCAAATGAACTACTGTTTTCTGCCTTATCAAGTAATTGTGAGTACTGACTATTTTGCATAGCAAATTCCATACGTCTTTGTAGTTCGTAATCAGTAGTTGCTTGCTGTACAGTTCCTCCTGGAATACCTGTTGGTTCAATAACCATAGGAAGAAGTGATTGTGCTTCTTTGTTTTCTGAATCAGCAATAAGTTGCTCTGTTGTACGCTCACCAGTTTCTGCCAGTGCTACGTCGCTCGCCTGAAATTCCTGTGCTGGGCCGTAACGTCTTTCTGGGTTTACCTTAATATAATCTTGGAATTGAGATACAGAATCATCCATAACTCCACCAATCTTATCAACAATTTTTAAAGCGTCTTCTTTAGTAATACCGTGATTTTTAACAAACAGTTGAGCTGCTTGTTCCTTTTGATATTCAATCTCTTGTCTATCTTGGTAGTTTAACCCCCCAAATGAAGTAGAAGCTCCCCCAAACAATGCTGTCGGGAATGAATAAAGAATAGTATCTATTGTTCCATCCAGGGTATTTTTATTTTTATTGTAGTATTTGTTCTCTAGGTAATTAGATGCAGAATTTTGAATAACCTCCTCTGATAGTTGTTCGATAGTACCTTTTGCAAAGTTTAATAACTTACCTCCTTGAAATCTATTAAAAAGCAATCCGAACCCAACCTTTTCAACGGCAAAGTTTGCAAATCTTCTTGAGCCTGAAGACTGTGCTACTGCTTTTTCTGCTTGTTCTTTAGACATATCAGGGTTTGCTTCTAAGGCCCTTGCCACAGAGTCATCAAAATTTTCATTATCAGTTACGGCAAAATAACTAGAAGCTGTAATTGCTGCTGTGTTAGGGTTTTTAGTAGCTGAGAAAATAGCTAATGACATAGCTAATGAGGTAACACCACCTGCTGCGTTATAAATATATTTACCTGTTTTATCATTAGCGAGGTCTAGTCTATCAAATGATGCTTCTCTGTACGCACGAGAACCTTCTTGTACATCTTGTACGAAACCAAGAGATTTTTTATAAGCCTCTTTTTGTTGTTTTATTAGGTCGTCCTCTGATATATTCCATTTTTCTTGAAGTTTCTTTAATTCTTTTTTTGTTGTTGATTCGAAGATGTCAATACGCTCATCGTTTAGATACTCACCACTGAGCATTTTTTTAAGAGCCTTAAAACCACCGAAAAATACATCTTTTTCTGATTCTTTTTCAACACCAGCCATAACCTTATCAAAGTTCTGATTAGAAAAAAAGTTAATAGGATTTTGAATAGATGACCTTAAAGTATCTTCACCTATTTGCAATGCTTGCTCAAGACCTGTTTTTTCAGGAAGGTTTCCTTCTGCATCAATAAGATTGCTTAGGTGGTAGTATATTGCCTTATTCTTTTCAAGTCCCTGTATTCTAATAAGTTCCTCATCAATTTCTGATTCAGGAATACCTTTATTAATAAGTAATTCTCTGGTAGCTTCAGCATATTCATACTCTGACATATTTGCTACAGATTGTTGTGTTAGTGCTACCGTAGCATCAGGTACACTTGTAAACAAGCTATCTGCAATACCTTGTAATGCTTGTCTCCCTCTTTTTTGTACTTCAGTGTTACTAAATAATGAAGGCATCAATCCAGTTGGTGCTAATCCAAAATTAGTAACCGAAGATATTGACCTATCTAGCTTTTCATCAGCAGAAAAAGCAGAAAGCTGTTCGCTACTCTGTTTTTCTTCCCCTATTCCAAGGAAATTTTTTGCACGAGATAAGAAACTAGATTTTTCTTCTTCTGGTTCTTGCCTACCATTAAATATTTCCTGAAGGGTCTCTTGTCTACTTCCCCCAGATGAAGAAGGAGTACTGTTGAATATGTTTTCTAGTTTTTCTCTTCGGTTCATAATATTAGTCTCTTAGGTCTTTAAGTAATTTAGTAAGTGAAGATTTTGAAGCTTGGCTTCCGTTTGGTACAAGTACACTTACAATTTCTTCGTCGGTATATCCTGCATTGAAAGCTTGTGACATTTTATCAAGGTCAAGATTTACTTTTTCTGTATCATTCCATCCTAATTGTTCAGCAACAAGAGGGTTCTCACTAGCCCAATTTTGGGTATACGTTATTGCATCAAACGTGTCGATGGTACGTTTTACATTTGAACCAGAAGCTGTTGACGCGTTCTTTTGCTTTTCATAATTAAACTTTGTTTTATCAAATGCAAGTGATGACCATTTAAATGATTGGTCCTGCTTAAACTGGTCTGCCTGATTCCTAATCTGAGTCCATTTTTGATTATTAGCAATAATATCTTGTTCTTTTTGATATGCGAATTTTTCAAGCTCTGCAATACGTTCAAGATTTTTATTCATACGCTCGATGTCACGCTCTTGATAAGCACGTTCAGCTTCTCTTAATGCTCTATCAGCCTCATTGTTAATTTCAATTAATTCTTCAGTATGTCTTTGATTAAGTGACACTTGAGCCGCTGTACCAGAAGCTGTTTCTCCTAAATATCCACCCATACGAACTAGGCCTGACTGGAGAGTTGCGTCTTGACCTTTTTGAGATTGCTGTGCGGTTGCTAGGTTTGATTGACGTGATTGTTCAATGTCCATTCTCTGTGAGGTCAGATTGTTTCTGAGCAACCGTTCAAGACGCTTATCAGCGGCCTCTTGTGCGGCTGACAGTGGGTCTTTTCCACTATCTCGCTCATCTCTTGTTCTCTTCATTTTAGAAGAGGAATCACGTTCATCTCTTCGTACACTTGTTGATGATGAAGTAACACTACCGCTCAATAGTTGTTTGTTTTGTTCTGCTGAACCAGTATAGGTACCACCAAAAGCCGAGTTATACATAGTAGCTCGGGCTTTTTTTGATGAGTCTTTTCCTTCTGATTTTAACTTATCTACGATTGATGTACTTGTGTTTAATTTAGTTGCCATAATAGTTAGTGATTAAGTTATTGGTCGGAAGTAAGCAATTACTGTCCAGCTATGTGAGAAGGTTATTGTATCACCTGCGTTACAAGGGAAGCAGAAACTGTTTCTTTCTGAAACACTCATTGAAATAGAAACACCAGACATAACCATATTAATACTTAATGATGTAGTAGAACTAGTTCCATCTGAATATTTACCAAACCAGAAACCTGAACTTGGTGCGGTATTTGTTACTCCAGAAGTTCCAATAATTGGAACAGGTTGTCCGAAAGTTGTTATCGTTGTGTTGGTCCAGTAAGCGTCTCCCAGTGCGTGTGTAGTTACGCTTCCTGTAGCTCCAGGTTGAACAACTGAGACATGGGTCATGTCGTCTGAAATCTGAAATTTACCAGAAGTATTTGTAATCTCAGTAATTTGAACTGCGTCAGTTGCTAATTTACCTGTAAAATCATATGGGGCATCCAAATCTATGTACCAAATATTATCATTTAGTGAACCAGCAAACCAGAATTTATTTCCCCCGTCAACGAAACCAAAGCTTTGAAGTGTCCCTTCTGTTGCTGCATCAAGGTTAAATTCTATAGTAAGTGAAAAACCTGGAAGTGACCAAGCAGAAGGCATTGTGTACTTATAAAGCCTTTCTGTTGCACTTAAGTCATAAAGAAAATAAAATTCCGTACTGCTTTTAATTTGTAAATCAACAACATCATCCAGAACAGGGTTTAGCTGTGAGCTTGTTTGAGTTGCTGTCGTTGCGTCAAAAGCGGTTGATAGTGTAAATATATAAAAGTCAGTGTTTGTTCCTCCGTCTGTAGCAACAACAAGCTTTGTACCATCACTTGACATATCGAAAGCAAGGGTAATATTTGTACTTATTCTAATATCTAAGGTTGTTGATGACGCTACATCAGATACGTCATAAGCAGTATTTAATACATAAATAGTAAGAACCATTACATCAGATAGGTTTACAAAAATTAAACCATCGTTGTAGAACTTCCCCATTTCATCCAAGCCTGTAATTTGTCCTGTTTTAGTTAAACAAAGTTTAGTAAAATCAAAAGGTGCTGGGTCAAATGCTGTTAGTGGGTTTTTGTTTACGTTTGGTGTTAGTACTGATTTATAGATTTTTCCATCATAATTAACAATATCATTGATGTCGTAGCCTTTGTTTAAATTCCAATCAATGGTTGGAACCTTTGAGGGAACCACAACAAGTGGAGCACCTGTTTCTCCTACGTCTGTACCTTCTTCAATCTGTGCATCGGTTGCAATCTCAACCAATCCCATTTGAGTTTCTGATGCAGGTAATGCTCCAGCAAAAATAGCATCATTAAGTTGACCACGGTTTACTGCATCACCATCATCAGTTGAATCAGCAACGTTCGTAACCTTGTGAGTTCCCATATTAAGAGCTCCTGTCATAGTGTCTCCTGATTTTGAGACCTTGTCATCGTCTATTTCTGAAATAGCAGTATCAAGCTGTCCTTTATTAACTACTTGAGCGTCTTCGTCTGCAATAGCTGGAGTTTCACCATCGACTTCAAAAGTCCTTGGAATGATAGTAAAATCATTTTGTTTGGTTAAACGTAAAAGAGACTCTAACGCTTGTGGCGTATGAGTTCCTAATTCTACAATAGTTCCTGAAACTTCCCATGCTTGTTTTAATGTTGGTTCTTCAACTAAATCTCCATCAAATTGAAGGCCTCTTTTAAGAATGGTAATTTCTGAATCAGCGATGGTCGATGGGTCAATCTCAATAATCTCTAAACGTGTGTTATTTTTATCACGCAAAACGACATATTGAGTATCACCAAAGTTCTCAGGGGTAAGGTCTATAGCCTCACCACTTTCATTTTCCCAATTACGAATGTTGTTTAATACTAACCTATCGCTTGAAGCAGATAGGGCTTTTTTCAGTCTTTTCGAAGGAACTGAAACGAATTTTACATCTAATATACTCATATATCTATTATACTATTTAATACGGTTAGTATCAACAACCTGTCCGTCCTTAATCATTAACCCGTATCGAATTACTTCGGTCTTATAAACTGAACTTGATGTCTTGTGGCCTACTGAAAAGTAGTTCCCGTATGTATGTGGAAAATAAAATCTAACCATAAAATGCCTCATTCCGTCAGGTCCAGGTGTTTGAGAAATATTAGAAGAAATTGAACCAAGACCTAATGGGTTTGAACCTAATGACGCATTAATACTTACTCCGTCTAAATATTTTTCAGTATCAAACTCTACGTTTGCACTAAAAATTGATTGGTCAACGTTATGGTCTTGCCATATTTCGAAGTTAATTGATGCACCCTCTTCTACATATCCCTCAATAACCAAACCATTAATCGCTTGTATGTTAGCTTTTGATGGTGTTAAGTTAAAGAAATGTGTGGCATATTCAACAGAGATAGGATATCTCTCACCTTCTATTTCGTCATAAGATATAGTGGGGTCTATTTCACGTACATGGTTTTCAAAACTTTCTGCATATACAAGTTTATCTTGCCACTCCATAAATCCAAAAGAAAATATATCCCAGATACCCTCAAACGTTTTAGTCATCTTATTATAGATAAGCACAATATCGTTGTGTTCTTCTGCTGAGCTTGATTTAAGAGGAATAAGAAAACGGTCCCTATATTCAATACCTTTTCCAATAGTACTTACATCAAGTTTATTTAAAAAACTCTGAATAACATCTCCAATATTAAATGTTTCTGGTTTCAAGTCTTTGTTAGCTGCACGGCCAATAGACGTAAAACGTTTATCTGGAGTGAAGAAATAGATATCATCAGTACCTTTAATCGTTTTTCCTACTGAACCAACAGCATCTTTTAATGGTGTACGTTGTGGTAAATCTTGTGAATCAGCAGAGAAAGAAAGTGCTTCAATATAATCTTCCTTAAATACATATATAGTGTCTTCAAATGGGGTTACATCAGTTATGTCATTTCCCCCAAGAGGGGTTGATACAATATCGCCTTGACCAGCAAGTCGTGGAATTTCCCAAGTAAAATCAAAAGGGTCCTTAATCCTAGAGAAAAAATAAGAGCCAGCGGTACTGTACCCCTGTTCGGTTCCACCATCGTCTTTAGCTACAGCAGAGCGAACCCTACCGACTACGATACGTGTTAAGTAATTTGCAAATCTATTCCCCTTTGGTGCTGCTGGATACTCTACTGGATTTGAAAAAAGTAGTTCCCCTTCATCAGCCACGTGTGGTGAGGTTACAGGTATCTTGTTGTATTTAGTGAGAGTTGTAAAGGCCAACTCATTTTCGTTATAAAATACTGTACCTGTAGCATCAGCAAACTTTAGCTTGCGAATTTCAAACTCAACAGCTCCAGTAAGCCCACTAATTGTACCAAAAGTTATGCTTGTAGTCGTTGTTGCTGTAATTTTTCTAATATCTCCAGTACTTGGGACATACACCCAGAGATTGTTCCATTGGTTATCTGCCCATTTTGCATGGCTTATGGTAAGACTTGTTGTTGTTGCCGATGCTGATGTTTGTGACCAAAGAATTTCATCAGTAAGAACTGAATCAACCGTAATTTCAGTATCAGTACCAAGTACAGGGGCCGTAATCTCACAAATAACACCATCCCAACCAAAGTAGTTATCAAATCGGTTACACCCAACCACGTAATCAGTGTTAGTTGTGTTCACTAATGAGTTTGCGAAACCAAATTCTTTACCTGGAGTAAAATCTTTTTTAATAGTTTTAAAACCTTTATCTACAAATTTTTTAGAAAGTACTTGTAGTTTGTCGTCAAATGCTAACAAAATAATTTCGTCAGACTCAAAAGCTTTTTTGAAATTATAAAAACCAACAACAGCACTTTGTTCTCTTGCATTTCCTCCAACTGGTTTTGTTCCAGGTCTTGGTTGTATTCCACCTCTATCAGAAATCTGGCAGTTACGCATTATACGAGCCGCACCAAAACGGGTTTTTGAGGTATCTTCCTTTGCTTGGAAACCTTGTCTAAAATTTTCTAGGTCGAATACTACAGTTTTCATATTAATCGAATTTGTGATAGTTAGTAATCATGGTAAGTGCTCTTGAAGGGTTCTTTAAATAGTAATCAACAATCATACGGTCTAGTTTATTTTGGTGTAGCAACACTTTTTGGTCTTCTATATCTGCTTCGTCCGCTGCAAGAGTTAGTGCTGATTGGCAGATAAGTGGCCACTCTTCTGCGTCAATAATAAGAATGTCACTATCGTTACTTGCACTTTGTTTTTCTTCTAACGTAATAGAATCACGCCAAATATTTAGAGAGTAGAATTTAACATCAAAAGGTCTACCCCTGTGGATAACTATGTTATCGAATCTACAAGAATTAACTGTATATGCTAAATCATTAACTACCATGCTTAAGTTTACATACACGATTGATGTATCGTCAGGTGTCCCTGTATCTGGCATATCTACCAATGAAAATGATATAAGATTCCATCCTGATTTTAATGCAGTTCCGTCATAACGAGTGCTTGTTGTTAATTGGTGATAATTAGCTTCGCTTGAACCAATACGTAATATTACTGATGGTATTTTTTCAATATTAGGTATAAAGGCCCATACAAATAGTTCTCCATCTGTAGCAATCTCATCACTTATATCCATACCATTATCATTAATAACTTTAATACCAGCCTCAGTACCTCCTGCCGTAATATCGAAGTTTAAAGAAGCAATCCCAACCTTGAACTCACCCTTATCAGCTCTTAAATCTGTAGCGTTACCTGTAACTACCCAGTCACCAACATGGTCTAAGTTATCAAATATATAGTTAGGAGTTTCTTCATCATAAAAGTAAACATACTTTTCACCATCAATTTTTTCCATAGCAACCTCTCTGCTTAAATACCCAGAACTGTTTTCATGAAATTGCTCTGGCGTAGTCATTGAAAGTCCATAAGAACGATTAAAAGAAACACCACGTTTCATAATGTCTATAATAGCCATACCATTAATATGTTCAGGAGCCTTGAATCTATTTGTATCGTCCCCAACTGATGGGATAAGGCTCTCTACCTTTATAGTACTTGATAATTTCATGCGTGGGTGCGTAACAATATTACGAACAGCAGTGTCCATAGTTCCATTAACATCAGTAAGCATACCTATCTTTCCCTGTATTCCTTTGTTTGTGATTGTTTTTAATTCACCTAATGTATATTCCATATACCTATATTATATCATGTCGTATAATAAAAAACACACCCCGCTCCGCAGTGTGTGCTTTTCTACCTAGTATTTCAACTAGACACCTATATTTCAGATGCTTCCAAAATGCCGTAAATACGTACATTCTCGTTTTTATACCACCACCGTAGGTATTATACCATATGGGAAAATAATAATGCAAGCGATTAGACTTGCATTATAAATGCTTCATAAATCCAACGATACATTGGTCTTTTAAGTTTCCTTCTTCTTCTATTTTTGTCTTTTCCTTCAAAAGACTCAATAAACTTTTCCAAATCTCTATGACATGGAATACAGATAAGCTCAGTTTCATTAGTGTTACCATAGTGACATTTTGGTAAAACGTGGTGAGATGAAAGTTGCTTATGCTTAAGACATTTCGGGCAAGTTCCTGTTTTCATGATATAAGGTTTTGTTTTAATTATACACAGAAAAAAGGAGGGTACAAATTGTACCCCCCTAAATAGATAAACACCTTCCTTTCTATTCGTTTAAATTAAGTTGTAATTGACATGGGTCAATTTCACATACATCACAAGGGCTCTCTAGTATAGACGCGTCTTGTGAATGGGTATATACGATATGATTGTCGAAGTCTTCTGACTTGTTTAACCACCTTCCATGCTCTGTTTGAAAACGTGCATGTACACTGCAAACGGGTATGATATCTCTTTTCATTCATCTTAAGAATTTAATAGGTTGTCTGTAATACCTTTTATGTAATTCAAATCCTGTATGCTTGAAGTTAATCAATGCTTTGAACTCGTTTTTAGGCAAAGTCATTTTTCTAATATCAAGATAAACAAAACCTTCACTTACTTTATCAGGGTTATTTAATCTAAGACCACAACCGACTACACCACAACTTATTGCGATATTGACTTTGTTTTTTTCCTCGTCACTTTTATAGCTAACTATATGTGGCGTAATATTGTCAATTATTTCCTGCTGAATAGGATAATAAAGCATTGTTTTTTGACGACCCCCATAAACAATATAATGAGTTGCATGCACATGATTTTCATGGCAAGCACAATGAAATGGTCTAGTGATATATCCTTCCATGTTAATTTGTTTTATTTTTATTGTAACAAAAAAACACTTATATTACAAAGTGTTGTTTTGCATCTCAATAATTGTAACTAAATTCGTATTTGATTAAGTAACCAATTAAAGTACCGATAATTTATGGGTCGATTCATAAAAAATCGGTATAAATATTTTATCATATTTTTATTTTTTTACCAATAGTTATTTTCTTTGTGAAATTTGTATCCTATTTCTGGAGTACCATATCGTTCCTTAGCGTATTTAATACACCAGTCAATTTGATATGGAACATTATCTATAAAGCTGTCAGGTAAATTGTGTGTTTTAACTAATGTACCACAAAGACCTACAGCACTACTTATACGTTTACCAGATATTTCTGGGTAATGGTACCCTGTATGGAACCAAGAACTTTCTTTTTGAATAATTTTTTCAAAGTATTTCCACTGGCCCTTACCAAAGGTTTGCTCAACCCTTTCTTCGGCAAGCTCCTTAGGGGATTGTGTTTTGTTTGATAAGGCAATAGCTATTGAAGTGTTAGTGAATAAAGAAATAATAATAATAAATGTTGTAATTGTTTTTTGCATAATGACACCTTTTGACTGTCTCCTGTTTCTGAATATCTACGTTGCTCATTGAGGTGTATATAATTATTGTATCAATAAAGGTACTTGATTATTAGCTTATATCTGTGTTGTATTGATTGTTTACAATAGATACTAAACTGTAAACTGGTATATATCTTAATATGAATGTATACCAACTATCCGGAATTTCCTAATACTTGAAAAAATAATATGATTATTTAAGGTGTACCTAAAAAATTAATATAATTATTTAAGGTTTACGGAATAAAAAAAAACACCAACATGGTGTTTATTCTACAACGTCACTTAGGTACTTGTCTTCAACTGGTTTGTTTGCTTCGTGTACATTTTCAGAACCGATTGCACCGATAACAGCTAAGATAATTCCAACGATTTCTGTTCCTTCGATGTTCATCATTGATACCATAATACCAGTGATTAAGATTGAGAAACCAAAGTTTAACAGTCGTGTAAATTCTACTTTGTACTTGCTATTTTCTAGCAAAAACTTAAATAGGTTTGTAAGTGTGTTTGAAGCTACGATAACTGCTGTTAGTGATAGCCCTGCTTGTGTTAGTAAATCCATAATATTATTTGTTAGTTAGTAAAGCCAGATTCTATTATCTGGGTGATATGCTTTTTTACTGATGTCTAAATGAACAAAAGTTTTAGCTATACCAATACGAGTAAATCCTACTTCCAATGCTGATTGAACAATCCTCATAGTTTCTTCCGAGTTTCTACTTCTGATGTCAACAGCTGTTCCGTCAATGTGAGCCGAGTTAGGTACGCCACCTACCTTTGTGTTATGTGCAACTGTTCTAAATCCTGAATTGATAACAAAAGGTATTCCTGCTTTTTCTCTTGTCTTATCAAGTAAGTCTACCAGTTGAGTATCAAGTCCTTTGACTTCATTCGCCGTAAAGTATTTCCACTTTGTTGGCTCTGGTTTGTTTTTAGCTCGCTTAACCGTTAATGCGTTAGACAGATAAGGTGATACTTTCTCCCATACGTCTTTGAACTCATAGCTACGTCTTGATGAAGCACGATGAACGATATCATCATCGAAGTCTTTCACGCCGAAGATATCCTCTAATCTAATGCCACTATGTTCTTTGATAATATTATCAACGGTATGTAAGTCTTCATGCTCTGCTGTGCCATGATACAACGAACGTGAACGTCTAGTAGCATTTACTTCAAGCCCTAGAAAGTTCTTAGCATAGTGTACACCATACAGTGACTTGTTTCTCCATTCCCTGCCAATAAAGAAAGAAGCAATGTCATATTCTTCATATCCTTTCACCTTGCTAAGTATGAAGTCATGGTCTAGGAATAGGTTAGTACCTTCCTTTTTCCATACAATCTCTTTTCGTTCAAGCTCTACAATAGTGAACTCTGTTGGGTAACAGTCTTTCATTTTTTCTATATGCTTGTCGATGTCATATCCTTTCTCTACAAAACATACTTTTCTTAGTGGTGTAAACATATTATTTTCTAAATATTTCCTTAACGTCCAAGCCCATCATCATTGCAGGTATAACTAATAATAAAAGGTCTACTGGCTCAATAAAGATATGGGCAATCAATATTATTACGGCAAGTAAAAGACCTGTGTATCTCATAACGAGATTGAATGTATTATTTTCTTTCATATCGGTTTAATAGATAGGTTGTAATACTACCAAGGCAGAAACCGATAAAAATATAAAGAACAGCCATAGGTTCAACCATGAACCCTATTGCTGATACAGCAAATTTGTCGTTTGAATTGTATGTTAAATGTTCAATCATAATTATCTCTCATCAAAGCATATAAAATATGCCCTGATTAGAAACAACTAAACGTTGTTATCTATTGATATTTTATTGATATAAAATTACTTCTTTATTCCAAGAACTATCTAGTTCCATAACTCCAGTAAGCCCTTCAATTAAAGTATATACAGAAGGCTCTTTTTTAATTGCGTAAATTAAATCATCAGGGTGTTTCATTACCGAAGCCCAATCAGTTGTACTTTCACTAAATGATAATTTAGCTTTTACTTCTTCGTTGTAATCAAGGCAATCTTTTTCAGTACCAATATAATAGTTGTAATTAAGTTGTATTTCTTGTTCTTCTTGCATATTAGTATATTCGGTAATGTTTATTTATATTACTTTTAATTTCAGGAACTTCTGTAGTTTTTTGTTCTCCAAATAAAACTACTTCTTGAATATATCCTCTCCAGTGAGATACTGAAGCGTCACTATCTACATCCCATTGTTTTCCTAATGTAAATTGTGTTCCTATATTAGAAGTCCATGACTGTACAACGGAAGCAGTAGGGTTATCAGAAATTCCAACAGATTCTAGTTCAATCGTTGCCCCATTACCATTTACCCCTGAACTATTACGAGTCATTATATGAAGGTATTGGTTAAGAGTATTTGAAAGAGTTACTGATACCCCTGCAGATGTATTGTTTGAGTTGTGACACCCAAATTCATTAGGTAAAATAGAAAAGAATTGCTGACCTATAGATCCATTTCCTGAACCGTTTGTTGTAGGCATCCATAAAGCCTGCCACGGACCAGTTCTTGAAGTTAATTGAGCTACAGAGAAAGCTGATAATGCTCCTTGTCTAAATGAGTTTAATGCACCTCCGTCTACATATTTCATTCTTAAATTGAAATCCATTTTTAGAGCAGGTTTTCCATTTGATACAGATAATGTTCCATTTTCTACTATAATCGGTTGATTGATTGCTGTAGACTGAACAAAGTTTCTTCCGTTTCCTGTTTGGTCGTACCAAGTGGTTACAAAACCATTATACCCTTGACCCGTAAACAACGCAGGAGAACCAGAAACGTTTCCGTTAGAGCCTGAAACAGAACCAGTGTTTAGCCAATTTGCATTTATATTACCATCTCCTACATAAACATATTCACCTTCGTTAATGTTTACGTTTTTAATTACTCCCTTGAAAGGAAGAGTACCAAAACCTCCATCAAATCTTTTTCCAATAAATGATGAACCTAAAGGCTGCAATGGAACATGACCTGGACCTGCTGAAACTACCGATTGAGTTACTCCGTCAAGAATAATGTCATATCTCGATAGTCCCGAGTTCCATTGAAGTAGTAGATTATGTAGACCTGGATTGATAGTAATTGAAACTACTGCTGTTCTTGAACCATCTATTGCTGAACCTATTGATATTACTTCGTTAGCCAACGCACCTGTCCATATTCCTATGTGTATAGCATTAGCGTCTTGACTATCAGACCACGCAAAAAGAGTTTGTGCAGAAGAACTATTTATTACCTCTGAGTTAATAAAATCTATAGAAATAGATTCTAAGTTTCCAGAAAGAGAAGGGACTGAAATAAAATCATCAACACCATCAAAATACATACTTTCACTGTATATGCTCGTAAAAGGAGAAACCCAATTTAGCAGAGTTCCATTTTGAACTTGAGAAGCTGTAAAATCACTTTCAGTATTATCTGTACTCCTTCTAATTCTTACTACGTTAGTTACATTTCCTATTTTTCTTAAACTCCATGCACCTACTGAACCAGAAAAATCTTCAAGTAATAAGTTTGAAGATTTTGAATCTGATACCCCTAAAGCATTTAGTTTTAGATTGTTTAGAGATAACATAGGTTTTATTTTTCAATTACAACTACAGTTGCTCCTCCTTGGTCTTCAATTACGTTAATTGCTGTTATTCCCTCTGGAATAGCGTAATGTCGTGTTGAATTAGCAAGAATAAACTCATCAAAGTTTGCATTTGTTACGTCATCAGTACCATATTTTAGATACACATTATCGTCTATAGCAGTTATTTCAATCAAACCAGTATTCTCATTAAGAGTAATTTCTGTTGATGAAGTAATAGTTGTATCTCGTGTTCTTGCAAGTGCCGGTGTTGCAAGTGTTAATTGCAAGGGTTGACCATTTGAGTCCTGAGTAAGACGTTTGTAAAGTTGTGTAAATTTATTTTCTTTATTCATATAATAAAAAGTTATATTCTTATAATCGCTACAAGCAATCTCTTTTTTTAACAAAAAATTACTTATCACCAAAACCCATATAGGGTTTTAGACATAAACAATCTTAATACTAAGATGCTGGGAATGAACCTGCTTGTCCATAAGGTGCAACAGTAACAATCATCCATTCTCCACGTGCTCCAACTTTAATATCATCAGTAGAGAAGTCTTCTGCGATAGTTCCGTCAGCGTTAACACCAGGCATTTTCATGTAAGGTGTTTCAGTTTCAGCGTAAACAATTTCTGAGTGCATTGAAGATGCAACTCCCCAATACTTTGAACCAAGAACTTCTGGTGAACCATAAGCATCAGTATCAAGGTATCCAAGTTCAACATGTCGGTACTTTGGAAGTACGTTAATCACGTTAGGGTTTTCTTGACCAACTTGTGATGTAGAAACTAATTCTCGACGAATGTCTTGAGTAGTCTTTGTATCACCTGAAGACCAGATGATGTCATCTTTGATAGTCAATTTTTCACCAAAGTGGTTAATTGAGTTTGCACGTCGCAATTCAATCATGTTAGTAAAAGCAGTTTGTGAGAAAGTAGGGTCTCCTGAAAGTCGGTTAGAAAAAGTTTTTCCAGTTCCTTTCATAAGGTGAGCCGAGTCAAACAAAGGTCGTCCATCAGCAGTAGTAAGGTCTCGTACTTCACCATCAGCATCAGTATAAGAACCATCCTTTCCATACTTGAATACGTGACATAGGTCTCGTTCGATAGTGTTGTGACCTTGTGCTCCAAGGTTCATAAACTTTGAAACAACCTCTTGATACTTGTTGTGTTTTCGAAGTTCATGAGAAATATCCTTTTCTCCAGCAAATCGAATAACTTTCCCAATCTTCTTAAATCCTTGAATGTCTTTAAGTTTCTTAGCTTGTTCTGATTCACCTTTTCTCTTTAGGAACAGTTCGTTGTCTTGTTCCGTAAACTCTCGAGTATTTCCTGTGTTGTCAGGAATCTCGATTGTTCGAAATAGTCCTGAGTTCTTTACTGTATGTGGTACAGACATTCGCCCTTGGATGAAACTCATTTCAGCAAGTGCTACGAAGTCAGGATATTTCATTGTCGATAATTTATCCATATATCTTTAATTAATTAGTTAATAAAATGTTAGTATTGTCCGTCAAACTTAACTTCAAATACTGCTTTCTTATCAGTTGCACTGTTTACCAATACTTTGATAAGACGTACGTCATCGTTTATTGACGCTCCAGTGTTCACTGACTGTGATGTTCCTAGGTCAAACTCTGCTCCTGGGGTAAGTGTTCCTGCACCAGTGAAATCAATCTCAAATTGAGTGTATCGCTCAGTTGGAACAAATACAGAAGAAGTAAGTTGAGTTGTGTTAGTAACAGCGATATCTTCATTACAGATAGCAACAATAGCATCACCTGATGCTGCTGGTACTAATTCACCACCAGTCCATGTAAGAAAATCTCCTTGTGCGTATGCCGTTTCGATAGCAATCGGACGTACTAAGTTTCGTCCCTTACCTTCTGAATAAACTCTTGTCATAATGTGTTTATTTAAATTAAACTTATAAAACCCATTGCCCCACTTAACAAAAAAAACAGCGTGGAAAATAAACATACTGCAAATGCAATATACTCATTTTAACCAAGCTGTTCTTCAGTCATAGATTACAATGTTAAATACATTATAACACAACTTATAAAAAACATGCAAGTTACCCTAACTTGTTTTTTGAAATAATTTCGTTCAGAAAAATAGGTACACCATCTCTGACTTCAATTTCAAATTTTCCAAAAGGGAAACGATGACGAATAAGCAAGAGTAAGTCTCTCTCGTTATCTGTCGGTAGTAAAACACCAGGATGTTCTTCTCTAATTTTTTCTAAACCTATAAACATAACTATTTTTCTATGTCACCGTAGGTAACATGTTCTAGTGGGTCAACACCATGACTGTGTACTCGTTGAGAACCAGTAAGTGCCTTACTCGCAGCAATACGAACGTCGTTATCAAAACCACGAGCAACTGTTTGGAATATTTTAGTTTTAGCTTCACCTAAAGTAAAACCATATTCCTTAATTTTTTCACGAATTTCTTTAGCAAATTCTTCCATCATTGCATCAAATACAACAGTAGGGTTTGAGTCTGTAACGTTGTCCTTTACACAAAATTCATATCTCTTTGGAGATAATGCATATTCCATTTCAACACCATTTTCAGAAATTGTTTTTACAATAGTATATCCATTCTCTAATTTTTCTTCTGAAACAATTTTATCTTCGTAATAATACATACTAATTTATTGCGTTAGGTAGGACCACAATAGTTTCACCTTCTGGAATAACTATTTCGTAAGAAATAGCTACAATAGGTCTTCCATCTACTGATAAAATTTTATTATCGTATTCTGTTTTACGTAGCTCGCAAGTTACAGGACTTCTTAAATAAGACAAATCTTCAATCTTAATAATTCTTTCTGAGACATCTCTCGTTTTTGGATTAATAAGCTTAATAAGATATTGCTGGTCAAAGACAACTATGTTTTTTTCGTTAACGGTACGACTATCAACAGCCATAGTTATTGATGTAACATAATCATCATTTATCTTATAAGCTGTCACTGTAGGTACTAGCTTTTTAAGATTTTTTTCAGCTTCAGTAGGGTCAATTTTATTAGCAAGAGATTCTGCAAGTGCGTTCATTTTTTCTTTATAAACAGATTCTCTTTCTGACTCTCTTTTTTCAAGGTCAGAATTTAGTTCCTCTTTAATCTTTCCTACAATTTGCATCATTTCCTCTTCAGAAAATAATTTACCTTCTTTTTTTTCTACTGGTGCTGTTTTTTTAGCAACATTATTTTCTTTTGGAACTACGTTTTTCGTTTCTTGTTCGTTTGACATAATAATTAGTTGTTATTGTTTTTAATAGTTGTTTGTTCGTATAACTTACCAACAGTCTCATCATTTAATCCAGGGATTGAAGATTTAAGCATATTTGCAACCGCTGGGTTAAGTGTTCTCGTGTTACCCTCACCGCCAAGATAAGCGTTATCGTTACCCTCACCACCTGCTGAAATAATATCAGCAAAACCTTTTTCTGGGTTATTTGTTACAGCCATATCTTGTGCAATCTTTAATGCTTTTTGAAAATTAAGAGCCGAACCTTCAAGTGATTTCATGTTTGTCCTTATTTCAGCTTCTAGGTCAGCATTTCCGTAAGAAGCTTCTTTAATTTGTTCTTCAAATTTATCATCTTTATCTTTTTTTAATTCAGCAATAAATGGGTCTTCTTCTTTTTTTGCATTTAATGTAATTTCTTCAATCTTCTTACTGAACTCTTCATTAAGTTTTGTTGTGTTTTCCTTAACTGCGTTTTCAATATCAGATGCTTCCATTACTTCAATTTCAGTACCATCTTGTAGTGTTACTTTTTTCATATTTATTCGTCAAAGTTATTAATGTTAATAATTTTCTCCTGTATTTCGTCACCTTTTGATTTAAGGTTTATTATCTGGTCTGGCATTACTTCAAACGACCTCATCATGGTCCTATAAGCCAACAAACTTCCACGAAGAACATCAGTCTCTTTTTCAGTGAGATTGGAATCTTCAATTTGGTCTCTTAATATTTTAACCATGGTTGCAAGTTTGTTTTTTCCAAACTTTTCATAATACTCATAGTTTTTTTCTAAATAATCAACTTTATGGTCGTCTGTTTCAAAGGATAATATACCTGTGGATAACTCATCTACATCAGATATTTTTTTTGTGTCTTTTGTTAGACAATATCTATTATACCATTTCCTTATAAATTTCATATATTTATTATAAATCGTTTACAACTGATGATTGGTTTCCGCCACCAGTCCCTTGTAATAATGCCTGACTTGCCGCATTACTTATTCCTTGTTCCTGCATTTCTTGTCTAGGCAAAAATAACTCTTCATGTTTCTTTCCGTTAGCATGAGCTAGTTGATTCTCAAGAGCTTCAAGATTAGGTCGTGAACCAAGTTCAATAAGTGGTGCCATATCAGCAATAGTCTCTCTGAATTTGGCCTTGCGTGCTTGCTTACTGTCTTTTTCTTTAGGAACGATATCAACAAACCAAATAAAATTCCAATTTTTTACATCTTCTGATGAAATAAATATTTTTTGAATAGGTATTCCTTTTATTTTTTCTTCCTTACGCTCAAGTTCCCTAACTTTCTTTGGGTCTCTTACCATTTCACTTGAACTTACTGGAATAATTTGACGCTCACCCATTCCTTCGTCGTCGATAATTTTTTGACGAGTAGTAATGTTATAAAGCTTTGTTGTTGATGCTCCAAGAATTTTTTTTCTTACAATATCAATACGCCCCTTCTTATCTTCAATAGGGTCGAAATGCCTGTAAAGTATAATTGAAATAATTTTCTGAGATATACGTTGTTCCATTATCAATGCAGAAGCAACGGTTCTTCCAAGAGCTACTCGAGCTTGCTGTGCCATAATTTCTGCTTCTGTAGCCGTTTGCCCTTTCTTATCATTTTGGCCAGTAAATGAATTTGAAACGGTTGCCTTATCAAGACGGTCTTGTATTTCTTTCATAATTTGGTACTCAGATTGAGTAACCCCTTGACCTTGGTCTCCGATTACTGGAACTGATGTAGGGTCGATTGAAACCAAGTTTCCTGGAAACAGGAAGTTTGGAGGTAGATGCTGTCCTGACAAGTTTGCTCTTGCTGGTTTAATTGACTGTAGTGTTTTAAACACATTCATACTTAGCAGCAGGTCAAGAATTTCACTTAAACTTGAAATATCTCCTGAAGAAACAAAAGATTTTCCAATAGCTAATTTTTCATGGAAGAATTTAAAGATTGATTTAGTAATGGTATACCCTGAAGGAGAAATAAATGATAGTGGAAATCCCATTGGCATCATTGGAACTCCGTTCACAAATATCTGAATATGGTCGTTATACACATCTTGGAATTTAATAATTTCAAATATTCCCTCCTTGTAATCAGTAAGTGTCCAATTATTTTCATAAATAGATTTACCATTATCCTTATTAAATTCTGAAGCTTTGTTCTTAACGAACTTATAATTTTCAAACTGACCAAACCGAGCCTTACATTCTGAAGATGAAATCTTTTCCATTGAAAATATATATGGCTGTCTTTCCATATCATAAATTGTGTATGAACCAAGCCATACATGGGGTCCATACATCAACTTTCTTCGTGGGCCTTCGTAAGCAACTTCTAACTTCTCAAGGTGGCCTTCGTATTTTAGAAATTCACCTTTCCAGTTTTTGTTTTTAAGAATTTTTTTCTTTCTTAGGTCTTTATCCCAGAGAACTTCTACGTACGCAGTTCCTTGTTTCATCAACTCTAAAAACCGTGAATATTGTAATTCTCGGTCTAGTGTTCTTTCATCAAGCTCCTCGATAATGTCTTCCATAGCCATACCAAGCTCAATTTCTCGAATATTATTTTCGTCGTAGGCTTCAACGTTGGTTCCTAAGTTAAGAGAAATAAGATTAGCAACAACGCTTTCCAGTTTTGATTCTGGTGCCCCTGTTTTAACGTTTATTTTTCCTTCCTTTGGGTCGATTGTTTTCTTTCCACCACTTAGTGTATTGGCAATACGCTCGTTCTCATTGTAGTACTGATAGATGTTTAATCCATTCAACTCAATTCGACCTCGCGTCTTTTCTCTTTCAGAATCTTCCATTTTTCTTTGGATATCATCCAGATACGCTTTGTAAGCATCTTCTTGCCCTTTTGGATATTTTATTTCTTTTGACATATTAAAATTATATCATATATAAATGATTTTAACCAAAGGAATTTGTCGTCTGCACAATGTTAATATTTTCATCACGTTCACCATTTACATTTAACCTAACTGTAAAAAATTTAAACGTAGTACATAGCACTCTCAAAGCATCAGCATAGTGCTGAGCACCATTTTTCCTATGTGTTCCTGTAGGTAAGCCTGTCTTAGAGCTTACTTCTTGCTGGTAGTTCATTAATGACTCAAACAATGAATCCTTTCCACTACAACGTGCCTTATCTATGTATATTTTAGAAAAAGTACGTCGTACTTGGTCGATACCATCCTTAAAGTTAGTTCCTTGGTCTGCCTTATGGTGTATTTGCGTAATAATATTACGTAATCCAAGATTATATAGTGTTTGTTTACGTGTGGTACCTGAACCAACCTCTTTTACTTCAACGTCGTGGGGAAGATAGTGCCCACCGTATCTATATCCTTTCTTCTCCAAAACATTTACGTAATGCTCAAGTCCGGCCCCAGAGTTCTTATACGCGTCAACAATGTATAGGTTCCCATTGTAATATTGGAAAAAGATAATAGGGTTCAAGTCGTTCATCCCTAAGTCCCAAGCTGTGTATACATAGTAATCTGGATTAATTGAAATATCACGAAGCCTACCTTCTTCAAGAAGTCTTTGTAGTTCTTGCTTGTAATATGCATTTTCAACAATCGTGTTAAACGATTCATCAAAGGTACTTGGTTGTTCCTCATTCATTGAGCCTTTTTGCTCACCTTCCTTAATCTGCCACCACAACATCTGACCTTCTGTAAAATTATAATGGTCAACTTGTTCCCGAATAGACCTAAAGTAATCCTTAGTGTGTTGGTTTATTGTTTTACCTGACAAATACTCTTCAGCAATCGAGTTTTTTGGGTCCTTCCACCATGGAAAGAAGAATAATTTAAAATCAAGTGGACTTAATGCTTCTCCAGAGTCTTGTAATTCCTTAGCTTTGAAACAAAGGTCTGCAAACAACCCAACGGAACCCTTTGCTGTTGATTCAATCGTTACCATGTTTCCGACGTGACTTGAATTTAACGCCCCTGAACGAATTTCATCTGCCTTCTCTGGTGATTTAGCCACAATAGGCCCTAACTCGCTTATATGGAGGAACTGAGGGGTCCCTGAACGTGTTGACAGGGTAACAGAGATTGAACTCCCATTCCCTAGCGACATTTCCAGTGCGTTATCTGATGTTAAGTCTGAAAACGTATGTTTAAGCACTCTAGGAAACTGGTCCCATGCAAATTTAATAGTATTTTTGAAAATCTTCTTCATTGCATTTAAATCCTGTGCAATGATAGAGGCCGAATAGTTTTTTCTAAAGATGCAGTTATCTAACGCAAGAATCGACATAAATGTCGTAATCCCATGTTGTCTCGATTTTGGAATCACATTCCTGAACCACAAATTGTCAAACAATTCTTCCTGAACAGGTCTCATTTTAAACTTAACCTTCAATCCGTTTTCATCTTTGATGTAGTATAAATTATTTAATCTCCATTTCTGGTCACGAAGTTTTCGTTCTAATTCATCAAGAGAAATCTCGAGATTTTTTGCAAGCTCTTCTTTTGTGTTAAGTGAGTTTTCCATAAAGTGGGTTGTTTTGAATACGCTCAGTAATCATAGATTTACCTTGACCTTCTTCCTGAATATGTTGGATGAGTTGTTGGAGGGGGGACCCTGAACCATCAACCGCTCCTGCTGTCATTTCAAGCACGGCCATCTTATCTTTTGAGTTTCCATTTTGTCGGATATCATCAAATATACTTGCTTTGTATTCTAGTTGTGCTGAATCAATCAAAAAAGAAATAATTTTATCTTCCTCGACTATCTTTTGAAATCCTTTTTCATCAACGTTAGCAATGAGACATGATTCACCGAAAGATAGACCTCGTTTAATTGACTGTTGTATTTTAGCAATTTTTTGCTGAGCTTTTTCCCCGTAGGTAGACAAGATATGTTTTTCCGCAGTCTCAGGTGTTTCGTATAGCTTAAATACTTCTTCTACATGTGTCTTTTCCATATCTTTTATTATAACACATTTTCAAAAAGTGCTACAGGCTCGTTATTATTATGTATATAGTAAAGGTTGTGAGTGTCTTTGAACTCCTTAAGATTTTTACGCTTGTAAGCAAGGATATTGTAAATTGGGTACTTTGTATGAAACACTTCGATGTATTTATCTTCGGGTACTATGTAAAAATCACACCGTTTATTTTTACCGATAAGGTAAGGTCGTTCTGGGTGTACATTTTCAAATCCGTATTTTTCAACCAACTTGTAATAAATCTTTAAAAGTTGAGAGTCTGAATTTTTTTCAGTCTGCTTACGCTTACCCTTTGTATAATCCACGGCTTCAAACTGCATGAAGGCTCTGAAGAAGGCCATTCCGTAGAGGGAGCGTTGAATACTTCGGTCAGTAAGTAGCATGGGATGCTTTCGTAACACTCGCGTTTCTGGAATGGGTACGCTTTCGTTAGGTAGCATGCCGAATACCTGAACGAATAGGTTTAGTTTGTTAATTCTCTTTTGATATTCATTTACTATTTCTTGGCTGAATGGAGTATCGGTTAACTCACATGCCTTCTTAACTCTATCTTCTATGCTTATGTCGCAATCTTGTATGTATTTCATATGAGAGCATCTTATCAATATTTCGTACGACAGTCAAATTTAGATAACCCCATAAATCAGATATGGGGGGTATTAATGGGTATGGGGGGTATTAATGGGTATGGGGGGTCTATTCCCTTTAAATACTCTTGTTTGTGTGTTTGTACCTAATAACAAAATTTTTTTCCCGTCCCAATTTTCTGGCTTGGGGTACGGGGGGGGCTGATACAGTTCAATATATGCGAAATATTCGCAAAAAATTCAAAAGTTTTTATTAATTGTCGTGCGATATTAATGTCGCAGAATATATGTTGTGCGACACTACATACAATGGCTATACATATGATATACCCCTGCTATATTTGAGCTGTTTTTTTCATTTTTGATCGAAACTTGACACGCTTTTGCATTGACATACCTAAATAAACAATGTGTGGTGCCAATAAAATGCGTACAATTTTGTATGGCCTAGATATATGTATAGATATCTTCTTTTTTAATAAAAAATAAAAAAAAATAGTATAAATAGTGTGATACCTGTGGATAACTCAAAATATGCAAATTATTCGCAAAAAATTCGCAAAAAAGACGTATTATGCAATATATTTTAAACAAAATCAATAGTATTTCAGCTATTAATTTAATATAATTTAAAAAACCATAAAAAAATCTAAAAAACCATAAAAAAAATGTACGCATTTTATACGCATTTTATACGTATGTTATACGTATTATATACGTATATAATACGTATAACGTACGCATTTACTTTTTATAATTTAATTGCGTAATAAATATTACCTGTAAACTAAACAAAAAGCTCATTATTTTACATATCAAAATCAATCATGTCAAAAATGGTATAATAAATTTAAAACGCTATCCTTCCATAACTTCCAGTATCAGAATGTCAGCGTAGTCCTATATAATAATGTCAGCGTAGTCCTATATAATAATGTCAGCGTAGTCCTATATAATAATGTCAGCGTAGTCCTTTATAATAATATTTCTTAAATATTTGACAAGTATCAAAATAAATTGTATTTACCAAAAACACACTTGCATAGTGTATAGCAAATGCTATACTTATCACATATGAAAGAAACATTAACCATAATCATATTATTAATAGCAGGTATTACTTACGTACATTATATGAGTAATACTCAAGAAAAGAATTTAAAAGCTTACCAAGAAAGACAAGCATTATGCGAAAGTAAAGAATACCGTGACCAAAATGCACATTGCCATCAATCTTTGATAGATTAGATAATATGAAAAATAAACAATACATAATCAATCAACTACGTGAACTACAGGAAGACCTAAGGGAAAGCCTTGACGACTATCACGTATATGATTTAACGATTGAAGGGATAAAGACAGATATTGAAAAACTATTTTAGTATTCAAGTAGTAACTACTGTATATCAGTAAAGACTACAACGTAATTGAATTAGGTATATTCTATGAAATTGCCTGTAAATAGAATTGAAGACGGAAATGGATACGTTACAACAACGTCAATACGTAGTTATCAAGGAAGTAAAAAGAGCAAGTGAAAAAACACAAAAGAAGTTTTTTGATCTGGTGATTACGAATTTAAAGATCAAGAACAGATTGCAATATTCAATCTTGATACAAGGAAAGAAATTAGATTGTAGCTATATGGTAACGTATAATCAATATTAT
>Ga0210021_1000640_pt1 | contig 38085 bp, 36 predicted proteins | sample CryGeymeta201517_FD_183981 | JGI IMG/M metagenome (GOLD analysis project Ga0210021, IMG submission 183981) | Groundwater microbial communities from Crystal Geyser aquifers in Utah, USA - Crystal Geyser metaG 2015-17 (SPAdes) (version 2) | ecosystem: Environmental > Aquatic > Deep subsurface >... | reverse complement strand
CTCAGCATTGCTCGTTTCTGCTTCTTCTGGTTCAACAAATGTAAAGCTATTTTAGGATTAATTTAAATGTGTAAATTTGTAGTAGGATTATTAACCAAAAAGTGTAAACTTTTTTTAGGACGAGACAGACATTCAATGACAAGCAAGAACTTGACAAAATTGAATTAGTGTTTATTCTCTTTGGTGACAAGCAAAACTATCTATCGGGAGATAGTGACCAAGTTGACGTTAAAACAGTAAATTTTGACTTCGTGAATTTTGTAATGGTTGACAAAAAAACGGGATTGAATTTTCGCAACCAAGACAGTTTATGGATTGACAAAAATCTTGTTGACTTTGAACTTGTTTTAGAAGACTTCGACAAAGCAGAACACGAATTTTATAAAGCGGACACTTATGCAAACTGAAGGAACGGCAGCCTATAACAGCACCAACCCAAAAGTGGCGGTTCAGTGGTTAAATGAAGTTCAGTTTTTCAATTGAACATTTGTGTTGAAAATCCGCCACTTCTTAAAGTGGCAAGCCGTTGGCGGTCAGGCTAAAGCGACTAAACATCAACCAAGCTGACAATTTAGGAAAACCTAATGATAAAAAAATAAATGAATAGAATAAATTATGACTTTTAGAGAAGCTAAAATTGACGATATAAAACAAATTCAAATCGTAAGAAATTCTGTAACAGAAAACACGCTATCTAACCCTAATTTAGTGACAGACAAAGATTGTGAAGAATTTATTACAGTAAGGGGAAAAGGTTGGGTGTGCGAAATTGATAAGCAAATTGTTGGTTTTGCAATGGTTGACTTGAAAGAAAATAATATATGGGCACTATTTTTAGACCCAAAATATGAGAAAAAAGGTATTGGACAGCAGCTACACAAAATAATGTTAAACTGGTATTTTACTCAAACAAAAGATACAGTTTGGTTAGGTACCGACTTTAACACACGAGCAGAAAAATTTTATAGAAAAGCAGGCTGGATAGCAGTTGGAACACACGGAACAAATGAAATCAAATTTGAAATGACCTATAATGATTGGACAACAAGCCTGGATTGATGACAGGTGTTTAACAAGAAAGTGGGTTTAGTGGTTAGATGAACTTTTGTGCTTCGCATCAAGCTTTGTGTTAGCTTGACATTTTAGACAAACGTGCTGATTTAAATAGCATATCAATCAAAATTAAGCTCAAAATGCTTACTAAAAGCATACTTAAAAAGGAGTTTGAAACTAGGTATTGCGCCAATAGATTGATTTTTGAATTAAAAAAATCTAAACTTAAAGCGCGGTATTTAGTTTCTACTTTTGAATCGGATGAACTTAAGCCTAAAATTAAAATCAAGGTAAACAGTAAACCTAAAAGGTACCAAACGGTTTTGCTAATAACGGGTTTATAAGCAATGACTTGTTCTTTTTTATTGATGGTTTGCAATACTTTAGTGGCAAAATTATCGGGAGCCGGATGAATAAGATGGGCTTTTAAAGTTGTTTTTAGCAAGGCTTCATTAGCCGTTGCCGTAATGGTTTTCATAAGCTTATCGGTAAAATCGGGTGAGGGTTTTACCTTAAGGTTTTGTGCGATTATTTTTTTTAATGCCTCTTTTTTCATTTTTGTGTAATTAACGCCATAAAACAGCTTCTTTAGGCAAAATTTCTTTTAGTGAATCGGCTAATTTTTTGCGTGCACGGTGCATTCTCACTTTGATATTTACCTTTGAAAAACCAGTAATTTTTTCAATTTCTTCGGTTGTATGCTCGTTTAAATAATACAAAGTTAACACCAAAGCATCTAATTCGGGTAATTTTTTCATGGCTTTTTCAATATAGTACTTTTGGTCTTCGGCATTAAGCACGGTGATTTGGCTTGCCAAGTCATCATCTTCAAAATTATTGAGCACATAATCATCAACTTCGGTAATTGCAATTGCTAATTTGCGATTTGCCGAAATAGCCGTTCTAAAAGTAATGGTATATAACCAAGTCGAAAATTTAGAATCACCTTTAAAAGTGTGTAATTGTTTATAGGCTTTTACAAATGATTCTTGCGCAATATCTTCGGCATCTTCTCGGTTTTTTACAATATTAAAAGCAATTGTAAACACAAAATCCTTGTAATCATTGACCAAATAGGTATAAGCATTGGTGTTTCCACTCAAAACTTTAGCAATTATTATTTGATCTTTGTCCGTCATTATTGTTAAGACGTGGTTTTAAAAAGAAAGGTTACAACAAATCATTAAAAATTTTGAATAGCTTGTATTTTTTTTATTTAGCCATAAAGATAGTGATTTCAATTTTGTATCTTGTTCCATTAAAAAATAGAAAAGATGATTCAATCTTATAAACAACAACCAAAATTATTAAAAAACTATGACACCATAATTATCGGTTCGGGAATGGGTGGACTTGCAACGGCAGCTATTTTAGCAAAACAAGGTCAAAGGGTTTTGGTTCTTGAACGCCATTATACGGCGGGTGGATTTACGCATATTTTTAAACGAAATGGCTATGAGTGGGATGTGGGAATCCATTATATAGGCGAGATGCAGCGCGAAAATAGCCTTATGAAAAACCTTTTTAATTACCTTACCGATGGCGCACTTAAATGGGCCGATTTAGGCGAAGTTTACGACCGTATTATAATTGGTGATAAACATTATGATTTTGTGAAAGGCGTTAAAAATTTCAAAGCGCAGCTAATTTCTTATTTTCCAGAAGAAGAAAAAGCCATCGAAGCTTATTTAAAATTGGTATTCCAAGCGGTTAAAACCAGCAAAAATTATTACATAAGCAAGGCTTTGCCACCCCTTTTAAACCGCTTGATTGGCGGATTTATGAAAAGGCCTTTTTATAAATTGGCCGATAAAACAACCTATGAAGTTTTAAGCGCCTTAACCAAAAATGAAACGCTTATTAAAGTGCTCTGTGCCCAGTATGGCGATTATGGTTTGCCACCAAAGCAGAGCAGTTTTTATATGCACGCCTCGGTTGCGCGCCATTATTTTGACGGAGGCAGCTTTCCCGTTGGTGGCTCTTCTCAAATTGTTAAAACCATCGACCCGGTGATTGAGGCTTTTGGTGGAACTATTCTGATTAATGCCGAAGTTGCCGAAGTAATGATAGAAAATAACGTCGCAAAAGGGGTTAAAATGATAGATGGCACCTTGTTTTATGCTAAAAATATCATCAGCAATGCAGGCATTATGACAACTTATCACAAACTTTTACCCACAAAAATTGTTGAAAAACACCAACTGAACTTACAATTGCAAAAAGTAAAACAATCTGTCGCACACGTGAGTTTGTATATTGGATTAAAAGGGACGCCCGATGCATTGCAATTGCCAAAAACCAATCATTGGATTTATCCCAAAGTTGGTGACCACGATTCGTGTGTTGCACGTTATTTAAAAGATATTAACGAAGAATTTCCAATGGTTTACATTTCATTTCCTTCGGCTAAAGACCCAGATTGGCTTAATCGCTATCCCGATAAAAGCACTATTGACGTCATTACCCTTGTGCCTTATGAAACCTTTGCACCTTGGTTTGGCACGCGCTGGAAAAAAAGAGGTGAAGCTTATGAAGCGTTAAAAGAACAAATCGCCCAGCGTTTGCTAAAAGAACTCTATAAACAACTTCCACATCTTGAAGGAAAAGTTGATTATTATGAACTTTCAACACCATTAACCACACAACATTTTGTGAATTATGAAAAAGGAGAAATTTACGGTTTAGATCACAGCCCAAGCCGATTTAGACAAGATTTTTTAAAACCTAAAACGCCTATTAAAAACTTTTACCTTACGGGACAAGATATTGTTACGGCAGGTGTTGGAGGCGCTTTGTTTTCGGGTGTATTAACCGCAATGGCTGTTACGGGGAAAAATATTTTAGCAGAAGTTATGAAAAAAGGGGCTAATTAGCCCCCTTTTAATATTTTATAAAAAAAATATTTTAATGAACAAGTGTTCCATTTTCTAAAATAAGGTCATATTTATAGCCTGCACCAAAATCTTTGTTTAGGGTTACAACAGCCTTAATGGTAACAAAGTCGCCTTCATTAACAAGCTCAGTAGAGGTAACCACAAGGTCGTAAGAATCTTTGCTTCCATCGGCAAGGTGAATCCAATTTTTGCCCATAATACTCGCATTTAATTTTTTGCAAGTACCGCTAATTTGCACTGTTTTTCCCTCGTATTTCTTCGCATTTTTAACCAATTCAGCAATTTTTATCGAACCTTTAACGGCAACTTGTTTTTGAGTGGTTTTTGTTGGATTGACATCGGCCTGAACATTAGCCGCTGTGTTTTGAAAATCTGGATTTGTGGCGTGATTTGCCAAAACTAAATTTGAAGAGACTAGGTAAATTTTGTCAAAAACCTTGTTAAACTCTTTACTTTCGAAGTTTGTTTTTAAAAGACCTCCTTTATAAAAGTAGGTTTCGCCAACGGTAATATCCATAATTCTGGTGGCAATCCAAAATGGTTCAACAGCCCCTTTTTCTGATACATTAAGGTATAAATAGCGTTGGGTTTTTAAAATTTCGTTTACCTTAACGGTGTGTAAATCGTCATTAAATGAAGGTGTTGCTGTTGAGCTTGAGTCTATTGCAGGCATGGCTTCTGTACCATTTAAAGGTGTATATTTAGATTCTGGTTCTTTTTTACAAGAAGCTAAAGTTAATAGGAGTGCAAATAATGTAGCTGTTAATTTAAATTTAGTACGCATAATTTGTTTTTTTCTTATTGTTATTAAATCGTTTTATTATTTGAGTATTAATTCTGTAGTTTTTTTCTAAATCGCCCTTTTGATATTCACCATCTAAACTAAAACGCAAATTTCGGTTAATATTTATTGATAAATCAATTCCAAAGTAATTTTCTTTGGTTTTTAAATTATTGCTGTTATAGGTGTAATCTACCGTTCTAAAATAAAAATCGGTACTCAGTTGATCCTTAAACATAGTTCTTGAATGAGAAAAAGATAGGATATTACTTTTTAGGTAATTAGAGGTGTTGTTATTAAAATTAAAATTGAACGATCCTCCAATATTTGGAATTTGATACATGCTAAAATAAGCGTTTATATTTTCCGATTTATTGAGTTTATCACTTTGATATCTAATGCTATAACTTGCTCCTGCGTTGACGTATTTTAATGGTTTAGTATTGATTCTAAAACGCAAACCCTGTCTGGCAACATCATCCGATAATAAGCGCTCTACTTCCGATTGAAAAGTCTCGTAATAAATGATGCTTTTTCTCGAATCAAAAGAAATGCTTGCATCTACGGTTTTGCTAAATTTATAACGGGTTGATGCATAAAAATTAGTCAATCGGGCACTGCTTGTTTTCAAGCCATTAAATTTATTAAAAATGTCAACCTCAAAAGATGAAAATAAGTTGAGCTTGTTAAAAAACGTGCTTGAATGTTGAAAATAAGTGTATCGCCTATCTACCTTTCCGTTTTTTTGTTGCTCTATAATTCCAAATGTAGTTTGCGAGTATAGATTGGGCGTATTTGTGAGGCGACCAATATAGGCTCCATATTCAAACAAATTTGAATTGAAACCATAATCAAATAAGTCGGGTCTAAAACCAACAATTGCACCGACATAATTTTTGCCGAAATGTTTTTCAACTTGCAATCCGTCAATTGCACCAACCGACGATATGCTGTTATTGATTTTTCGTCCAATGGCAATTGATAAGGTAGGACTTTTGTCATAAGTTAACGCAAAACTATAAACTTTAAAAGGACTTTGATTTTGAGTGTAATTATTGGTAACAGTCCGTATATCTTTATTATAATTAAGATAAGATTCAAAGGAATATTTAGAATTGTTGATATGATCGGCATAGATATTAAAACGAGTGATTATTTTCTGTCGGTTTGGCCTAGTGCTATAAATATTACTGTAGCTAGCAATCGAAAATTTCCCTGAAATGCGTTCCAAATTTTTTACAGTTTCAGCTTTTTTACTTACCGTAACTGGTTTTATACTAATGGAATCAATTGGAATGGTCACTTTTTTAACTTCAACAAGGGGCTCTTGGTTTATTAAAAATTTAAAAGTAACCTCATCATCTTTTTTGACTTCACAGCCATTAATGATCACAGCTACCACCGATTTAGAAGATTTGTTTGTTACAATTAGGCAAGGCTTAGCACTGTTTGAAAGGTTCAAAGTATCGCCAACTTTTATATTATCGGTATTTTCAAAATTTACATATACATTTTGAGAGGTTACAAAAGTTATTTTGCCCTTTAAAATTCCGTTGTGTTCTTGTCCAAATATTTTTGAACAAAAAAGAGTTATAAACACTAATAAAACAATACTATTTTTCATATCAATATAATTTCTAGCCCTTTCCGTCGGGATGACATCTATAACATTCACTGCTAACATAAGTATAGCCAGAAACGCCGTTGTGATCATTCGCTAAACTAGCTTGATTACTGTGCTCGTGGCAGATTATACAACTAAAAGTAGATAGATTATTTGGTGTTGTATGACATTCATTACAATTAGTCCATTCTCCTTGGTGTTTGCCAGAATAGATAGGAAAATACTGTCCATCGTGATTAAAGGTAGAAGGCGTCCAATTTGGATTTGTGGTGTGACAAGCCATACAATCCGTTGAAAACCCTGTAGCTAAATGATTTGGATTAGTTGTATTATTAAAATCAGTTTGATGACAGCTCACGCAATCGGGTGAGGTATTGGTGAAATTTCCATTTTTATGACATTGTGTACAATCCGCAATATTATGACCCAAGGTAAGTGGAAAATTGGTGTGATCAAAAGTGGCAGGTGTCCAACCGGGATTAGTGGTGTGGCAAGCCATACAATCTGTTGGAAAACCAGCAGCAACGTGATTTGGATTGGTTGTGTTGTTGTAAGTTGTTTGATGACAGCTCACACAATCGGGTGAAGTATTGGTAAAATTTCCATTTTTATGACATTGTGTACAATCCGCAATATTATGACCCAAGGTAAGTGGAAAATTGGTGTGATCAAAAGTGGCAGGTGTCCATCCGGGATTAGTGGTGTGACAAGCCATACAATCTGTTGGAAAACCAGCAGCAACGTGATTTGGATTAGTTGTGTTGTTGTAAGTTGTTTGATGACAGCTCACACAATCGGGTGAGGTATTGGTAAAATTTCCATTTTTATGACATTGTGTACAATCCGCAATATTATGACCCAAGGTAAGTGGAAAATTGGTGTGATCAAAAGTGGCAGGTGTCCATCCGGGATTAGTGGTGTGGCAAGCCATACAATCTGTTGGAAAACCAGCAGCAACGTGATTTGGATTGGTTGTGTTGTTGTAAGTTGTTTGATGACAGCTCACGCAATCGGGTGAGGCATCGGTAAAATTGTTTGTAGTGTGGCACGTTTTACAATCGGGCAAATTATGACCTTGCGTTAAAGGGAAAAAGGTGTGATTAAATGTTGATGGGGTCCAGCCTGGGTTAGTTGTGTGACAAGTGGCACAATCTGTTGGAAAATTATTTACAAGGTGATTAGGGTTGCTGGTATTGTTAAAATCAGTTTGATGACAAGTTACACAATCGGTAGGTGTAGTAGCATAATTTGGTGTAGTAGCATGACATGCATTGCAATTTTGAACATCATGACCTTTAGTTAAAGGGAAAAAGTTGTGGTCAAAAGTAGCAGGTTTCCAACCGGGGTTTGTGGTGTGACAAACCTTACAATCGGTATCAAATGCGGCATCAGCATGTTTTGGATTTACCGTATTATTAAAGGTAGTTTGATGACAACTCACGCAATCGGGTGAGGCGTCAGTAAAATTATTGGTAGTATGACATTGGTTACAATCACCAATATTGTGGCCTTGCGTTAATGGAAAAAAGTCGTGGTTAAAATTAGAAGGCGTCCATTCTTTTAATTGTGGGTTATGACATTCAATGCAATTTGTGGAATAATTTCCGGTAACATGATTGGGATTCTGCGCATTGTTAAAGGTTTCTCTATGACAGTTAATACACTCATTTCCAATTCTGTCAAACCTTAAATTAGTTTCCGATTTATGGCATTCAATACAATTTAATGTTTTGTGAGAACCCACTAGTGGAAACCCATTTTCTTCGTGTAATTCTGGTATGTTAGTAACAACCCAAGATTTTGGAGTATGGCAACGCGCACAATCATTTCCAACCGTTGCGTTATGCAAATCGGTATGGCATGAGGCACATTGGTTAGATGCTTGATTAAATACCAATGTTTTATGACATTCAACACAATCGGTTTTGGAATGCGATTCATTTAGCGCAAAACCAGTGCTATTGTGGTCGAAGCTAATGGTTTTTAAATTGACCTTCCAACTTTCAGAAGTATGACATTTTACACAATCAATTTTAAGGGCATCGCCGTGAGGTGATTGCGCCAATATTTGAGTAAACCCAAATAGAACGAGTATTATCGATGACAGTCTATACATTGGTGTTTTTCTATTTTATAATTAGAAACAAGATTTTTAGATTCGTTTACAGCCTTATGACATAGGTTGCAAGCAACTTGAGCATGACGTCCATCTAGTTTAAAGTTAGTGGTGTTATGATCAAATTTTTCGGGTAGCCAATTTTTTGAAGTATGGCATCTGGTGCAATCAGTTACGCCATTTAGGGCAAACTGATTTTTGTGATTATCGGTATGACAACCGCTGCATTTCATATCTAAATTGATGAATTTTTGAACGGTTATTTTATTTTTAGTATCCAATTTAAAATGACAACTTCGGCAATCGGTTTCAAGGTGTTTGCCTTCAAGAGGGAATTTTGTCAATTTGTGATCAAAATTTATTGCATTCCAAGTTTCGCTGTTATGACAAGCAGTACATTTTTTATTGGGATAAAATTTAGTTTGAATAAGGTCTTTATGCTGATCTTGATGACATTCTGAGCATGTAATTCCTAGATTTTTAAAGGTCCATAGTTTTTCTTTTTCGCTCACATGGCAAGCAAAACAGGGGGTAGCGCCGTGAGCGCCCTCAAGTGGAAATTTTGATTTTTGATGTTGCTCGGTTGTAAAGAGGGTGTTGTCAAAACCTTGGTTTAAAGAATGGCATTGCTTGCAGTCAGGAGTTAAGCCATTTTTTATAAATTCACCTTTATGATAATCGGTATGGCAATTTTTACAAGCCGAAAAATCAATAGCTTGCGTATATTTTTCGGTTTTATGACATTGTTTGCAATCAACTTTTTGATGCCTGCCTACTAGGGGATAATCGGTTGTTTTGTGATCAAAAGATTCTAATGTTTTTGAGGAAACAAATTTAATTTCGTTGTGGCATTTTGTGCAGTCATTACCTAGTTTACCGCTGTGTTTATCTTCATGACATTTAACACAATTGGTTTCGTCAATACCTAGTTTATCTTGAAATACCAATTTTGGATTGGTAGTTTTGGCATGGCAACTAAAACAATCAACTTTTAAATGACTTCCTTTTAATGTAAAATTGGTGGTGTTATGATTGAATTTTCCAACACCTTTTATCACTTTAAAGGAAGCTTCATTGTGGCATTGGGTGCAAGTGGCTTTAATTTTATCACTATGCGGATTGTTGTGGCATGATTTACAATCATTAAAAGACAGGTTGTTAAATTTTTGAAAGTCTTTTCCGTTTAAAGTGCTTTTTGCGTGGCATTTAGTGCAATCAACTGCAAGGTGCTTTCCCTTTAGTTTAAAGTCGGCTTTATTATGATCAAAATTTACGGCAGGTTTAAATTTTTTGGTGTCGTGGCATTTTGCACAATCATTTGATGACAAGGTTTTTTGATGATAATCGGCGTGACAAGAGGCGCATTTGTTATCTAATCCTAAAAAAGTTTGCGGTCTTTTTTTTAGGTTTACATCGGCAATAAATCCTGAAACGTGGCATTTTTTACAATCTACTTCAGCGTGTTTACCCTCTAATTTATAACCAGTTAAATTGTGTTTAAATTTTTTTTCATCAAAATGAATCATATTAAACTTGCGCCCGTGGTGTTCATTATGACATTGAAAGCAATCTTTTCCTTTTACCTCTATACTTATGTGATAGCCTTTTTTTTGTTTTATTAAAGCTTGAATGTCTTTATGGCATTCAAGGCATTTGTTATTGGTAACTTTGTTTCCTAAATCGTGGCATAAAGTGCAATTGCTCATGCCTTCAAATTTGGCATGAGCATTTGTTAAATCGCCCGGTGATATTTGTCCATAGTTATAAAAGGTATTTAATAAAACTAAGAGGACCATATATTTAGAAAACGCTTTCATTTTTAATGTTTTTTCATAATGTAGCCAAATCTTTTTGAAATTTCTACGCCTGCCTTTTGTAAAAATGCTGTTGGCAATTCGCCTCCGGCAAAAATATAGACTAAGTCATTTTCAATAATTGTTTCTAAATTGGTATCTGAAGCATTCATAACAACATTGGCTTGGTTGATGGCTTTTAAATTACTGTTAAAGATAACTTTAATTTTATTATTTGCAATAGCTTCGTCAATAATTATTTTATTTTTTGGTTTTAACCTCGAAAACTTGTCGCTTCTGTATGAAAGTATCACATGATTAGTATCTTTAAGCAATAAAGCGGTTTCAATAGCCGCATCTCCGCCACCCACAACAATGATATTTTTATCAATTATGCGCTCCGGTTCTAAAAGTCGATAAGCAACTTTAGCCGAATCTTCGCCGGGAACATTTAATTTCCGTGGACTTCCGCGCCTTCCAATGGCGAGTAGCACATTGTTACAATAATATTCATCACCTTGTTTAGTAACAACTTTAAAAGAGCCATCTTCTTTTGGGATGATATGTTCTACTTTGGTTTGCTCTTTAATTTCTATATGCTGTTCAGCAATAACTTTTTTCCAAAGCTCAAGCAATTCGCTTTTAGAAGTGTTAAATAATTTAATTTTACCATAAAGCGGTAAATCCATAGGAGCAGTCATCACTACTTTTGCTCTTGGAAAGGTAAAAACTGTGCCGCCTAAAGAATCTTGTTCTAAAGTTAATGAGGTTAATCCGTATTTTTTTGCTGCTAAAGTAGCTGATATTCCCGCAGGACCTGCTCCAACAATGATTACATCAAAAACATTTTGCTTTGAGGGTTTTTTACTTTTAACGATATTATCAATGGCTTGCTGACCTTGTTCTACACTGTTTTTAATCAAACCCATACCGCCAAGTTCGCCTGCAATATAAATGCCCTTCATATTGGTTTCAAAATTTTGATTGATGTGTGGCAAATCAACGCCTCTTGTTTCAGTGCCAATGCGAAGTGAAATGGCTTCAACAGGGCAGGCATGAAAACAAGCACCGTGACCCACACAATGAGAAGTGTTTATAACAGTTGCTTTTCCGTTAACGATGCCTAAGATATCTTTTTCGGGGCAATCAGAAACACAAGCGCCACTGCCAATACAGGTATTTAAATCGATAAAAGGATGTAGTGAAATAGGTTCAAATAAACCCTCTTCTTTTGCAATGGTAACCTTTTTTTCGACCACTTTTGATTTAACTTTTTTTGATCTTAAATAAAATAAGATGGTTAAGGCACACAGTAAAAACAAAACGCCATAAACTACAAGTTGTTCAATTAATACTTCGCTCATTAGAAAATCCATTTATATCCAAAAGATACCGTTACAATAATGTGAATAATAACAATCACCAACATAATTAATGCAAAAGGCAAATGAATGGCATGCCAGTATTTGAGTAATTTTTGCATTAATTGCAAGCGCGCAATCCTACTCGATAGTGCTTTTTCCTTTTTTACCATTGAAAGGATGGTTGCACATTCTGCTCTGGGGACCTTATTAGCTCGTAACACTTGTCTCAAATTGCTAACGGTTACTTTATTATTAGCGTTTGTTTGGTTGTTTGTGATGCTAGTAATCATCTCAGTGATGCTATCATCTAGTTTAAATTGGTCGTTAAAAACTTTAGCTAAATCGGTTTTCATATTTTGTACTTCACCCAAGCTCAATTCCCTACCTTCAATAGTTCTTGGTATTTGGATGTAAATATAGCGGCCCACGACACCGCTTAAAACAACGGCTACCATACTCCAAAAAGCTACCGATACAATGCCTCCAAACTTAAAAGCTGTGTGAAATAGCACCATTATTGGACCAAGTATGCACAAAAAAATATGAAACTCTAAAAGGTATTTTAACCTGAGGTATTTAACCATAAAATTGTAGCGTTTTCGGGCAATGTAAATAGTTACGCCAAAAAATATTAAGAAAGTTCCTATAATACCCAAACCCTGTCCGTATAAGCCACTGGCTTTAAACCAATTGTAATGAGGGTGATAAAAGCGTTCTTCAAGGGGTGTGGTATAGTAACTATAACCGGTATAGGATAAATAAACGCTTACCGCTATAACAATAAGCGCCATAATGGCGATGTAAGACGTGTGAATGATATTTTTCAATGTTTTTTTTGGTTAAGTATTTAAATTAATGCGCTCAAGTGTTAAACAATTTAGGGCAGGTTTACCCTACCAATAATGAAGTTTTTTGCAATTTTTTTTTATGATTGGGTTAGGACTTATGATTATAATAAACAGTAAATTAAGATATTGAAAAATAAAAGGAAGTAAATGCCATTAAAACTAAAATAGTAAACAGTTAAAATTTTATTGATTTGCCAATATTTACGATTCTTAAAATATCATAGGTTTCGGGATTAAAAACAATGAGACCATCGTTGAAAAATTTAAGAATGCTTCCGCTAAAATCACTCGTTATAAATACCAAACTATTATCTTTAAGTGCGTAAATGCCCGCTTTAGTTGCAATATAAAGGATGTAATTTTTTAAGTCAACCGCCATTGATTTAATGACATTCTCTTTTTGAAAGCCAGCTATTAAATTTAGCTTACCGTCCTTTGGTGAGAAGGAAAAAAGGCCACTTCCAATTGCCAGATAAATAGAGTCTTTCATTTCTACAACGGCGGTTATGGGCTTAGGCGAAACTAAAAGTTGTTTGTATTTTCCACCTTTAGCAAAAGCAAAAAGTGGATATAGGCTGTCACTTTTATTTTGTTCGAATAAATACATAACCTCCTTGCCTGAAGCTATTTTCATATTTGAAGAAGGCAGTTTAACCAGCTTGTCAAGGTTTCCCAGTTCATTCATAAAGCACAATTCGTCATTTTTTATAGCCATTAAAAGGCCTTCTGTGGTATAAGAAAAGGCATTGATAGTGGTATCGGCTTTATTTCCAAATGTTGAAAGACCGCCCCAGCCTAACATATAAAAATTTTTGTCGGCTACTAGGGTTATGTATTTATTTGGTGAAACAGCAATGTCGTTTATAAAAGGTTCATTTTTAAGTGAATCGGATAGCATTTTGCCGTTTAGCATCACTTCATAACGCAAGGAGTCTTTTTGCTGAGCAAAATTGCTTTGTGCAAGGATTAAACATAAAATTATCTGAAAATTTAGGATTAGCTTTTTCATGACTATTAATATTTTTTCAAGCCAACTTTCCAAGCATTAGACGTTGGTGCATAAATTTTTAAGCTTTTAAGCAAATCTTCACTTGCCGATTTCAATAAACCAAAATTTGTTTCTTTCATGCCATCATCAAAAAAACCTTTTACAACGTCTTTACCTTGGTCAACATAAGCGTTTACAGTTTGCTTGGCGGATTTTATAAGCGCATTATTAGCAATTTTTTTACCTAAATCTACTTGTCCAGTTTCTTCCATTCTTGAAATATTATTACTGACAGCGGCATTGGTAGCATCATTAAGATAAGACATGGTTTCGTCTTTTATATTTACCATAAACCTGCCGGCTAAAGCGGGAATGCGGCCTACACCTCCGGGAAGAGTCTCAATTTTGTTAATGGCATCATCTAGATAGTTATCGGCTTTGGTTTTTTTGTAGGAATTAGCCGCTTCAATTTCACCGCTATTTTCATTTATTTGCGCCCATGAATTAAAGTCCCATGTAAGGCTAACACCATGTTTAATAAGATTTTGTCGTTCGCGCTCTTCTTGAGTCATTGGCGCACTCACATTTGATATGGCTTTATAATTGATTGAGCCACTTAGTGGTTTATACATAGTATTTTGAGTACCATCTAAAAATTTATAGAGTTCCATCAATTTTTTATGTTTAGCGAGTAATAAAGCCAATTGAACGCGTTGTTGTTCGCCTGCAAATTGTGTTGTGAGTGTTGACGGTTGCGTTTTTGCTTCGTGAACGGGTTGTATTGACCTATTTGTAGAACCAAAAATAGAAGCTATTAAACCTTGAGCGATTGTTCCGGCAATCATTGTATTCATCTCAGCATTATAATTATAATTAGATGAACTGCTACCGCGATTAATTTTTTGACCAGTCATGCTTTCTAATTGTCCAATAGCCGATTGCCCAAAAGCTTTTTGATTGCCAAGCCAAGTTGCCATTGTGAGTAAAACAAACAAATATTTGAAGCTATTTTTCATAATTACAAACTTTTTATTTGATTAATTTTGCAACATAATTTCCCATTCCTTTATTTTGTCTTGTTCTTTTTTTGTATCTGATAAAGAGGGTTGTAATAATAAATACTTTTTCATATTGGCAATGGCAGCATAAAATTGCCCCGTTTGACCCGAAAGTAAAGCCAAGTTTAAATAAGCTTCGGGATAGTTTGTTTGGTTTAGCTTAATGACTTTAAGATATAATTCAATAGCCTTATAATAGTTTAGGAGCTGTGTAAACGTGTTGGCTTGTACAACATATTTTCTTTGTTCTTCTAAGAGCGGTGGTTTTTCTTTTAGAGAACGGTATTTTAGAGCTTTCACTTCAAATGTTGCCATATCAAAGTAGTTGTCTTGCAGTTTTGCTTGAATGAATGTCAAATCATTCATTATGGAACTTAAGGTGTTTTTATAAGCCCAATTAATTGTGAGTGTTAAACCGCCAATTTTTAAATGATTCTCAATAACGACAGTCCCATTTGATACTCTACTTTCAACTCTAGACATTTTTAAACGATTGTTGATAAGGTAAGTATAATTAATGTTTATCACCGGAAAAGGACTGTTAATTTGACCGCTAAAGCTGAATTCAATGCGATTATCAAACACCAAAATCCCGGTTGGAATACCCAAATTAATAAGAGTATTTTCATGTTCAACTATAAGTCCAATAAACTGGGTATTAAATTTTAGTTGCTCAGCTAAATGCTTTTTTGCATTTGTTAATTCAGCTGTATTAAACGGAGAAATAGAATCTAAATCTTTGTTTTCTTGGGCTAGTAATTTTACTGAACTCAATAAAAAAAATAAAGCTAATAGCAATATGGGCTTAAAAATATTCACAATATTTGTTTATAAAATAGTTAAATTACAGTTAGTTACTTATAATTCCTTCCCATTCATAAATTTTATCTTGGGCATTTCGAGCATCATCGGCATCGGGTTCAATAAGCAAATAACATTTCATAGAATAGATGGCATAATCAAAAAAGTTAGCTTGCGCATAGAGCAAGGCCAAGTTAGAAAGGGCCGAAGGGTAAGCGGTTTTGTCAATTGCAATTGCCTTATTATATAATTTTATGGCTTCTATATAGTTTTTTTGTTGATTGAGTAGGTCGGCTTGCACAAATAATTTGCGTTGTTCTTCTGAAACTATTGGTTTTTCGGCTAATGAACGATACTTTAAAGCCAAGGGTTTGAATACTTCAATTAATGAATCTCTGCGTTTATTAATTAACGGATATTGAATGTAATAGATATTATCCGCTAAAGTTTGGGCATTGCTTAAATCATAAAAAACAAAATTGACTAAAGAAGGACAATATACATAGTGCCAAGTATTTTGATAGGTGTAAAGAACCATAGTACTGTCAATCAATTTCGAAAAATAAAGTGAGAGGTTATTCTTTTTAGATCTAGCTTCAATTTCAATTCTATCGTCTAAAACCGAAATTCCTTTGATGTCTTTGGCATTTAGCGCTTTCTTATTTTTGAAATCATAAATTAGCCCAACTTTTTTTAAAACGTCTGAAAGGTTGGTTTTAACTTGGTCAAAACTTTGATTTTTGGTTGAAAGCTTTGGGTAGTAGATAATTTGGTCACCTAAAACAAGTGGCGCTCCGGCTTGCGCATTCAAATTGAATGACTCTGCGAAAAAAATAACCATTATAATGGTTGCAAAAAGAGGTGTAATTCTGTTATTTAAAAGGAACATTAGTTCTAAATTTAATTAAAACGCCTCAATATAATCTAACACTTCTTTTTCAAGAGTACCCGTAGTGGTGCAATTTATTCTAGAACTTGATTTAAGCACATAATCGGTGCTTAATAAGCCTTTAGATTGATAAGTATTAACAGAGCATCCAAAAAATACATTAATATTTATTTTTGTTGCGTTATCGCCAACTTTTTTTAACAATACATTAAAATTTCCAGAGTGATTTTCTAGGTTTGTATAACCCGAAAAAGATGATTTTGTGCTACCACAATCCATATAGCGCGAGGCATCGCTCAATGGAAGACTGTATTCTGTTGAAATTAATCCAGAACTTTTATCCATATTTTTAATTGGCGTGTTATGTGTAGCAAACCACTCTACAGCACTCTGCCAAACAACATCAAAAGGTTTGTTGACAATTCGCTCTTTTTCTATAACTCGCGTAACAGGAACGGGTACAAAGCGGGCTGTTGTAGAACAACTTACCGCAATAAAAATTATTAAACTGACAATAAGAAATTTGTTTTGAGTTTTCATTTTTGGTTGATTTTGAATTATTTTGGTTGAATATTTATTTAAGGATTAATGATTTTTATAGATTCAATTTGTAAAATAGCTTTAATTACTTTTAACAAACTCAATTTAATAAAAAAGAAGTAGGGTTATCAATCATTATTGAGCAATTCCAAAAACAAACTCTAGATAAGCGCTTTTTTTTATTTAAGATAAATAATAATAAACATTTCAAAGGAAAAGAATTTATTTTAATAAAAAGATGACATTAATCATTTTTTAGGTGAATGATATTCAATGACTCTATTAAATAGGAGTATATTCAATAGTTAATTTATCGGCACCCTAAGAAAGTAAAATATAAAGTTAGTAGCTTGTCAAATAAGGGTATAAAAAAAAGGCTGTCATTTCTGATAGCCTTTTTGCTTAGGCTCCTTCCCGAATCGCTTCGCTTTCGGGACAGGCCCTCTTGAGCTCAAACTAAAGACCTGCTGATTAATTCCTTTTTAAGTTCGCTATCCAATTGCAGGTAACTAACTGAAACCAAAAAAGGCTGTCATTTCTGATAGCCTTTTTGCTTATGCTCCTTCCCGAATCGCTTCGCATTCGGGACAGGCCCTCTTGAGCTCAAACTAAAGACCTGCTGATTAATTTCTTTATAAGTTCACTATCCAATTGCAGGTAACTAACTGAAACCAAAAAAGGCTGTCATTTCTGATAGCCTTTTTGCTTATGCTCCTCCTCTTGGGCTCGAACCAAGGACCCTCTGATTAACAGTCAGATGCTCTAACCAACTGAGCTAAGGAGGAATTTTGCTTTAGCGAGTGCAAATATAAATGTTTTTATATTTTTAGCAAGCCTTAAATTGAAATAATTTACCAAATATTTAATATCATTTTTTAAGGTCATCTTTTTAAAAATTGTATTTTTGAAGCCATTATTTATAACACAAAGAAAGTCAACAGTTAAATGGAAAAATTCTCGTTTCTAAACGCGACGCATACAGATTATTATGCCAATTTATACGATACCTATTTAAAAAATCCCGATTCAATAGAACCAAGTTTGCGGATTTTTTTTCAGGGCTTTGATTTTGCCAATACCAACTATGGACTAAATACTGACGAGGTTAAGGTCCCCGAACAAGTTCAAAAAGAGTTTAAAGTAATAGACCTCATTAACGCCTATCGTATTCGTGGTCATTTATTTACAAAAACAAATCCCGTTAGAGACCGCCGAAGCTATCTGCCAACTTTAGCTATTAATAATTTTGGCTTGACGGATGATGATTTAGAAACCTCGTTTAATGCTGGAAAAATTATTGGCTTGCAACCCACAAAACTTAAAGAAATTATTGTCCATCTCGAAGCTATTTATTGCGATTCAATCGGAATTGAGTATATGTATATTCGCAAACCCGATGAGCTAAAATGGTGGCAAGACAAACTAAATCAAAACGATAACCATCCAAAATATTCGGTTGACACTAAAAAATACCTCTTGTCAAAATTAAATCAAGCGGTAACTTTTGAACATTTTTTACAAACAAAATTTGTAGGTCAAAAACGCTTCTCATTAGAAGGTGGCGAAACTTTAATTCCCGCTCTAGCCGGATTGATTAGAATAGGAGCCGAAGATTATGAAATAGGTGATTTTGTTTTAGCGATGGCACATAGAGGTCGCTTAAATACCTTGGTTAATATTTTTAGAAAGCCCGTACGCGAATTATTTAATGAGTTTGAAGGCAAAGATTTTGAAGATTACGATTTTGATGGCGACGTAAAATACCACCTCGGCACAACCTATCGAAAAACCCTAAGAAATAATAAGGAAGTTACCTTAAATTTAGTGCCAAACCCATCGCATCTCGAAACTTCAGGACCTGTTGCACAAGGCATTGCGAGGTCAAAAATTGAAACCAAATACAATGGCGACAGCTCAAAGGTATTGCCAATTATCGTCCACGGTGATGCGGCTATTGCGGGTCAAGGTGTGGTTTATGAAGTTATTCAAATGAGTCAGTTAAACGCTTATCAAACAGGCGGTACAGTTCATATTGTGGTTAACAATCAAGTAGGATTTACCACCAATTATCTCGATGCGCGCTCTAGCACATATTGTACCGATGTCGGCAAAGTAACGCTTTCACCAGTTTTACATGTTAATGCCGATGATGTTGAATCAGTTACACATGCAGTTCAATTAGCATTGGATTTTAGAATGCGCTTTAAACGCGATGTATTCATCGACTTATTAGGCTATAGAAAATATGGCCATAATGAAGGTGATGAACCGCGATTTACCCAACCTAAACTGTATAAAGCCATTGCAAATCAGCCAAACCCTAAAGATATTTATGCCAAAAAATTGATAGACGAAGGTGTTATAGATGCAGCTTTTGTCAAAAATATTACCGAAAGTTTTAAAGCGCTACTCGAAAATGAATATGCCAAATCAAAGCAAGATAACTTATCTGTTATTCATCCCTTTATGGATGAAAAGTGGCGTCATTTTGAATATAAAGGTTACGATGAATTATTTGAAACTGTCAATACAAAGGTTTCTAAAGCGCATTTAACACAAATTGTAAATACCCTATCAAAAGTGCCAAAAGGAACCAAATTTTTAAGAAAAGCCGAACGTATTCTCGAAGATCGCGCCAGCATGTTTTTTAAAAGCGATAAACTCGATTGGAGTATGGGTGAACTTTTGGCTTATGGCTCCTTGATGCAGGAAGGTTATAACATCCGTATGTCGGGACAAGATGTTGAGCGGGGCACTTTTTCGCACCGTCATGCCATTTTGCGCGATGAAATTTCGGAAAAAAGAGTCAATTTATTAAACACAATTGAAGGCATTGTTGCCAAATCAACCATTTACAATTCCTTATTATCAGAATATGGTGTTCTCGGATTTGAATATGGTTTTGCCTTAGCCGACCCCGATACTTTGACCATTTGGGAAGCACAATTTGGCGATTTTAGCAATGGTGCTCAAATTATGTTCGACCAATACATTAGCGCTGCCGAAGACAAATGGAAACAGCAAAATGGCATTGTTGTGTTGTTGCCTCACGGATATGAGGGGCAAGGAGCCGAACATTCATCGGCACGTATTGAGCGTTATTTGCAATTGTGCGCCGTTGATAATATGACCGTTGCTAATTGTACCACACCAGCTAATTTATTTCATTTGCTCAGGCGTCAAATGAAACGGAATTTTAGAAAACCCTTAATTGTTTTTACACCTAAAAGTTTGCTCCGACATCCTTTAGCCGTGTCGTCGGTATCTGATTTTACCGATGGTAGTTTTCAAGAATTGATTGATGATACTATTAACCCAAACAACGTAACAAAATTGGTATTTTGCTCGGGCAAATTATTTTATGAGTTGGTTACCGAACGCCAAAATTTAAACCGCAGTGATATTGCATTTATTCGCGTTGAGCAATTATTTCCTTTACATCGCGCCAAAATAAAACAGATTATAAGCAAATATACACAGGTAAATGAATATGTTTGGGCGCAAGAAGAACCATTAAATATGGGTGCTTGGAGTTACATGCTACAACATTTTAAAGAAGTAAAATTAGAAGTTGTCGCTCAAAAATTAAGTGCTGCACCAGCAGCCGGCTCGAGTGCTCGTTTTAAAAAGCGCCATCAAGAAGTTATAAATAGAGTATTTAACAAAATAAATTAATAAAGTTATCATGATTTTAGAAATGAAAATTCCCTCACCCGGAGAGTCAATAACCGAAGTAGAAATTGCACAATGGCTTGTTAGCGACGGCGATTATGTTGAAAAAGATCAAGCGATAGCCGAAGTAGATTCTGATAAGGCTACCTTAGAGTTACCTGCCGAAGAAAGCGGTGTGATTAGCCTAAAAGCCAATCAAGGCGATGCAGTTGCTGTTGGCGCTGTGGTTTGTTTAATTGATACCGATGCGGCAAAACCAGTTGGAATTAAAGAACCGGTAACGATAAAAGCTGTTGAAAAACCTATTGAAAAACCGGCAGAAGTGCAGGTAGCAGTAAAAAAATCGTATGCGAGTGGTGCGCCATCACCAGCAGCTAAAAAGCTATTAGATGAAAAAGGTATAGATGCTGAGCAAGTTATTGGAACAGGTGTTGCGGGCAGAATTACTAAAGATGATGCCCTAAATGCCGTGCCTAGTATGGGTACGCCATCGGGTGGAACAAGAGGAACAGAACGTGTAAAATTATCAATGCTACGTAGAAAATTGGCGCAACGATTGGTGGCAATAAAAAATGAAACCGCCATGTTAACGACCTTTAACGAGGTAGATATGAAGCCTATTTTCGATTTGCGCAATCAGTATAAAGACGACTTTAAAAACAAACACGGCGTTTCACTTGGCTTTATGAGTTTCTTTACCAAAGCAGTAACCAGAGCACTCAAATTATATCCTGATGTAAATTCAATGATTGATGGGGAATATAAAATTAGTTATGATTTTGCCGATATTTCTATTGCCGTTTCTGGTCCAAAAGGCTTGATGGTTCCCGTGGTTAGAAATGCTGAAAATTTGAGTTTTAGAGGTGTAGAAAATGAAGTTAAGCGTTTGGCTATTCGCGCTAGAGATGGTCAAATTACAATTGATGAAATGACCGGAGGCACTTTTACCATTACCAATGGCGGTGTTTTTGGTTCAATGCTATCAACGCCCATAATTAATCCGCCTCAAAGCGCCATTCTAGGCATGCACAATATTGTAGAGCGCGCAGTGGTTGTAAATGGAGAAATTGTAATCAGACCAATTATGTTTGTGGCCTTGTCGTATGATCATCGCGTGATTGATGGCCGTGAGTCGGTTGGATTTTTGGTTGCCGTTAAAGAAGCATTAGAAAATCCGATTGCTCTTTTAATGGACAATAATCCCGCTAAAGCTTTAGAGTTATAATTGATAAGAATTTATATAAAAAAAGGGTGTCGAAATTTCGACACCCTTTTTTATTTGGCTTTTTATGTTTAGAATCCAATTACCAAAGTGGCAGTAATTCGGCTATTCTCAATATCTAAATTGCCTGCATCGCTCGCTTGTAAAAAGGCGTAAGGTTGACTGTGTTTGGTATTGGTGTAGGCAAAATCTAATTTAGAACGCTTGCCAATATAATAGCCTAAACCTAAAGAATATCCAGTTAAATTTTCAGAACTTAAACTGTTGTTATAGGGGCTTTGTTCGTAGCTGTAACCGCCTCTTATACTCATTAAATCAAAACGCCATTCGGTACCAATTTTCAATTGTGAAGCACCTCTTAAATTAGTTGCCAAATCTTGATTTTCGGTCATAAATACGGCAGTAGGTCTCAATTTGGTGTTTTGATAATCTTTATAAGTATAATCAATGCTCACCAATCCCGCTTTACCAAAAAGGTAAGCAAAACTTCCCGTTAAGGTACTTGGTGTTGAAAGTTTGTAATCAAAAATACCATCGGTAACATCGGTAAAAGCATCGGCATTGTTGCTTACATTTATTTGTAAATCGTCTGTATAAATATCGGTTAGGTTATACCAAATAGGTGAGCGGTAAGCAATACCCATCCTAACAGCGTCAATGGGTTTGGAAATAATTCCAAATCCCACTGAAAACCCTGTGCCAGTTGTAAACAAATTTTGAATTAAAGAAGCGTCAAGCGTATTGCCAAAGCCATCGTGGTTTGATTCTGCTAAATCGGCTATTTGATTGTAATCTAAATTATAGGTTGAAATAGAAAAGCCGTAATACAATTTATCATTGTAATTGGCAGCTAAACTAAAAGTAAACTTGTCGTTTAAACCAGATGTAGTGTTTATAAAAGATTGTCCATCAACTTGATTGTAAAACACATCGTTTGAATTATTTGAATCGCTATTTAAAAATGGGTCTTCTAAAAAATCAGGAATGCCACTATTTCCCTCCATTATAAAACTGTTTGAAAAATCATTTACAATTGAATAGTTAAAGCCAAGAGCCACATGTCGCCAATTGGAATTATCATCAATATTAAACACTAAAACACCTCCAGCTTGACTAAAATTTAGATACTGATCACTATTTTTAATAGTGTTATTGTAAAATGACGTATTAATTTTGGTTTCTCGATAAGCCAGACTCAAAGCGGATTCATTATTTAAAAAAATTCCCAAACCCGCAGGATTTATTTCAGTTGCCGACATATCGCCACCCAAGGCACCAAAAGCGCCACTTAAAGCCTCAAAACGAGCTGTTCCATAATGTTCATCTCCCGAAAACAGTACGGCTGCATCAGATGTGCTAATAATTTGCGCTTGGTTAAATAATGGGATAAGCAGCAATGATAAGTATAATATTTTTTTCATAAGATTTTTAGTTATTGTTTCGGTGGTATGATTTTTTATCGTTCGAGTTGGCATTATTACCCGAATTATTTGATGTTCTCTTATTTGAATTTGAGGCATCAGCTCTTTTATATTGATTGGTATTAGTGTTAGTTTTTGTATGATTTACACTATTGTCATTCCTTTTATAGGAGTTGTTAGTATTAGTGTTCGCCACTTTTACGGAACGCCTAATGGTATTTACAATCACGTTACTTCTTTTGTAAACAGGTTGGTTTACAGATTGATTAGTATCATCATTAGAGTTGTTATAGCTTTGATTGCCATTTCTTTTATAGGTGCTATTACCAGAATTGTTGCCATTACGTTTATAATTAGAATTGCCTGAATTATTATTTCTATTATAACTCGGATTGTTATTATTTGAGTTATTTTTATAAACGGGTTTGTTTTTATTTGTGTTATTCCTATTGTAATTATTATTGTTATTATTGGTATTTCTATTGTAAGTATTTGTATTGTTTCGTTTATTAGAATTATTATTTATAAAATTGTTTTTGTTAGAAAAATTATTAGAATTCCGATTATAGCCATTGCTATTATTAGTTTGTCGGATATTATGGGTGTTATAAGTAACGCGTTTGCTGTAATTAGCATAGCTTCTACCGCCATAATAATTTCCGTAATAAGGATTGTAATAGCCTCTGTAAGGATTGTAACTAAAATAGCCACCAAAAAATGGAAATCCAAATCCTATATAAGCAGAAGGGTAATAGTAATAGTTTGAATAATAGGGATTGTAATAATCGTAATAGCCATAATAAGGCGTGTTAAAATAAGGATTGTAATAATTATAGTAGCCATAACCAGAATAGCCCCCATAATAATTAGGTTGAGTATAGATGTTTACAGTGGTGTGATTGGTATATTCCCAAGGCGTTCCATTTACATAAGATATATTATCATCTGCATCAGATGAAAGGCTGTCAATATCAACTAAAACATCTTTATCGTTTAATTCTTTAAATTGTTCAGCTTGATCTAAAAAATAATTAGATTTTTTTTCAGAAGCATTATAATTGTTTTCGGAAGGTCTTTCAATATAAATGATGCGTTCTTTAGGCTTAGATGAAGCGTAAATGCTATCGTCATATTTATAAGAGCCACAAGAAGCCAAGCCTATTAAAAGCAAGCTCATAAAAGCAATTTGACTGATTTTTTTAGCGGAGTTATTAGTCGTTTTCATAACTTAATTTTTTTATTGTGGTAAACTGCAATTTTAGCTAGTTTTGCACAGATTTAAAGATATGTATAAATAACAATATTTGTGCCAAAATAAAAAATAAAATGAGTAAAAATTTAACTAAGCGCAGCGAAGATTATTCAAAATGGTATAATGAACTAGTTGTTAAAGCCGATTTAGCTGAAAATTCTGGTGTTCGTGGTTGTATGGTCATCAAACCTTATGGCTATGCTATTTGGGAAAAAATGCAGGCGCAACTCGATAAAATGTTCAAAGAAACAGGACATCAAAACGCTTACTTCCCGTTATTTATACCAAAATCTTACTTTAGCAAAGAAGCAAGTCATGTAAAAGGTTTTGCTAAAGAATGTGCAGTGGTTACACACTACCGATTAAAAACTGACGAAAAGGGTCAGATAGTTGTTGACGAAACGGCAAAACTTGAAGAAGAACTCATTGTTAGACCAACATCCGAAACCATTATTTGGGACACTTACCGAAAGTGGATTCAATCTTATAGAGATTTACCCTTATTGATAAACCAGTGGGCGAATGTGGTGCGTTGGGAAATGCGCACGCGCTTGTTTTTAAGAACCTCTGAATTTTTGTGGCAAGAAGGCCATACCGCTCATGCCACAAAACAAGAAGCCATTGTTGAAGCTGAAAAAATGCAAGGTGTTTATGCCGATTTTGTCGAAAATTTTATGGCAATTCCAGTTATTAAAGGCACAAAAACCGAAAGCGAACGTTTTGCAGGAGCCATTGAAACGTATTGCATTGAAGCCTTAATGCAGGATGGAAAAGCTTTGCAAGCAGGAACTTCTCATTTTTTGGGCCAGAATTTTGCCAAAGCTTTTGATGTTAAATTTGCAACTAAAGAAGGCTCGCAAGAATATGTTTGGGCAACTTCTTGGGGCGCATCAACAAGGTTGATAGGCGCATTAATAATGACGCATTCCGATGATAACGGACTGGTTTTGCCTCCAAATTTAGCGCCCATTCAAGTGGTCATTGTACCAATTTATAAATCAGAAGAACAATTACAGGCCATTTCTAAAAAGGCAGAAAGCATCAGTAAAGAATTGAGAGCCTTAGGCATAAGTGTTAAATATGATGATAGAGATACCTTTAAACCGGGATGGAAATTTGCCGAATATGAATTAAAAGGCGTGCCTTTGCGACTATCAATAGGACCTAGAGATTTAGAAAACGAAGAAGTAGAATTGGCGCGTCGCGATACACTTACCAAAGAAGTGATTCCTCAAGAAGGCTTGGCCTTAAAAATTCAAACTTTATTAGGCAAAATTCAAATAGAATTATTTCAAAAAGCCTTACTTTATAGAAATGAACACATTACTAAGGTAGATACTTTTGAAGAATTTAAAGAAGTTTTAGAAAATAAGGGAGGTTTTGTTTCAGCTCATTGGGACGGAACTCCTGAAACCGAAGAACAAATTAAAAATTTGACTAAAGCTACCATCAGATGCATCCCTAATTCAACAATATTTGAAGAGGGAACCTGTGTGTTTACTGGGAATGCATCAAATAAGCGGGTACTTTTTGCAAAAGCTTATTAAAAAGATTAAAAAGCACTTGCGGAGAAACAAAATTATATTATTTTTGCACTCGCAATTATAACAAAGTATTAATTGGTCCGTTCGTCTAGGGGTTAGGACGCCAGGTTTTCATCCTGGTAACAGGGGTTCGATTCCCCTACGGACTACAAAAAAAATAAAATTTAATAAGATGGCAAATCATAAATCATCGTTAAAAAGAATTAGAAGTAACGAAGCTAAACGTTTGGTAAATAGATATCAAAGCAAAACAGCTAGAAATGCAGTAAGAAATTTACGTGCGCTAGATGTTAAAGAAGAAGCTGCGGCTTTACTTCCTAATGTTATATCGATGTTAGATAAATTGACAAAAGGCAATATTATTCATAAAAATAAAGCGTCTAATTTAAAGTCTAAATTGACTAAGCACGTCGCTTCATTATAAAATTATTTGCACTTTATAAGTATAAGAGCAGCCCTTGGGCTGCTTTTTTTTTTACCATTCATAGAATTTATTGGCGTCAAGACGGATAAAAATGAAAAGCATTAACGTAAATCCCCAAAGTGAAGAACCACCGTAACTAAAAAAGGGCAATGGAATGCCAATGGTTGGAATCATTCCTAAAACCATGCCTATATTAATGGTGAAATGAATCAAAAATAGAGTGGCAATACTATATCCGTAAACCCTGCTAAACTTAATCTTTTGCCGGTTAGCAACGTATAAAATTCGCAGTATAAAACCCATAAAAAACAATACAACAAGGGTGCTTCCTACAAAACCAAATTCCTCTCCAACAATGCTAAAGATATAGTCGGTATGTTGTTGAGGTACAAAATTTCCTTGAGTTTGTGTGCCTTGTAAATAACCTTTACCTAAAAATCGACCCGAGCCAATGGCTATTTCTGACTGGTGGGTGTTATAACCAATGCCTTGAAAATCGGTAACTTTTCCAATGATAATATTAATTCTATCGCGATGACGTTGTTCAAATACATGATTAAAAACATAATCAACGGTATAAACATAACTTACGGCAACAATTAGCAAAATTAAAAAAGACGAAAGACTTGTTTTTTTTGATTTATAAATAAAGTAAAATAGTAAAGTCAGTATTGTTAATATGGCAACTAGCAATAATTTATTGATGAGGAGTGCCAAAAAAAATAAGGTAATAATACTGATACCTAATCCGATAAAAAATTTGGGTAAGCCTTCGTGATAAAGCACAAAGATTAATGAAAAAAACACTAATGCCGATCCGGGGTCGGGTTGCGGAATGATAATTAAAGCTGGTAAAATGATGATAAAAAAAGCTTTAATTTGATTTTTTACTAATTTTAAATTGTAATTCTTATCGCTTAATAGCTTTGCTAGCGCTAGGGCAGTGGCTACTTTGGCAAATTCGGATGGCTGAAGACTGGCGCCACTAAAAACATACCAAGAAGTCGCTCCTGAAATGGTTTTTCCGAAAACGAATAAACCTAATAACGATAAGATTGAAAAGGCATAAATTAAACTCGCAAAGCGTTCATAAAACTTTGCATCTAGAAAAAGCGTAAAGATAATTAGTATTAAACTCATTAAAATCCATAACAATTGCGTGCCGTATTTTACACTAAAGTCTAAGATTTCGAAGTGCGTTTCATTCATTGAAGCCGAATAAATACTAAACCAGCCTAAGCTGACCAGTAAAAAATAGAAGACCACTAAAGGCCAATCTAAACCTTTAAATATGTTGCTATTTCTTTGGCGCAATTTGTTGTTCGATTAATTGTTGACGTTGGTATAATGGTGTTAAATCTTTATCAATAATAGTTTGTTCTAATGCAGGGCGATCCGATTTTCTTTTTAAGTATTTTTCTATCAGTAAAGTGGCCATTGGGGCTGCTAAGTTTGCTCCAAACCCGCCATTTTCTATAAAGATAGCAATGGCAATTTTGGGATGGTCTTTAGGCGCAAAAGCAACAAATATGGAATGATCTTCAAATTGATATTTTTTGCCGTGTATTCTTTTAAAATTTTCGGCTGTTCCGGTTTTACCACAAATAGTAATATCGCTTAACTTAGAAAAGCGCGCCGTTCCATCTTTTTCAAAAACATCAAACATTCCTTGAATAATAGGCTCAAAGTTTTGTTTATCAATAGTTGAATAATGTGGTATGTTAAACTCTTTATTAATAATTGTGTCTTTAATTTGCTTGATAATATGCGGAATAAAATAATAGCCTCTATTGGCAATGAGTGCTGTGAAATTTGCCAACTGAATGGGCGTTGACAATACTTCACCTTGCCCAATAGCATTAGAAATAATGGTGGTTGCACGCCAATTTTTAGAAGGATAAACTTTATTGTAATAATCTGAATTGGGAATATTTCCTCTTTTTCCAATGGGCAAATCGGAGCCTAAATAATTGCCAAAACCCAAACTTATGAGGTGGTTATACCAAGTGTCTAATCCCTGAGTAGGTGTTGGGTATTTTTCAATAACCCTTCGGTAAACACTGGCAAAATAACTATTACAAGACCTGTAAATACCTAAATTTAAATTGATTGGTGTGTTAACAACCCCACAGTGGCATTTCATAAAAGCATCTTTATTTTTGCCATAACGATAGCCGTGAATACACAAAAAAGTAGTTTCGGTTGTTATGACTTTTTCTTGAAGTCCAATTAAGGCATTAGCCAATTTAAAAGTTGAGCCAGGTGGATATTGCGCTAATAAACCGCGGTCAAATAAAGGTCTATTTATAGAGTCTAAGTATAATCCAGTAAAATTTTTGGAGCGTTCTCTGCCAACCAATATATTGGGGTCGTAACTAGGCGCGGTTACCATAGCTAAAATTTCACCACTCGATGGTTCAATAGCTATAATACCGCCACGTTTATGTTGCATTAAAAGTTCGGCATATTGCTGTAATTCGGTATCTATTGTTAAAACTAAGTCTTTTCCAGGAATAGCTTTTCTGTCAATTGCCCCGTTTCTATATGAGCCAATTGCTTTATTAAATCGGTTATGCTGAATGTATTGGATGCCTTTAATGCCTCTTAATTCTTTTTCATACTGATATTCAATGCCACTTGTACCCATTAATTCCCCTTGCTGATAATAGGGGTAACGCGTAAGTTGGTCTTCATTAATTTCACTAATATAGCCTAAAACATTGGCAGCGCTTTTTATGGGATAATTTCTAAGAATGCGCCTCTGAATATAGAAACCCGAAAATTTGTGAAGCACTTCTTGTAATGCTCCAAAGTCTTCTTTTGACAACTGTTTTAAAAATACCGATGGTAATCTGGGCGAATAGATGGTTGCTTTTGCTATTTGGTTGATAAAAGTTTCTTTAGTAATGTGTGTTAAATTGCAAAATTCAAGGGTGTCTAAAGTTTTAACTTCTCCAGGTATCACCATGATGTCAAACGAAACCTGATTTGCTACTAAAAGCACGTTATTTCTATCAAAAATATAACCTCTATCGGGATAGTCATATTTTATTTTTACAGCATTATTATTTGAAAGTTGCTCGTAACGCTTATCTATAAGTTGCAAATAAAACAAGCGCATTATAAATAAAATACTTATAATAACTGTTAAGTTGCGCAACAAATGATTGTTGTTGTTCATCGCTTTTTATTAATGAATAAGCTACTTAAAAATAGTAATAAAATAAAGGTAAAAACACTCGAAAATAGGGTAAAAGTAAACACACTTTGCAGCGCACTAAATTTAAAATAGGTGAGTTGAAAAATAATGTAATGGTGAATGAGTATTAAGATAAATAAATAACTCACTTGTCGGCTAAAAACCATGCTTTTTATATTAAATAAAACGGGATCAAATTCGGTTCTGCCCGAAATCATTTTTAGTATTGGAAGTCTTAGATAGGCAATAAAAAGTGAAGCTGCCGCATTAATACCTCCCGAATTTGAAAAAAAATCGATGCTTAATCCTAACAAAAAAGACAAGATTAAAAAGACAAATCGGTTGTTGGTAATAGGGTAGATTAATATAAATAATATATAAATCATAGGTTGTGCATATCCAAATAAACTCATATTGTTAAATAGCGTTATTTGAACAAGTATTAAAATAAAAAACAAAAATCCTAATTTTAAACTAATGGTGTTCAATGTTATCTGTGTTTTCTAAGGTTTTTATTTCATTGGAATCTTTATTAATGATAAGATAAACATGGCCAATGGCGCTCATATCATTAAACAGTTTTATATCAATTTTAGTATAATAATTATTATTGGTTTTAATATATTGAATGCGACCAACCGGAATTCCTAATGGAAAAATTGTTGATTGTCCGCCGGTAACAACTGTATCTCCAACATGTATAAGGGCTTGTCTGGGCAAATCAATTAATTGTAAAATGTTATAATGCTGCCCATCCCAAACAAGTGAACCAAAATAATCAGTTTTTTTGAGCTTGACATTAATTTTTGATTTTTGATTGAGAATAGAAATTACAGTGGCATATTTTTTTGAAGTATTGTTTACAACGCCAATAATTCCCTTTTCATTAATAACGCCTAAATCAATTTTCACACTGTCTAAAGTGCCCTTATCTATGGTGAGGTAGTTGTTTAGCTTTGTAAATTCATTTCTTATAACTGTGGCCGAAAGGTATTTATATTTTTGATCGAATGGTAAATAACTTGAGTCTAAGACTGTGGCTTTTTGCGTTTTTAAAAATTCTAATTTATTTTTAAGCTCCGTATTTTCTTTTAAAAGGAGTTGGTTATTTAATTTGAGGTCAATATATGATTCAAAATTGTTTAGGTGCTTTAAAACACCACCCGCAATTTGATTTGTTGAATTTATAAAAACACTTTTATGGTAGGAGTTGTTATAGATTGTTAAAGAAAAAGCAAAGGTTTCAAGCAACAAAAACAGCAGAAAGTATTGATACTTTACTATAAAATTAAAAAAATGTTGCATATAAGCTCATTCTATTTCATCAAAACTATTTTATATTTTTCAATATTTTTTAAAGCTGTCCCCGTGCCCCTAACAACTGCTCTTAAAGGGTCTTCGGCTACGTAAACTGGCAAGTCGGTTTTTCTTGATAAACGCTTGTCTAAACCTCTTAACATAGAGCCACCACCAGCCATATAAATACCTGTGTTATAAATATCTGCAGCCAATTCAGGCGGTGTTTTTGAAAGCGTTTCCATAACGGCATCTTCAATTCTTAAAATTGATTTATCAAGGGCTTTGGCAATTTCTCTATACGAAACCTGTACTTGTTTTGGTTTGCCCGATAGCAAATCTCTCCCTTGAACCAACATATCTTCGGGTGGAACTTCCAAATCTTCGGTAGCTGCACCGATTTGAATTTTCACTTTTTCGGCAGTGCGTTCGCCCACATATAAATTGTGTTGGGTGCGCATATAATACGCAATATCATTTGTAAAAACATCACCGGCAACTTTAACCGATTTATCACAAACAATACCGCCTAAGGCAATGACTGCAATTTCGGTTGTGCCACCTCCAATATCAATAATCATATTGCCTTTTGGTTGCATAATATCAATGCCAATTCCTATGGCTGCTGCCATTGGTTCGTGAATTAAATAAATTTCTTTAGCATTCATGTGCTCAGCCGAATCGCGTACGGCTCTTTTTTCAACTTCGGTAATACCTGATGGAATGCAAATAACCATCCGTAATGACGGTGCAAAAAAGCGTTTTTTTATAGATGGAATGCATTTGATAAATTCTTTTATCATCTGTTCCGATGCCTCAAAATCGGCAATAACACCATCTTTCAAAGGGCGAATTGTTCTAATGTTTTCGTGGGTTTTGCCTTGCATTAAATCGGCTTTTTTTCCGATGGCTATAATTTTGCCGGTGGTTCTATCCCTTGCTACAACTGAAGGACTGTCAATAACCACTTTATCATTATGAATAATCAAAGTGTTAGCAGTTCCTAAATCTATTGCTATATCTTCTGTTAAGAAATCGAAAAATCCCATTCTTTAGTTTGTTTTTTTGAAAATTTAGTTCACAAAGTTAATAAAATTAATGTTTAAAATGTCGGATATTAGTAAATACCATACTCATTTTATTGGCATTGCAATAATCGATAGATAATTGGTCTTTAATAGAACCCCCAGGTTGAATTACAGCATTGATACCGGCGTTTTTTGCAATTTCTACACAGTCGGGAAAAGGGAAAAAGGCATCGCTTGCCATAACCGCATCGGTTAAATCAAAATTAAAATGTTGTGCTTTTACAATTGCCTGATTTAAAGCGTCAACACGACTTGTTTGACCCGTTCCACTGGCAAATAATTGATTGTTTTTTGCCAAAACAATGGTGTTAGACTTGGTGTGTTTACAAATTTTGGATGCAAATATTAAATCGCTTAACTGGGTTTTTGTAGGGCTTAAAATGGTGGCGGTTGTTAAATCGGTAATTCCATCCGTTTTTAAATCCCGATCTTGATACAGCACACCGTTTAAAGCCGTTCGGTATTGCGTTTTTGGCAATTCAAAAAGCTTTTGTGTTAAAATAACGCGATTTTTTTTACTTTTTAAAATCGTTAAAGCAGCGTCATCATAACCAGGCGCGATAACAACCTCGCAAAACAGGTTATTTATTTGTTGAGCGGTTGCTAAATCAATGGGTTTATTTGAATTTAAAACACCTCCAAAAGCCGAAGTTGGATCGCCTGCCAAGGCATCTAAATAGGCTTGACAAAGAGTTTCGCGTTGTGCCAAACCACAAGCGTTATTGTGTTTTAATATGATAAAGGTGGGCTTATCATTCATGAATTCGCTCATCAAATTTACTGAGGCATCTACATCTAATAAATTGTTATAAGATAATTCTTTGCCGTGTAATTTGTCGAACATAGCCTCTAAATCACCATAAAAATAGCCCTTTTGATGAGGGTTTTCACCATATCGCAAAGGGTTTATCACATCAAAGCTCGCTCTAAAGTTTGTTTCGGTTGTGTTTAAATAGTTAAAAATTGCGGTGTCGTAATGGCTTGAAATGGCAAAAGCTTTAGCAGCGTAAATTTTGCGTTGTTCTAAACTAAATTCGCCTTTTTGAGCAATTAAAAGCCTTAAAAAATCATCGTATTGCGTGCGGGCAGAGATACACAAAACATCTTTAAAATTTTTAGCTGCTGCGCGAATGAGTGAAATGCCACCGATATCAATTTTTTCGATAATAGCTTGTTCACTAGCATTACTTTCGACCGTTTTTTCAAACGGATATAAATCAACAATGACCACATCAATTTCGGGAATTTCATATTCGGCCAATTGCGCCAAGTCACTGTTGTTTTCACGACGACCTAAAATACCTCCAAAAACTTTAGGGTGAAGTGTTTTTACCCTACCTCCAAGTATTGATGGATAATTGGTTAAGTCTTCAACGGGTTGAACGGCAATGCCCAAATCGGCAATAAATTTTTCGGTACCACCTGTTGAATAAAGCGTAAAGTTTAAGGCGTTTAACTGCTCAACAATAGGCTTTAACCCCTCTTTTTGAAATACCGATATTAAAGCCGATTTTGCACGTTTTTTTGAAGTCATTTTTTGTGTTTTAATTTTGTGCAAAACTACAAAAAGCCTAAGCCAATACAAAGTTAAAAACCTTAATGCTTGTTAAATTTATACCCAAAATTTAGGGCTTATCAACAAATTAAACGGCGGTGGTAATTTAACTGCCCCAGATGATAATTTAAATGTCCTGTTAAGTGGATGAGAAAATAGGTGGTTGTCATCTCCGTTCCAAAAACAGTTATGGGATAAGTTTTATCAAAATCGGTGTCATTTAATGATTCAATTGTTTTTTTAATGACCTGTTTGGTAGATTCAATTTGTGCTTTTAATTGCTTTATGGCAATTCCTTTTAAAGAAAATTCATCATCGCGATGGCGGATGTATCCTGAGTTTCCAAGCGTTGCGCCAATAAAATGATTGAGGTTACCGATGAGGTGCAAACACAAATTTCCACCTGAATTTGGTACGCTTGAAGTTGACTTCCACAAAGCGTCTTCATCCGCGTAAAGCGAAATTTCAGTACTCAATTTTGTGAGCTGTAAGTCAAAAAGTTTAAGGAGCGCCGTTTTCATTATTTTGGAACATAATTTAGTTTTACGGTAATTGAAGCCGTTTTTTTAATTGAAGAGGTGTTAAAAGTGCCGCCCCAAGAATAATCTTCGGCCGAATTTTCGCCGGTTATTTGAAAAATACCCATCGAAGCCGATTTTAATTTTCCTAAGGTTCCACCTGAATTTTCAGCAATTTTTTCGGCGCGAATTTTGGCATCTTCGGTAGCTTTTGAAATCATTTCAATTTTTAAATCCGCCAATTTTGTGTAATAATAGCGCGGATTTTCGGAGTTAAATTGAATTCCTGAATTTAATAATTCGGTAATTTCACGTGCTATTTTAGTAATTTTTTCAACCTCTTTTGATTCAATACTCAAATTTTGAGTCAGGGTATAATTCAAAAATTCAGTACCAATATATTTGTCATCAGCCGAGTATTTTTCTGTTGTATTTTTTGTGGTTGTTACCGCATTAAACACAATGTTTTCGGGGTTTACACCCTTACTTTTAAAATAGTCTAGAATTAAGATTTTGTCTTTTTTAAGTTGTAAAAAAGCAGTTTTTAAATCTTTACTTTCAGTTGAAAAACTACCATCCCAAACAATTAAATCGGAGGTAAAATTTTGAACGCCCAATCCGGTAACGCTAATATCACCTGACGATTTTAAGCGGTTAACATAGGCATTCCCCAATAAAAAGGAAGCGATTATAATGGCCAAGCCAAAAATTAGGGCATTTGAATTTTTTGATAGCATTTTTTTTGATTTTTAGTGCTGCAATATACTAATAGATTGTCAATTACAAAAAAAAATGAAAGCCGATAACAAAATAATTAATCCTTGGTTAATCGCTTTAATCGCCTATTTTCGGCTTGATGAAAACGTTCTTTTTGCACCTCGGTGATGAGTTCTAGTTGTGGGACTTCAAATTTTTTGCCATTTTCGTCTATGGCAACCATAGTAAAATAGCTGGTATTGCTATGTCTAACGGTACGTTTTTTTATATCTTCGGCAATCACTTTAATGCCGACTTCTAAAGAGGATTTTCCGGTATAATTAACCGAAGCCAAAAAGGTGAGCAGTTCACCCATAAAAATGGGTTGTTTAAAGGTTACTTTATCAACCGAAATGGTAACAACATATTCGCCACAGTACCTACTTGCACAGGTATAAGCTACTTTATCCAACATTTTTAGGAGTTCACCGCCGTGCATGCGCCCGCTAAAATTTGCCATTTCGGGTGTTACTAAAATAGTCATTTCGGTACAGGGTTGTTGGATGCTGATTGGCTGGGGATTGTTCATAAGCGTAGTATTTGTTTTTGAGTTTTAGACTTTTAAAAAGGGTTTTCTTTACAAAAAGGCTGCTAAATTTTGTTTAGAAACTTCGGCGCAAACAAATTCTAAAAAGCGCTCATCGGCATCGGTGAATGGGGCGGTGCTGTGTGAATCAATATCTATTTGGCCAATATTTTTGCCATTCACAAAAATAGGAACTACAATTTCACTCTTAACCTTAAATCCACACGAAATGTAATTTTCTTGTGCCGTTACGTCCTGTACAACAAAATTTTTATTGCTAACCGCCACCTGTCCGCAAATGCCTTTTCCAAAGGGAATAATGGTGTGTTCGGTTGGTGCGCCTGCAAAGGGACCAAGTATGAGTTCGTTTTCAGCGCCATTTTTAAAATAAAATCCAACCCAGTCATAATAAGGAATGCTTTCTTTTAAGAGCTTGCAAATGGCTTGCAATTTTTGTGAAAGGGCAACATTGTTGGCAAGGATGTTAATAATTTTAGATTCAAGTAGTGTAAAATTCATAGTAATCTTGTAATTTTGAACTGTTAATAGTGCAAAAATACCAATCTTTTAAACGTGAAAAACAATAAGCCCGTTATAATATTTTTAGTAAAATTTTTTGTTACTTATTTTGTGCTATTTTCTATCTATTCATCATATTTACATAAATATCAGGTTAAAGTTCCTTTATTTTCTTGTGATAAAATTACAAATACAGTAGCAAACCACACCAAAATTGTTGCCAAATGGATGGGCTATCATATTTATAGCGAACAGCACGACAAGGAGTTATCTGTTAAATTAATAGTTGGCGGAAATTATACAGCAAGGGTTATTGAAGGTTGTAATTCGGTTAGTGTTATCATCTTGTTTTTAGCTTTTATAATTGCCTTTTCAGGAAGTTTTAAAGCGACACTTTTATTTGGTTTGTTTGGCAGTTTTTTAATTTACAGTATCAATATCTTGCGCATTGTCGCGCTAACCTTGTTGCTTTACAAATATCCCGAATACCAAGAGGTGTTACACGCCTTAATTTTTCCGGCAATTATTTACGGATTGGTATTTGTTTTATGGATTGTTTGGGTACGCCAATTTTCACATCATAAAAAGATAAAAAATGACAAAGCCAGTTAAAATAGTTATTATTATTGGTCTATTTTTAATGCTGATGTTGATTCGTGCATTAGAACCTTGGCTGTTTTATGATCCTTTTATTCAGTATTTTAAAAATGACTATTTGTATAAAGCCATTCCTGTTTTTGTAACGTCAAAATTGTTTTTAAACATTTTTTTTAGATATTCATTGAACCTTGTTTTTTCATTAGCCATTTTATATGTGGCCTTTCAAAAGTGGTCGGTAATTGTGTTTTCTATTAAATTTTATACCATTTCATTTATTATTTTGACTTTGGTTTTTTATACCCTCTTGCAAAGTGGCTTTGACAATGGATATTTATTGGCATTTTACATTCGAAGGTTTTTAATACACCCACTTTTTGTACTTATTTTATTGCCTGCTTTTTACTTCCAAAAAAAGGAAGAAAAGTTAAATTAAAAATAGTTGTACACTGGCTTTTTTATTCAGTTATATATTCAAATATTATTTTCGGATTTACTGATTCCGATTCTGTTTTTTGTTTGAAAATCTCCAATTTTTTATTGTACTTAATTGTCAAAGTGTCAAAACTTTTCCATTCAAAACTTACATCTTTTGGCTTTATAAATACAGCGCTTGCTACAAAGATTGGTTCAGGTTTAATATTTTCATCGTAATTGCAATCTGTTGCATAAATATGAATTGACCTATTAAGAGTTGCATTTCCAGTCATTTCAGTCATTTTTATTTTCCGCAAACCTTCGTAATCGCATTCCACTTTTAATTCCGTTTCGGTTGGTTCGTCAAAAATCTCAAAGTTTGCCATAAAAACAACGTATCCGATTATGGCTATAATTCCGAGTAATAAAATTCCAATTAGTGTCTTTTTTATCAATTTGAGTTCGGTTTTTAGCTTGTGTACAACGGTTCTCGGCTTGGCGATGTGGCGGAAATCGAAGCATAAAAGTTCAGTTTTGCACAAAAGTTGATGCGAGGTAGAATGTTCAATTAACCACAGAACCCGCCATTGAACCAAACGCCTGTAAGCGGTTCGGCTTTTTTTTATCAGCAAGTTTGGTGTATCCACACATATTTTCCATTTAAGTATGTTATTAGACCGCCACCAACTTCGTCCTTACCCAAAGCGATTGAAGGGTTTTTGAGATTAACTGTTTTACTGTCCAAAACGTCTCCGTCCTCTGTAAATGTCGTTTCACTTGTTTCCTTGTCTTCAACTAGACCCCAATAGTCAACCCAATCGAATTCTGTCATATGAGCAAATTGTTTTCCAAAACCTATTTTTACTTGCTCATTTGTCTTGCCGTGTATAATAATTATTCCCGATGTTTCTTTTTCTTTTTTATAAATCGCTTTGTCTAAAAATCCGTCACCGTTAAAGTCTGCCGTAATTGTGTCTGTCAACGCATATAATGTTGCTTTTTCAAATCCGCTTAAAGATTGATTTCTGTACTCTTCGGTCAGATTTTCGTCTGTCGAGTTTTGTTCAGCAAAATCACTACTCTCTTTGATAGTCGTATCTGAAATTTGGTCATTCAGAGTGTCTGAAACAGCATTTTGGGTCTGTTCAGAGTTTGATTGACCGCAACCTGTTAAAATCAAGAATGTCAATATGTAAATTGTCTGTTTCATTGTCGTCTTTTAAGCTGACCGCTAACGTCAGTTCGTCTAAAAACCCCTATTAATTGATCAAAAATAGTAAAAAAACGGAAGCAAAAGAAGCTATTTAGCGAAGTTTTGTAAAAAAAGAGG
>Ga0210021_1000617_pt1 | contig 38954 bp, 42 predicted proteins | sample CryGeymeta201517_FD_183981 | JGI IMG/M metagenome (GOLD analysis project Ga0210021, IMG submission 183981) | Groundwater microbial communities from Crystal Geyser aquifers in Utah, USA - Crystal Geyser metaG 2015-17 (SPAdes) (version 2) | ecosystem: Environmental > Aquatic > Deep subsurface >... | reverse complement strand
ACGGAGCCGACCCACTACCCGGCCGGATCGTCGCCCTCATCGGCAGAAACGCGGCAGGCAAAACGTATTTCCTGTCGCAGCTGGCTTCCGACCTTGCACAGATCGAACGTATGTCCGCAGAACGCAAGGCTTCAAAGGAAGACCGGTTTCCAGATGGCCGACCAGCTTTTTCGCGCGTCATCACTATCTCGTATAGCGCCTTCGACCGGTTCAGACGTCCGGCGATCAGCCCCTACAGCAGCTATATTCATAGCGGAATACGCGACGAGAAAGGCCGCCTGTCGACCGCTGCGCTCGTCAATTCCTATGATGAAAACCGAATACGGATCCGTGAGCTCGATCGCGAACAATACTGGACCGACTGCATATCGAATATCCTTAGCGACGCAGAGGGAATCACAAAGGCCCGTCTGATCGCCGAAATCAAATCCACCGAACCTTCACAACTGCTCGATACGCTTAGCTCCGGCCAGGCCATTCTCTGGCATTTCGTGACCGCGCTCCTCTCTTGGATCGATGACGATACGATCGTCCTCTTCGACGAACCGGAAACCCACCTCCATCCCAATGCCGTAGCTAGTCTGTTCCTCGTCCTGACCGATATCCTGCGGAAGTTCGATTCCTACGCAGTGCTCGCCACGCACTCGGCGGTCGTGCTGCAGGAGATTCCATCTTCGCGGGTCCAGCATCTGCGGCGCACGGGCGGCACTACTATCGCTGAGACTCTCGACATTGAAAGTTTCGGTGAAAGCGTTACCGATCTGACCCGGCACGTATTTAAAACCGTAGAGGTCGATAGCCTCTATAAGAATGTGTTGAAAAAGTTGGCGCGATCGATGTCCGCGCAGGAAGTGCTTGAACTTTTCCCGCAAGGTCTGAGCATTTCAGCGCAGTCCTATCTCTTGGCCCAATACGAACGCGAGCAGGAACTTTGAAGAAACTTGCCTTGCTGACGAGTCCGCCCAGCCATCTTGATCGGTATATCGGCATCCGCGATGCCAAGCAGCGGCCCACTCGCGACGTCCTCACCAACAACCATGCTGCGATTGCAGCCCGCTACCAAGCACTCGATAATTGTGTAGGCGCTGGACAGATCGAACACATCGGCGCCTCCCCGCTTCAGAACATCAGTGACCAACTTCGGCATTGCTACGGTTCGCAAACCAAGCGTCTGCTCGGACTGAAGAAGCAGATAAAGAAAGCGCAGGCAAAGGAGGCGCTTAAATTTTGTCCCTATTGCGGAACAACCACCAATACGACGCATGACCACTACCTACCTGCGACCGATTTTCCCGAATTCGCGGTCCATGCCCTAAATCTTGTTCCATGCTGTTCACTATGTAATACGATCAAGGGAGACCGATGGATTGACCAGGCCGGTCAGCGCATTTTCATCAACTTTTATCTCGATGACATTCCCGATGCTCTCTATCTGCATGTAGATCTAATCACTCGGCCAGGTTTCGATACCGTGGGCGCGAGGTTCCGCATCGAAGAGGGCGAACTAGAATTGGAGGAGTGGGAACTCATCCGGCACCATTACGACCGGCTTGGACTGATCGAGCGCTATGACGACAACGCGAATGATGAAATCGCCGGCATGTTGAGGGATGCGGCGACCCACGTAGAAGCAGGCGGACCCGATGCGCGGCGTTTTCTGGCTCGCCAGGCAGCGAAAAGTTGTAACGTCTTCGGCCAGAACAACTGGCGTGCGGTCCTGCTGGCGGCGCTTGCGGATCACGCTGAGTTAGAAGCTTGGATCGACGCAGGGTGACTTGGTAAATTTTCGGTTGATGTTTGAAGCGAAGGGGAGACGGTTTTCACGATCGCGCGAATTGCGGCGTCAGAACGGGATTGGACGTGCCATCTCGATAGCGTGCCAAGCCTGGAATGCGGCGAACAAGCTGCGCGTTTCCTTCTTGCCCATGGTGGTCGCGACATAGGCGAGCCAGATCAGTTGTGAACGAACGCCCGCAGCCTTTGCCTGGCCTAACAGGTGCGTTTCGTAGCAATTCCGTAACCCGAAGGTTTCCGCCAGGTTAATCATGGCATCCTCGGGGGCGCTCATCAAATTGAGGTTCGAAGGCTGGACGTTCTTCAATCTGTCGATGATGTCGAGATAGACCAGTCCGGCTTCGAGGATGTAACGCCGGTCCCAGAAGGTTTCGTTCGCTTCGCTACATCCCAGGACGACGTGCCGATCGTGCGACAAGGAGCCAAGTCGGCGCAGGAATAGCGCGCGGTCATTATTGTCCGTAGTCGACATATGATGGCATGAGAAAGCCGGATCGCCATCCACGAAGGACACCTCAAATGCTCCGAAGCAAGTAAGGCGCCGGTATTCCTCTCCCTCCTGCAGCGGACCATCAACATGAACGATGCTGACGAGGTTCGCCGGGTGCCGCCTCTCAGGTCGTGTCGCGGTGGCCATTGCGTATTTCCATCTGAAGTAATGGGCGTTGAAGATCGAGTGAGGGGTTAGGTAAAAAGGGCCAGACACAAAGTCAGTTGTTACCGGCGTCCGCAGCCGCGAAGCGATCGCAGAAGGCCAGCTTCATAAAATGCTCCGTCAATGCTCGCGTGCCCTTCTCGGTCACCATCTCACTCCAAGCATCCCAGCGGTCGATGCGTTCGACCAACCAGAGGTAGAAGCTGTCGCGGGCATGCCGATCGCCTTCAGGCCATGACATTGTCCAGAGGGTGGAGCGCACTGGAATCTCACGCGTGATACGCAAGCCGATCAGCTTGACTACGGGAACGCCGTCGATGCTGTCGGTGGTGAACCGGTGAGCCATGCGTGTCGCGACCTCCTCGCGATGGGCAACGAGTTCGGCCGCCGCCTTGCGTTCGGGAGAATGGGCCAGCCCCTTGGTGGCTGCGATCCAGTCCAGACCCACGTTTTCGTCCGCATCGTCGCGAGTCCTTGTCGCGATCAACATCTGGAGAACGGCTCGCCCTTCCAGAGTGAGCCTTCTGCTGTTGGGCTTCAGAAGATCAGTGCTCTTCAGAAACATTTCGACGAAATCGCCGAGGTGCCGATCGCACATGAATATATCTCGGGCTTTCTCCCCTTTCTCAACGAACCGCCCATCGACGATCGCCATATAAGAAAGAAGAAAATCAAGAATATCGTTGGTCGACCAGCAATACTCTTCAGCCAGGCCGAACCGTGTGACCCAAAACGCTTCGCGCACCGAACCCCATTCCCGCCCCTCCTCATCGACTAGCGGGGGCTCACCCGGGACTTCGCCGATCGATGTAAGCCAATATCCCCAAGGCAGGTCAGGATGACGGTGATCGCCATAGCGCGTGGGCTCGGGTTCGCCGAAACAGTTAGAATATCCTGTCGCCATCAGTCCGCGCCATTCTGACGGTTCGGCGGGGGAAGCTGGAGGGTTTCAGGCGTATCACCGGTGGGCGATGAACTCGCTCCGCCCAGTTCCTCCAATGCCCGAGCGAATGCGATAATCTGTCCGTAAACGTATGCCTGATCACGGTAGACATCGTCTTTGCGCGAACTGCGATCGTAACCCTTGGGCACAAAATCGCCGATGTGATCGGTATCGAAGCCGAGCCACCAAAGATCCTCGTGCTCAAACTCGTCCTTGGTTGCTTGAACGGTCCGGTAGTTGCGCTTGATGCGCGTGACCGTGACATGGCAGACAGTGTAACGCTCGGTCCAGGGATCGCCATATGCCTCTAGGGCAAAGCGATTGACCTCGCATGCCTTGCCGTAGGTGAGGCCGCCATGGACCGAATTTGAGATTTCGAGAGGAACGGCTTCTGCATCGAACCCGAAAAGCGGATGGGACGGATCGACACCTACATAGCCAGACAACGTGCCATTCTCTTGGCGCAGGATGATGCAACCTAAACCGGTCTCCTTGTCGACCCACGCGACCTTATCGGCCTCGTCATTCCAAGGACCATCGCCCGACGGTTTGCGATCGGGGTTGTGCCAGACCTGCAGCGCGGTGACCGCGGTGTCTGCCACCGGGTAGGTCACGGGAGCGAGACTAACCAAACCCTCAGGTAGTTCGGATTTCGTGATTTGCTTGCCGCGGGCTTGCGGCTTCGTGGGCTTCTTAGCCATGACGGGTATCCTGTCTCGTTGTCGGCAAATTGGTGGAATGGGGATCAGGGAAAAGAGGCGGATCTACCGATAGCGGTCGAACGCGGTGCGCCGGGTCATGCGGGGACCACCGTGCTTCGCACCCTTACCGCTTGCGTAGACGTTCACGGCGAGCCACGCCTGCTCGGCTAAGAGCTCACGGTCGATGACCTCGCGCCACCACACCTTGCTATTCGGATTCCAGCGGTAGCCGCGAAGGCGCAACGCGTCCTTGACTTCAAAGGCAGCACCAATCGCTTCGATCAGATGGCTGTCGGAATGGGCGTGCTGATCCAGTTCATACATGAGCGGAACACCGTCCGTGTCTTCATGACGGAGCAACTCGACGACTGCATCGACATCATTCTCTGCGCGGTGCCCGTTGAAATACCAGCCGGCCTGCATTCCGAGATAACCGAGCGAGCGGCCTTCAAAACCGGCTTCGCGCCAGTCGATGCCCTCGCACGAACAGGCCCAAGGGCGGCCGGGCAGCAGGGGCAGGCGCTTCTCCACCATCGGACGGTCGAATGACGCGTTATGGGCGATGACCAGATCGGCATCTTCGACGATCTTCAGGATCATCTTCTCGTCCAAGCGCTGGCCCGCTAAGTCGAAATCGGTGATGCCAGTGAGCCGGGTGATGTCCTGGGGCAAGGGAAAGCCGGGATCTTCGCGCCAGGACCAGGCCTTGCCGATTTCGACAATCACCCCGTCGTCATCATACCGGAAGCGGCGCATGGCCAGTTCGATAACTACATCGTTGTCGTGGTCGAGCCCGGTAGTCTCCACATCGATGACTACGGCGGTCGTGGTCTGTCCGTCGAGGTTGCCGACGCCGGTCAATCCGGGCCGGAGATCGATCTTGGTAAGAATGCGTGCGTCGTCGAGAGTTGGGCGAAGTGCCAAAATTTTTGCAGTCATGGGAGGTTCCTTAAGGGCTGGGAGAGAGGCGTTGCGGCAAGGATCGGATGCGTCCTTCGTTTCAACCAAGCGGTTCGAAGATCTCGCCTTCGTCAGCGACATCATCGTCCATTAGGGCATCCAGAGCCCCTGACCCGATGTCGAGATCGAGCCCCAAACCGTGAATGAGCACGGCGCGAGCACAGTCAGTTTGGGTAACGCACGCTTCGACTGGCGGAACGCCATCGAACGCACGGCGAGGAGCAAGCATCCACGCCATCGGATCAGTCCCGATACCTTCGCGCTGAAACCGGGCGCCAACCTCGGTCGCAACCAGAGTTACCCTCACGATCTGGCGCAGAGTGAGAGCGATTGTTTCTTCATCGTGCCCGTGATCCAAAGGATCGAGTATCCAGCGGTTCGCTTCGGAAATGGCGGCGGCGGGAGGCCGGGCAGCATGAAGCTTCGTTTTCGAAAGACCCATATTGATGTCTCCTCACGTATGTTCCGCTGCTTCAAAGCTGCGGTTCGTAAAGGGACATATAGGGCAACACTTCAATATGTCAAGAGTGTTGAAGCAATGAAGTGTTTTGACCCCGGAGCTTGCCGGACAGCGATACAATTGTTGACCGACCAGTCGGTTCTCGCCGCACTTTCGAAGTGGCGAACGATAGAGGATTGGAATGGCAGCTGCCCTGCGGCAGTTAGTGCGCAGCAAAGGTCTGCACCCGTTGAGAATTTATCCACAAACTTCATCAATACAATGGTAATGAACCGTTGAAGTTATCTTCATCGGCTGGTAGTCGCAAACCCATGCAAAACAAAAACACAAAAGTCCTTAACGCACTTTCCCAGCCCAACAGGCTTGCGCTTTTCGAAGCGATCGCCAACGCAAAAGATGGGCTAACTACGACCGAAGCTGCAAAAGCGGCAGGCACTCTGCTGAATACCGCAGCGGTCAATCTCACTGTTCTGGAAGCGGCTGGTCTCATATCTTCCAAGAAATCCGGACGTTCCGTTACGCATACCGCAAAGCTTGAGACGGTTCGAAAGCTTGCTGACTATCTCAGCCAGATTGGAAAATAAGCGCAGAGGGTCAGCGTCCAAGACCGCATGGTGACACAGCAATGACAAAACTTGCGCTTAGAGTGAGCATAGGGTAGCCCCCTATCCTATGTCGCACACAAGTTCTGATAAAAGGCTCATGGCGCGCGTCAAGCGCCTCAAAGGCCAAGTCGAAGCAATTGAACGGGCCCTCAACGCTGAGGCCCCTTGCGGCGAAGTGCTTAACCTCGTCGCATCGGTTCGCGGGGCGGTAAACGGGCTGACGGTCGAACTGATCGAAGACCATGTCCGCGAGCATGTCTCGAACCCCGATACGGACAAGGATGCCGACCGGGCTCAGGGCGCTGCAGATCTCATTCAGGTGGTGAGAACCTACCTGAAATGAAAAATGCTCAATCCAAACAGAAAATCAGTCACGATCTTGGTCACGAACATGTTTTTCTTGGTAAGAACCATGAACGCAACGAGCGGCGAACCTGGTTCGTCATAGCGCTCACCACCGTGATGATGGTCGTCGAGATCACAGCGGGCACGATCTATGGATCCATGGCGCTCGTGGCGGATGGTTGGCATATGGCAACTCATGCGGCGGCAATGCTGATTGCAGCCCTTGCCTACCTCTTCGCCCGTCGAAACGCTCGTAATCCGCGTTTCACCTTCGGAACAGGCAAAGTTGGGGACCTGGCCGCGTTCGCCAGCGCGATTGTCCTCGCACTCGTCGCCCTCCTTATCGGTTGGGAGAGTGTCGTCCGTCTCGCAAATCCGATTCCCATCAGCTTCAACCAGGCGATTATGGTGGCCGTAATAGGTCTCGTCGTGAACCTCGTCAGCGCCTGGCTGCTACGCGATGATCACGATCACCACCATGGTCATGGTCATGGTCATACGCACGGCAGCGACCCGCACCATGCTCACGATCACCATGACGAGCGCAAGCACAGTCACGATCCTCATGATGGGAAGGATCAGAACCTGCGAGCGGCGTATCTACATGTTCTGGCGGACGCTCTTACATCGGTTTTGGCGATCGTAGCACTTCTTGCCGGCAGCATGTATGGCTGGATCTGGCTCGACCCAGTGATGGGTATCGTCGGGGCACTCGTCATTGCGCGGTGGTCTTGGGGCTTGTTGAGAGATACCGCTGCGACAATGCTCGACTATCGAGGTGCCGACGATCCAATCGAGCATGATATTCGGAAAGCCATTGGAACCGTTGGCGATACGATCACTGATCTTCATGTCTGGCAATTAGGTCCTGGCCATCACGGAGCAATCCTTGCTGTATCTACTCAGAATAAAGAAAGTTCGGCCGTTTACCGTGAACGTCTCGCAAAAATATCTGGACTTTCTCATCTGACTGTCGAGGTAAATCATGTTCGTCAGATTACAGGTGAAACACCCCTCGAGGATTCACCAGCATGAATGGCAAGTGCATAACCGGTCCCAAGTTTCTTTCGCATTCGCCCATTAGCAGTCGCATTGCGTCATCTTGCTTATCATTACCGTGTGGCTTATCGGCGGCGGCCGTGCGTCAATGGTTCGCTATCTTTGTGCTTGCGATCATGCTCGTTTCCCACGGTGGGTTTTCGGGCGCGCTGCCGCATGTGGAACACGATCATAGCCATGAAGCGGGAAGCTCGCATCATGCACCAGAGCCTGTTGAGGCAACACAGGAAACTAACTTGCTGATTGCCGACAATTCGACTTCTGGGGAAACGGTCCCGCACGGTTCCGCCCATAGTCACATAACTGTTGGTCTACCCGAAACTGCTTCGCTGATCGCCTCATATCGGTCGGAGCGTTCACTGCCGCAGCCCAGCCAAACGGAAGCCCTAACTGGCAGCGAACCTGCACCCCTTACCCAACCACCGTTAGCCTGAACTCATAAGCCTAGCGCCCGGAATCCCGGGTCGCTCGATAGTTTTTGAAGTTCAGGAGTTCCCAAAATGAACGCGATTTTGCGTGCCGCCTTGCTGGCGGTCACGATTATGTCGGCACATGCGGCTCAGGCCCAATCGCTCACCCTCGAAGAGGCCATTCGGCAATCGGTCGTAAGTTCGCCTCAGGGTGCAGCGGCGGCCGCGAGGATCGATGGCCTCGAGGCCGCCCGTGCCGCTGCCGATACGAAGCCAGCGCCCACGATCGAAGGTGCAATCGAGAATATCGGCACGTCCGGTTTCAACGAGATCCAGATTGATGGCACGTATAACCAGAGGCTAGAACGGGGCGGCAAGCGGGAGGCGCGGATCGAACTTGCCGAGGGCGAGATCGGCATCGCCCAGGCCGAAGCGCTGATCCGCCGCTTGGACCTCGCCCGTCAAGTGCAGGAACTCTATGTCGAAGCGCAGACTGCCGCGCTCGATCTTGAACTGGCGCGAAGCCGGGTCGAGATTGCGGCAGCGCTACAGTCCGAGGTGCAGCGCCGTGTGGACGGTGCGCGCGATCCGCTATTCGCCGGCACCAGGGCGAAGACCCAGCTTGCGGAGGCAAAGGTCGACCTCGAACTGGCAGAACACGCTCTTGATGCAGCCAAGGCTCGTCTCGCTCTTCTGACAGGTAGCGACCCGACAGAAATCAATGTCGTTACCGACGGATTTCTGGAGCTTAAGGCGCATTCTATCGAACTGGGTAACTTTCCCTCGATCGATCTCGCCCTTTACGAAGCAAGACGCCAGCGGGCGGATGCGAACTATCGCCTTCAGGAAGCCTACAGCCGAACCGATCCTACTGTCTATGCTGGCCCGCGTATCTTTGGGTCGGGCAATATAGCCGTGGTGGCTGGGTTTTCCCTGCCACTGCCCAACCGCGCCTTGAACCGGGCGAATATCGATCGTGCGGCAGCCGAGCAACGGCAGGTAGATGCGGACCTGGCGGTCCAACGCTTCCAGCGCCAGCGTGAAGTCGCTCTAGCGGTCGAGCGCGTCGAGGAAGCACGGCACGAAGCCGAAGCGATACAGGCCCGCGTTATTCCGGGCGCGCAGCAGACCCTGCGCGAAGTCCGCGCTGGTTACAATCGCGGCGGGTTCACCTTCATGGACGTCTCGATGGCGCATTCTTCGTTGCACGACGCGCGCGTCCGCTTCGTCGAAGCTCTTTCCGAATATCATGAAGCGAAAGTCGAACTCGACCGGCTGACCGGCCGTTTCGCCGACCTCGTTGGGGGAATTTAAAATGCGTAAGACTTTTATTTTTGCCGCAGCCCTGCTTGCTGCTCCGCTGGTGGCCTGCGGCCAATCCGGCGATGAAACCGACATTTCCGAAAGCGAAGAGGCTGCAGCTGGCGACTATGAGCGCGGTCCGCATAACGGACGAATGCTGCGCGATGGCGATTTCGCCATCGAGGTCACCGTGTTCGAAGACGGCCTGCCTCCTGAATACCGGCTTTATCCTTACCGCGACGGCGAACCAATCGATCCCGACACCGTTCGGGCACGCGTTATGATCACGCGCCTCGACGGCGAGAAAACGACTTTCCAATTCAAACCGCAGGAAGATTACCTGCGTGCGCAAGCAGTTCTTATCGAGCCCCACAGTTTCGATGTCGTGGTTACCGCCGCTTCTGGTGGCGAAACGCACCGATGGGCTTTCGATTCCTATGAAGGCCGCGTCACCATTTCAGACGACGCGGCTCGTGCCGCAGGTATCGAAACCGCGAAAGTCGGCCCGCAACAGATCGGCGAAACGGTAGAGATCATCGGCAGCGTGGAACTCGAACCGTCGGGAAGCGCGGAGGTGGGTGCGAAATATCCCGGACCCGTCATGTCGGTCCATCGCAATGTCGGCGATCGTGTTGCGAAAGGCGCACTTCTGGCACGGGTAGAGAGCAGCTACTCGCTCCAGACCTACTCGATCTATGCCCCTATTTCCGGTGTAATTACGCAGCGTAATACCAATGTCGGCGACATCGCGGATAGCGATCCCATGTTCGTGATTTCCGATCCGGCGCGCACCATCGCGACGTTCCCGATCTTTCCCCGCGACATCGAGCGTGTGCGTCCGGGCCAGTCGGTCCAGATTCGCGGTCTCGAGGGACAGCGAACGCAAGGTTCCACTATCCGCGACTTCCTGCCGCTGGCCGAAGTCAGCAGCCAAGCTGTAACGGCCCGGGCCCCGCTACCCAACCGCGACGGCTACTGGCGTCAGGGTATGGCGGTGCGCGGATTGGTGTCGGTCGATCAGCGGACCGTTCCACTGGCGGTGCGCACCGATGCGATCCAGCAATTCCGCGATTTCCGCGTAGTCTTCGCCAAGATCGGCGAGACCTACGAAGTGCGGATGCTCGAGCTGGGCGAAGAGGGCCCTGAATGGACCGAGGTCATCAGCGGGATCGATCCTGGAACGGTCTACGCGACCGACAACAGCTACGTTATCAAGGCCGACATCGAGAAGTCGGGCGCGAGCCACGATCACTAAGGGGCGCCAGAACATGCTTGAACGGATCATCCAGCTGTCGATCAGACAGCGCTTCGCCGTCCTCGCCGCCGTTATTCTACTGGCGGCATTGGGCATCTACAATTTTGGGCGGCTAAAGATCGACGCCGTCCCGGACATCACCAACGTCCAAGTGCAGATCAACACGTCTGCACCCGGTTTCTCTCCGCTGGAGTCCGAGCAACGGATTACATATCCAGTAGAGACCGCTATCGCCGGTCTTCCGGGACTGGAATATACCCGTTCAGTATCGCGCTACGGGCTGAGCCAGGTCACGGTGGTGTTCGAGGACGGGACCGACATCTTCTTCGCCCGTCAGCTGGTCAACGAACGGCTGCAAAGTGTCCGTTCAAGCTTGCCTGAATCCATCGAACCCGAACTGGGGCCGATCGCCACCGGCCTGGGCGAGATCTTCATGTATACGATCGAGGCCGAGCCCGGAGCGATCAAACCCGACGGGTCCCGCTATACGCCGCAGGATTTGCGGACCCTGCATGACTGGGTGGTCAGACCTCAACTGCGCACAGTCCCCGGCGTCACCGAGGTCAATTCGGTCGGCGGCTATCGCAAGCAATATGTCGTTGCACCCGTTCCCACCCGGCTCGCTGGCTTTGGCCTAACGGTCCAGGACGTGATCGAGGCGCTTGAAAGCAACAACGCCAATGTCGGTGCCGGTTACGTCGAACGGTCGGGATCGCAATATTTGATCCGCGTGCCCGGCCAAGCCGAAGACCAGCGCGACCTTTCCGGAATCATCGTCGCAACGCGCGGAGGCGTTCCGGTGCGGATTGCCGACGTGGCCGATGTCAGCATCGGTTCGGAAATCCGCGATGGCGCGGCGACCAAGGATGGGGAGGAGGTCGTGCTCGGCACGATCTATATGCTCGTGGGCGAAAATGCGCGCGACGTCAGTGTCGCAGTGGCGGAGCGTCTGGAGGAAGTGAACCGCTCACTGCCAGGTGGGGTCATTGCCAACACGGTATACGATCGATCTAAATTGGTGGAAGCGACGGTTTGGACGGTCGAGAAGAACCTCGCTGAAGGCGCGCTGCTGGTCATCGTCGTGTTGTTCCTACTGCTCGGTAATATACGTGCGGCACTGATCACCGCTGCAGTGATCCCGCTGTCTTTCCTGATGACGATCACAGGGATGGTCGAAAGAAACATATCGGGCAATCTGATGAGCCTTGGCGCGCTAGATTTCGGTCTGATTGTCGATGGCGCTGTGATCATCGTTGAAAACTGTCTGAGGCGGTTCGGTGAGGCGCAGCACTCGCTGGGCCGACTGCTCAACCGGGAGGAGCGGTTCAGGCTGGCCTCATCGGCCTCGGCGGAGGTCATCCGCCCGAGCCTGTTCGGTATTCTCATCATTACGATTGTCTACGTTCCGATTTTCGCACTCGAAGGCGTGGAGGGCAAAACCTTCCACCCGATGGCGCTGACGGTGGTGATCGCGCTGACGGCGGCCCTGCTGCTCTCTTTGACATTCGTTCCTGCGGCAGTGGCGACCTTCATTACCGGCCGAGTCGAGGAGAAGGAAAACCGTGTCATGCGCGCCGCCAAGTCGCGCTATGTTCCCATGCTCGACTTCGCCATGCGCAAGCGTAAGCTGGTGCTGGCGGCCGCGACAGGACTGGTCGTATTAAGCGGTCTTGCTGCGACCAGATTGGGTTCGGAATTTATCCCGAACCTCGATGAGGGTGATATTGCCCTCCATGCCCTGCGGATCCCGGGCACCAGCCTGTCACAGGCTGTGTCCATGCAAGGCGCGCTGGAAGAACGAATAAAAACGTTTCCCGAAGTCAAAACCGTCTTTGCAAAAATCGGCACCGCGGATGTTGCCACCGATGCCGTTCCACCATCGGTTGCGGATACTTTCATCATCATGAAACCGCGCGGCGAATGGCCCGATCCGCGCAAATCAAAGGCACAACTGGTCGCAGAGATGAACGAGGCGGTCCAGCAAGTGCCCGGTTCGCGCTACGAGTTCATTCAGCCGATCCAGATGCGCTTCAACGAACTGATCGCCGGGGTCCGCTCGGACGTCGCGATAAAGGTCTATGGCGATGATCTCGATCAGCTTGCTGCCACGGCAGCAGAAATCGAAAGCGTGGTATCGGCTATTGAAGGGTCAGTCGACGCACAGACCGAACAGGTCACTGGTCTGCCGTTTATCCAGGTCATGCCGGACCGCGTGAAGCTGACCCAACTCGGGCTGAATGTCGACGATGTGCAAATGGTCGTCTCAACCGCGATCGGCGGCACCGAAGCGGGGCAGATATTCGAAGGCGACAGGCGGTTCGATATCGTCGTGCGTTTGTCCGAAGAACTGCGAGAGGATCCCCAAGTCCTCGAACGGCTACCCATCCCGCTTCCAGGAGGCGGATCGGTGCCACTGGCAGAAGTTGCTTCGATCGAACGGACCCAGGGTCCCAACCAGATCAGCCGGGAAACGGGTAAGCGCCGAGCGGTGGTGACTACCAATGTGCGCGAGCGCGATTTGGGCTCGTTCATCGGCGAAGCGCAGCAGAGTATCGCTACGCAGGTCGAGTTGCCCGATGGCTACTGGATCGAATATGGCGGCACGTTCGAACAGCTCCAATCGGCGGCCACGCGGTTGCAGATTGTTGTTCCGCTCGCGCTGCTGTTGATCTTCGGCCTTCTGATGGCTCTGTTCCGGTCTGCAAAGGATGCGCTGGTGGTATTCTCTGGCGTTCCGCTGGCGCTGACCGGGGGCATCGCGGCCCTGCTGCTTCGCGGTATCCCCTTCTCGATCTCCGCGGGCGTGGGCTTTATCGCGCTTTCGGGCGTGGCGGTGCTCAACGGCCTAGTGATGCTGACCTTCATCAAGCAATTGTTGGAAGATGGCCGTCCGCTTGACGATGCGATCAGGGAGGGAGCGCTTGCGCGTTTGCGCCCGGTGCTGATGACGGCGCTGGTGGCCAGCCTTGGCTTCGTTCCAATGGCGCTCAACGTCGGTCTTGGCTCGGAAGTGCAGAGACCACTCGCCACCGTCGTTATCGGCGGCATCGTGTCGTCCACAATCCTCACGCTGCTCGTCCTGCCTGCGCTCTACCGCGTTGTGCGGGGCCGCAGCGAAACCAAAATCGAACAAACGCCAAACGAGGCACCGACAACTGCGTGATCTTCGAACACGCATCACATCCAATGGAGTGAAAGAATGAACTTATCTGCAATCTCAAGACCGGGCGATATTCCACCACGCTATCTGGTCGCCATTGCGTTGATGGTCCTGCTGTTGTGCTCTGGCGTCGAAGCCTGGGCACACAGCGTGGCCGAGGGCGACAAAGGATACATCCAGGAGAGTAGCGGTGTGCTGTTCTTTCCTTTCATATACCTCGGCGCGAAACACATGGTGACTGGCTACGATCACCTGCTGTTCCTGTTCGGCGTGATTTTCTTCCTTTATCGCATGAAGGACATCGGCATCTATGTGACGCTGTTCGCGATCGGCCATTCGACAACCCTGCTGTTTGGCGTGCTCACAGGCATCTCTGCTAATGCCTACGTGATCGATGCGATCATCGGCCTGTCGGTCGTCTACAAGGCACTCGACAACCTAGGAGCGTTCCAGCGTTGGTTCGGATTCCAGCCTAACACCAAGGTCGCAACGCTTATTTTCGGATTTTTCCATGGTTTCGGTCTGGCGACCAAGATCATCGAATTCCAGATCGCGGAAGACGGGCTGGTCCCCAATCTCATCGCTTTCAACATCGGTGTCGAGATTGGCCAGCTTCTCGCGCTCGGCGGCATTCTGATCGCCATGGGCTTCTGGCGGCGAACCGGCAGCTTCATGCGTCATGCCTTTGCCGCCAACGTCCTTCTCATGACCGCAGGCTTCGTTCTCGTCGGTTACCAGCTTGCCGGCCTGACTGTCAGCTAATTCAGTTTTACGGAGACACAAACCATGTTCAATTCTCAACGCCCTTCGACCAATGATCTTCCAAGCAATGGCCAGCTCTTGCGGGCGACTGGGATCGCCGCCGTCGCCGCTGGGGCCATTCTCGTGACGGTGGTCCTACCCAGTGAATACGGTATCGATCCGACCGGGGTTGGGCGCGTGGCTGGCCTCACCCAAATGGGTGAAATCAAACAACAACTTGCGCTCGAAGCTGCGGCTGATGAGAATGGAGCAGTAATCCCAACGACCGTTGAAGCTTCGGCGGTGGCAGTATCGGGCCAATCGGATACTGCACAAAGTGACGCATCAGGCACCAACTCGGATGTCACCACCCTCACTCTCGCCCCGGGCGAAGGGGCCGAAATCAAACTGGTCATGGCGAAGGATAACGCGATTGATTACGATTGGTCGGTGTCCGGCGGCGCGGTCAATTACGACACCCATGCGGACGCTCCTGGCATCTCCTATCATGCCTACGGGAAGGGCAAGAATTCGGGAGGCGAGAAGGGAAAACTGGTTGCAGCCTTCGATGGCAGCCACGGTTGGTTCTGGCGCAACCGTTCGGGCGGAGCGGTAACGATCACGCTGCGAACCGAGGGCAATTACGCCGAAATCAAACGCGTGGTATAGTCGCGCGTTTAATACGCCATGTTTTTCGCTGCCCCGATAACCGCTTACGCGGGCTTGTTTGGCGCGGCATTGCTCGCGGCAACGATAGTTCCTGCGCAGTCGGAACTGCTTTTGGTAGGTCTCCTGATGTCGGGGCAGTTTGCACCATTATGGTTGCTCGCCGCTGCGACTGCCGGGAATGTGCTCGGCTCGCTCATCAATTGGGCCTTGGGGCGTTTCCTAGCGGAATACCGCAAAGCGCGTTGGTTCCCTGCTTCTCAACGCTCGCTTGAGCGTGCGGAGCGTTGGTTCGCCCGTTACGGATCGGGCGTCCTCCTTCTGTCCTGGCTACCGATCGTCGGTGATCCGCTTACACTTATTGCGGGAGTCCTAAGGATGCGCCTGATCCCGTTCCTTCTGGTTGTGACGTTGGCGAAGGGCGCGCGATATTCCGTTATTGCGATAACCGTGGCCAGACTAACTGACTGAGTTAAAAGGACGAATGCCAGAATGCTTTCCATCCTCGCCAACAGAACATACCGGCACCTGTTCTTCGCTCAGGTGATCGCTTTAGTCGGAACAGGTCTTGCAACCGTTGCGCTGGGGCTACTTGCATACGACATTGCCGGAGCTGACGCAGGTGCGGTGCTCGGCACGGCTCTGGCGATTAAGATGATGGCATATGTCGGCATCGCACCAATTGCAGGCGCCTACGCCGACCGGCTCCCGCGAAAGAGCCTGCTCGTGGCCATGGATGTCGTTCGGGGGGCTGTGGCGCTGTTGCTACCGTTCGTAGACGCGATCTGGCAAATCTATCTGCTGATCTTCGTTCTGCAGTCAGCCTCGGCAGTGTTCACACCTACCTTCCAAGCGACCATTCCGGACATCCTCCCTGAGGAAGAGGACTACACCCAAGCCTTGTCGCTTTCTCGTCTGGCGTATGATCTGGAAAGCTTGCTCAGCCCGATGTTGGCAGCGGCCTTACTGGCTATAATCAACTTTCACTGGCTCTTCGCGGGCACCTCGGTCGGTTTCATTGCTTCAGCTTTCCTGGTGATGACAACCATCCTACCGCATCGGACAGCAGCCGCGAAGAAAGTGCAAGGCGTGTGGGAAAAGACGACGCGTGGAATGCGGATATACATCAAAACGCCGCGCCTCAGGGGTATGTTGGCGGTGACACTGGCGGCCGCCGCGGGCAGCGCGATGGTCATCGTAAATACCGTTGTCATCGTGAAAGAGATGGGCCGCACCCAGGGCGATGTCGCGCTGGCGCTGGCAGCCTATGGCGGAGGCTCTATGCTAGCCGCACTGGCGCTGCCGAAATTACTGGGAAAAACAAACGATCGCAACCTGATGATTTTCGGGGCCGGGGTGCTGACACTGACGCTGACAGGACTGGGGTTGGTGTTACCGGGAATTGGAGACGAAGCTTTATGGTTCGTGCTTTTGTCCGGCTGGCTGTTTATGGGAATGGCCTACTCTATATGTGTCACGCCCAGCGGACGACTTTTGAAGCGTTCTTCGAACGAGGCAGATCGTCCGTCCCTGTTCGCGGCACAGTTTGCGCTGAGCCATGTCTGCTGGTTGATCGCTTATCCGGTCGCAGGGCAGGTCGGCGCGCAAGTTGGCATGGCATCCGCCTTTTTGCTGCTCGCTTTTCTGGCTGGGGTCGGGTCAATCTTGGCTATCTTCGTTTGGCCACGTTCTGATCCTTCCGAAATTAAACACGCCCACCCTGAACTGCCAGCCGATGATCCACATCTGATCAAACATGGCAGCGATACACACGCGCACCAATTTGTTATCGATGATCTGCATACGAGCTGGCCAGGCAGGCTTTAGAACTAACTCCCCTGATCGCCGGGAAAGAGTCAGCGGGCAGCACTCTCGTAAACAGCAGCACCCACCCGAACAGCTATCGTAGGCCTCACGCTGCCTGAAGGAGAATACCTAAAGCAGTCGTTTGCGCGCTAGCCGCCTATCCGGGAGGCGGAACGCGAAATCTGTCATTTATTGCGCGGGGCACGGGACGATGAGTGGTATTGCACGATCTTCCAGCCGTTCGCATCGTGAGCAAGCACCGATGTCGCGATGCCTTCGCGATCGATAACCCGTCCATCGGCCAACTCCAGGCGGTATGCATAAGTCTCCTTGCCATATGCCATATGACCCATTCGTATCACTTCAAGTGTAGGGTCTGAAAAGGTGAAGCTTTTGATGCCGTCCAGTTCAGGTCCGAGGTGATGTTCCATATAGTGGGAAAATGTGCCTTCATCCTTTCCATTTTCGAACACTGAAGACTTGTCAGCGAAAAGACCCGACATGGCACCGGCATCGCGCGCAACCAGCGCTTCGCGATAGGCAACCAGCGTTGTTTCAGCGCCAACCACGTCGTTATCGTCGATAGAATGGTGTTCCATACCATCCATCATATGGTGTGGCATTGCATCGGCTTGTCCGTCCATCGATTGTCCAGCGTGATTAGCATGATCCATTTTCTCAGCCTGAGCAGGAGCAGCCAGCACGAGTAGTGCGCCGAAGGCGATTAAAGTTGTCTTCAACATTTTCCAAATTACCTTTTAAATTCAGAACCAAAACCGAACGCCAACCACGTAATTGGTGACGCTGGGGTCTTCACCTTCCAATCGAGCATAATCCGCGCTCTGGCCGACCTTCCATTCCTGGTCGATGCCGATGTAAGGGGCAAATTCGCGAGCAAAATGATAACGGAGGCGTAGGCCGGCTTCGATCGTGTCGATTCCGGCGCCAATTCCAAGTTCCGGAACGTCTTGCGCAGAGAATGACACTTCGGCGCGCGGTTGCAGCACAAGGCGCTGCGTCAACCGCTGGTCAAGCTCCGCTTCGACCCGCGCGGTTAGATCGCCCCTGTCCGACAGAAAGGCTGCGGCATCGACCTCGAACAGATAAGGTGCGAGTCCCTGGATGCCGACCACGGCATAGGTGCGATCCATCGGCGCGAAATCTTGTCGGATACCGGCCTGAAGATCGAAGAAAGGCGCGATAGCGCGGCTGTAGAGCGCCTGCACTTCCACGCTTTCTATTTCCTCGCCAAAACTGCCTTCGCCTTCGGACTTGAACCAGAATTTGTTTAGATCACCGCCGTAATAACCCTGTAGGTCAAACAGATAGCCGTCGGCATTGTCGCGGGCACGGTATTCTACCCGGTCACCCTGGAACCACGAGTATTTTTGACCACCCTGTTCCATTCGCAGCAATTCGCGACTTCCGCGCATGGCTTCGGCGCCCCAGATTGCATCGGCCGCGCGCGGCGGACCCGATCCTGCCGAGGCGGGTGGTGGTGCCATAGGGATCATCGCGCCACTCATCTGGTGGCCGGGAGAATGACCGGACATGTCCGCACTTTCAGCCGGGGGAGCACACTGACCTGCAGGAACGGGATGGCCCATCGCACGGTGCCGGTCAGCCTCTGCTTCGCAGTCAGCCGCCGCCGGCGCGTCCATGCTGTGGTCCATGTGCCCTGATGGGGACGATTGATCCATTCTCGGCATGGAAGCCGGTTCTTCTATCATCATAGGGCCGCATTCGCCCGCTGGGACGGAATGCCCCATGGCGCGGTGCCGTTCTGCTTCCTTTTCGCATTCCGTGGGCATACTATGGCCGTCCATCGGGCGAACTTCGGTGCTGACACTTGGATCAGGCTGCGCATCCTTCGCATCGCAGTAATCTGCCGAAACGGAATGACCCATCGCTCGATGGCTGGCAGCCTCCTTTTCGCACTCCGACTGCGCAGCAGGCTGCACGTTGGGAGCCGCTTGACCATGATTCAGGTGATCTTGAGCGACAGAAGGAGAAGCGATAAAAACGCCACAAGCTGTAGAAAGTAGAAAGAAACTGCGCATCAGGCGTCTCCCTGCGAAGCGACGGTTACGATCTGAAACATTCCCGAATGCATGTGATACAGAAGATGGCAATGGAACGCCCAGTCTCCCGCTTCGTCCGCAGTCAGATCAAACTGGGCGCTGCCACCCGGCTGCACGATGACCGTGTGCTTCTGTGGCTGGCGATCAGCAGGAGCACCATTCACCAGTTCAAAAAAGTGCCCATGCAAATGAATCGGATGGGCCATCATGGTGTTGTTGACGAGCTTAACACGAACCCGCTCGTTGAAAGCAAACCGGATAGGTTCGTCGCTTACAGCCGAGAATTTCTCACCGTCGAACGACCACATGTAACGCTCCATGTTGCCAGTCAGGTGGATTTCCATCTGCCGCGACGGCGTGCGCAGATCGTCGTTCGGTTCTAGCGCGACGAGATCCTTGTAGTTCAGAACCTTGTGCGGAACCTTGTCGAGCCCAATGCCGGGATCGCCCATACGGTCCTGCGGGTTCATGGACACCATATCGATGCCCGGCCCCACCTTGACGTCGGGCGGAAGCTTGGACGTGTCTCGCATATCCATCCCGCCCATAGACATGCCGGCCATACCGCCCATCGCGCCATCTGCAGCCTTGTCGTTGCCACCCATTTCCATACCGCCAGATGACGAAGCGCCACTTTCAATCGGGCCGTGCCCCATTGCGCCATGGTTCATGCCGGACATATCGCCTTCCATGCCAGCCATCCCGCCCATTCCGGCCATCCCCATATCAGCCATCGTCAATAGCGGCGGATCGCGGAGAGATGGCACAGACGCGCGGGCACCAGGCCGGCTAGCCAGAGTGCCGATAGCCATGCCGGAACGGTCCATGCTTTCCGCTACGATCGTGTGCGCTTCGCCGGTAGGCTCAACCACGATATCATAGGTTTCCGCCGTTCCAATCTGGAACTCTTCAATCTCGACCGGCCTCACGTTTAAGCCATCGGCAGCTACCACCCAGAACTTCATGCCCGGAATGCGAACGTTGAAGAAGGTCATTGCGCTGCCGTTAATCACCCGAATGCGGACGCGTTTGCCGGGTGTGAACAGATATTCCAATCCTTCCTCCGGCCCGAACCCGTTGGCGAGATAAGTGTAGGTTGAACCTGTCACATCCATAATGTCGGTCGGCATCATACGCATTTCCGACCACATCCGGCGTTCTTCGCCGGTCAGCGGATAATCGTCGGTGAGCGTGCGCTGCTGGTAATTGAAATATCCCTCGCCCTTCTTCAGCTTGGCCATGATCTCATGCGGATGCATCGGCGTGAATTCGCTGAGCAGCATGACATAATCGTAATCAGCCTGCACCGGATCGGAACCGGCGGGATCAACGATGATGGGCCCGTAATGACCAGCCTGCTCCTGCAAGCCCGAGTGACTGTGCCACCAGTAAGTCCCGGCCTGACGTAAAGCGGGCATTTCGTAGGTAAAGGTCTGTCCCGGCTTGATACCGGGAAAGCTCACACCGGGCACTCCGTCAAACTGGAACGGAACCAAAAGGCCGTGCCAATGGATCGAGCTGTCCTCGTCCAGCGTGTTGGTTACGTTGAGGCTCACTGCTTCGCCCTGCTTCAGCCGGACCAGAGGCCCCGGAACACTGCCGTTCACAGCCACTCCCATACCGCGGCGACCCTGAACCATGCGCGGGCCGCGGCCGATGGAAAGGTCGATGCTGCGGCCCGAGACTTCATCGAAGCCTTGGCGGATCATTGCACCGTTCATATTGCCGCCGCGCGCCCATGCAGGGATGGCTGCGGTAGCGCCAAGAAGGCTGCCGGCCACGATACTGGAACCTAGGAATTTACGTCTATTGATGGCTTGCATTTGGAAGTCCTGTTTTTCAGTCTCTATGCAACCCCTTACGAAGCAAACTATCTTACCCCTCATTCCAGCTGGAGTTTTTCTTTCAGTATTTTCCTCGCACGATAGATGCGTGTTTCGATCGCTTTCTCCGAAGCGTTCAAAAGGGTGGCGGCTTCGCTTTGACTACGGCCATCGATCGCTACCAAAACCAGCGCCTCCTTCAGTTTTACCGGGAGTGCGGAGATCGCCTGACGGGTCTTCGTCAATGTTTCTCTGTCGGCTGTTTGTGTTTCAGGTGAAGGAGTATCTGCACTAACAGTTTCGGTTACGGGTTCCGCTGCGAACCGAATAAAAAATGCGGCCTTTCGTTGTCTCATCCGGTCGCGGCACTTGTTGAGCACTATCGTCGTCAGCATCGGTTCGATCGGACGATTTGGATCCAGCCGGTGCCGAGTAACCCAAAGGGAAGCTAAGCTGTCCTGTAGTGCATCTTCTGCTTCTGATCTTGAGCCGAGCATACGGATTGCGGTAGCCATCAAGCGCGGCGTGGCAGGCGCCACCATTTCAGCAAAAGCGGAACGGTCGCCAGCAATCACTTTGGCAAGGAGGATTGTCTCTAATTCTTCCAACGGTTCAGCGCCCCGCAGGATCAGTCTTTTGGTTGACCGGTCAGCGACCTTGAAACCTGGCGATCGAATTGCCGCCGCTGGTCCTCATTGAGGATCTCGCGCATCGCGAAGACATGGCGGATCGTGCCCTTCTGCAACTCTCCCATGCTTTGATGAACCTGATCAATGGCGGCGCCAACCTCGGGGCCATATTGCTGTTCGTTGTCAATCGCGGCCGCAAGTCCAGCATTGCTCCGGCGGACAGAAAGCTCGAGCTGGGCGTTCTCGATCGCAAAACGCTCCTCCAGGCGATCAAGCTGCGATGTCTGCTGAGACGTCAGATCGAGCTCGTCGTGAACGAAATCATGCAACCCGACGCTTTGATGAGAGCCGAACCAGCGATCGGTCGCAAACGCGCCCAAACATCCGGCCAGCGCAGCGAGTAAAACCGCGAGCGCTATTTGATACCCTGTAATCTTCATCGCGAGACGTGTAGTAGAGATGCGGGCGACAGGCTCACATCACTGCCAAGTATATATACTGCTTCGCTGGCTTGAGCCGGAACTTGCACCGTGCCTATCCCGGTTCCCAGACCCACTACAAACAATGCAGCGAACAATGCTGTTCGATGACGCTGATCGCGTCTGTTTTGAAGCTGTCCGGCCTTCTCCCAAACGGAGTGCATAAAATCATCCGATACGTCGCGCGCCGGCTCGGCACCTAATATGCTCAGCGTTTCAGTCAATTTATGATCGGCGTTCATTACGCTCATCCTTCATGTTCCTGCACTACCTATACGCGATAAGCATTCTCTCCCCTCACAAAATAATTTTGAGGGATGAACCTCTTAGCTTCGTAAATAGAGGGTTAAGGCGGGAAATTCATCCCGCGAGGGTGATGTGCTTATGTCAAATTGGAAAACTTTATTAGCACTGTTAGGTGCCGTTTTCGTTTCCGCTAGCCCACTCCAGGCACATGGAGATAATGCCCACGGTGGCAACGAGAATACCTCTACTGCAACTTCAGAAAAGGCTAGTTCCAATTCTTCAGCTGCTGCCGCTGAGGTAGCAAGCGATGGTGATATGGCGAACCCCTCAGTCAGGAGCGCAGCCTCACATGTAACTGGTGACGCTTATGACAACGCGGAGAGCCAAGATGAAGCGAGCGAGCCCGGCGGATTGCTTGGCGTTTTGAAGAAACTGCACCCAGCTACGGTGCATTTTCCCATCGCATTGTTTCTGATGGCTGCCCTCACAGAAGCATTCGCGATCGCCAGGCCCTCTCAAAACCTGAATTCCGCAGTCCGGATCATGATTTACGGTGGGGCAGCAGGCGCTGTGCTCGCTGCGCTGTTTGGCTGGATACATACCGGCCTGTGGTTTGGCGGTGATGCGCCTATGCAGATCCATCGGTGGAACGGCACGGCAATAGCCGTGGTGGGAGTAGCCTTGGCCGCTATCGCCTCGAAAGGCGGTGACAGCAGGACGGTTTTGCGCGTCATTCTATTCGGTTTGTCTGCGGCTCTGTTCGTCCAAGGGTATCTCGGCGGCGAACTCGCTGACGGGCCCAACCATTTAGGTCTGTAAAGGGATATCAACATGCTCGATAAATCAAACACGCACTTCCTTTCGATCCCAATTTTGGGAGGGTTGGCTTTATTTCTTGCAGCCTGCAACGGCGAAGCCCCCAATCAGTCAACCGATGAAAGCAGCGTGGTTTCTGATGAAGGGATAACCGCGCTTGAAACGGAAAATAACAACGAAGTCCAATCGGCCGCAGGTTTGGAACCAGCGGACGAAATTCTTCCCGAAGAGCCGAAAACTCCGGCCGGTGGAAAGCTGGCGCGACCGGGAGAGCCGGTTGGACCAGCTGTAAGATCCAACCCGCCGACCAAACCGGCTTCCTCGCCTTCATCCAGACCCATCCCAACGGCGAAGGCCAGCCCGGACACAGAGCCAATGGATGACCATAGCGGTCACGACATGAATGATATGTCTGATCACGACATGAGTGGGATGTAAGAAAATGAAAACAATGAATGTTCGACCTTTGACTACCAAGTTCCGGGCTACTGGTGCAGCCTTCACCATGACACTGCTCATGGCCTGCACGGGCGCTGCGCAAGCTGCAGAATACACCATGTATCGCGATGCCAATTGTGGTTGTTGCAAAGAGTGGGCGATGCACGCCGAAACTGGTTTGCATTCTGAGATGGCGGTCGTCGACTCACCTGACATGAATAAAGTGAAGGCTGAGCACGGCGTCCCAGCAAATTTACAATCCTGCCACACCGCGATCATCGAAGGCTACGTGATAGAAGGCCATGTGCCCGCCGCCGACATCGAGCGGCTGCTGGCGACGAAACCTGATGGTGTCACTGGCCTCGCAGTCGCGGGCATGCCGATGGGGTCGCCCGGGATGGAGCATGGTGACCACAAGCAGGCGTTCCAGGTCATAGCATTCGGGTCTTCCGGCCAGTCGGTTTTCAGCGCTTATCCAGCAAGCTGATGACCGACATGCGCAACGCACGATAAGAGGTGGATAATACCATGAACAAGCCAATCGCAAGCAGCATCAAGCAATGGGGCTGGACGCTCAGCATTTTCCTGCTCGTGACCTACCTACTGTGCATTGCATTCGGTTTGCTCGTGCCCGGGACAATGCACATGCACGAAGCTTGGGCTCCACTACTGCCGGGGTTCGAATGGCTGACATGGACTGGCTTCTTCGCCGGTGCCGTTGGTAGCTTTCTCTACGGCTGGTATATCTCGGTCCTTGTCGTGCCCTTGCGCGCATTCTTCAGCCGGACTTCGAAACGCTGACTTAATCGCCCAAAATTGAGTCCAGAAAGACATAAGTTATGACTAAAACAGCGACGGTCTACCGGATGGTAATGCCCGACCACACCTGCCCCTACGGTTTGAAAACCCTCGATCTGCTCAAGCGCGAGGGATTCGAGATCGACGATCATCACCTGGAAACCCGGGAGCAGACCGATGCTTTCAAGGAAAAGCACGACGTCGAAACGACCCCACAGACTTTCATCGATGGCAAACGGATAGGCGGGTATGACGATGTGCGCGAACATTTCGGCAAAAGCGTGCAGGAAGAGGGTGCCACCAGCTACCAGCCGGTAATCGCTATCTTCGGCATGGCGCTGTTGATGGCGCTGGCGGTGAGCTGGGCGGCCTATGGCGAACTGTTTACGCTACGGGCGGCCGAATGGTTTGTCAGCCTGTCAATGTGTCTCCTCGCCATCCAGAAACTGCAGGATGTGCGCAGTTTTTCGACAATGTTCCTCAATTACGACCTGCTAGCAAAACGCTGGGTGCCTTACGGCTTCGTCTATCCGTTCGCAGAGGCTTTGGCGGGCGTCCTGATGACGGCGCACGCGCTACCCATCATATCGGTTCCAGTGGCGCTGTTAATCGGTGGGATCGGCGCATTCAGCGTATTCAAAGCCGTCTACATCGACAAACGCGAACTTAAATGTGCCTGTGTCGGTGGTAGCAGCAACGTGCCCCTAGGCTTCGTTTCGCTGACAGAGAACCTGTTCATGGTCGGAATGGGCCTGTGGATGGGCGGTAGGGCATTTGGATGGTTCGGATGAATTGGAACCGTTCAATCCTTAAGCGGAATAGCCGCAGATGCTGATTGCGCTCCTGCTCTCAACCGTTCTGTTCGCCGGTGCTATTGGATCGCACCTGACGTTCCTGCGCACTGCACACCGTATGGTCGGTGGCGATCCGTCATTGCTGAACAAGCTTGGGGCGTCCCTGATCGTGTTCCTTTCCCATCTTCTGATCGCTGGCTGGTTCGCGATCGGGTTCTGGGTCGGGGCTAAATGGGGTCTTGGTGGCTTCGATAATATCGGTGGGATGGGCTGGATGGATTATTACGATTTTTCGCTCGTCAATGTCACCACCCTGGGGCTGGGGGCGATCTATCCGACGCAGCACCTCCGCGTGATCGCAGGAATTGAGGCGCTGACTGGCTTCCTACTGATTAGCTGCTCGGCACAACTGTTCTGGTCCATGATGAAGAAAGGGGACAATTCATGAAAACTAATCAATCTCACTCCAAGGACGGAGGAGGCGGCATGGGATATGGCATCTTCATGGCCATGATCGCGACGTCGACGATCGTCATGTATGGCCTAATGTATCTCAATACCTATTCGCTCGACCACGTGTTCTTCAGCGAAACCCGGTTCTGGATGGCGTTTGTCATGGGGTCCGTAATGGCCGTCATCATGCTCGCCTTCATGTGGAAGATGTATAGCAACGTCGGTAAGAACCTGATCATCATCGGCGTGGCCGCGGTCGTCTTCGCAGGTGGGCTTTGGCTCGTGCGCGGACAGGCGTCGGTCTACGACATCAATTATATGAAGGCGATGATCCCTCACCACTCAATCGCTGTCATGACCAGCGAGCGGGCGAACCTGCGCGATCCTCGCGTCCGCAAGCTGGCCGAAGACATCATCGTCGCGCAGCGCCGCGAGATAGCTGAGATGCGTTATTTGATCGAGGATATTTCCGAAAACGGGCCACGTCCGACCGAGAAGATGAAGGAGCAGGGCCAATGATCCGCAACGTAATCACCTTAGCTGGAGCCACGCTTCTTTTGGCGGCCTGCAACTCGAACAGCGCGCCAGGCAACGACAAACTGGCGGAACTGGAGAAGGCACCCACCGCCGCTCCGCAAATGGCCGCTGGACCCGCTTTGGCGAATGCGGCGCCCGGTGGGCTCTATCCCGGCATTCTCAACGAAGCAGATGTTAGCAGTTTGGGCGGCACATCTGGGCGGTGCGTATTCCGCATGACGAAGGTAGGCTTTCCGTCATTCATCTATGGCGGCGATCAAGCAAACGCTACGATCAAGCTCAATGGAAAACTTGTCATGCTGCCTGCTACCGAAGCAAACACCTTCTCCGGCGACGGATTAACCGTCGAGATGGCGGAGAATGTGGGGAGTGATGCGGAAGCCACCATGATTGTGCGCATCCCGGGAGCGCCGAACGAACTGGGCTTCCGCGGCGTATCCAGCTGCTCCAGTTGAGCGGTAAACGGTGAGAGCGTCTGTTCGATTTGAAGGACGTATTTGCCGATAACACCGCTCAGTGCTCCGCGCGTGCCCCCAACCCCTCGCGCGGAGCACAATATTTTTAAGTCATTACGAGGTGTTACGATGGATAAAGAAGGTCCGATAGCGATATTGGGAGCCGGAGGGAAAACCGGAACACTCGTCGTCGAACGAGCCATCGCTGCAGGCATGCAGGTCCGAGCGCTCGAACACAATTTACCCGATGCGGCGGACAGGATCGAAGGTGCCGACTATCGTCAGTGTGATGTTCTTAACGACGATCTCGAACCAATGCTCAATGGGTGCGGCGCGGTCATTTCCGCTTTGGGAGTGGCATTCGCTCCTCGAACCGCAATCGATCCGCCACCACTCTACGTCGATGGCACTGCTCGCGTCCTTCGTGCGATGCGAAAGACCGGTGTAGACCGGATTGCAGTAATCTCTGCCGCGTTCGTTGTTCATCAGCCAAGCGTCCCAAGCTGGTTCCGCTTCTCCGTGGTGCCTGCGATCCACAAAATCCTCGAAGACATGAAAAGAATGGAGGGTTTGCTGGAGGCGGAACGCAATTTGAAATGGACCGCCGCCCGTCCCGGTTGGCTGATCGATCTGCCATTCAGCGGTGAGGCCGAGGTCGAAGCGTTTACGCTTCCGCAGGACTGCTTCCGGTGCCGTCACGCTGATCTGGCAGAGTTCCTGGTCGATGCCATCAGGGATGGCTCCTGGGTCGGACAGAAGCCAGCTATCGGTAAGCCGGAGGCTGACGAGGACGAAAGCTTGATTGCTTTGAAAGACGAACTTGAAACGATGTTCGGGAACCATTGATGGTTGACCGGACAATCGAACAATCGCCCGGTAGGCAATTCCTGAAATTCGCAATCCTTGGGTTCTTCGTGGCTCATGTCTGGGAAATACTTCAGATGCCATTCTTCGAGCCGGGCGGATTATCGCCGACCGAGCGGACGTGGCGCTGCACCATAGCGAGTGCCGGGGACGGGCTAATACTTGGTTCTGCAGCTTGGTTGGCTAGCAAAATCTCCACCCATGCTGATTGGAGCCGGACACTGGCGGTCAAGCCGGTCCTGACATATTTCGGTTTCGGACTAATCGTTGCCATTGGTGTCGAGATAGTTGCCACAACTCTGCCGGAACGAAGCATGTTCAGCTGGCGGTATGGTGCGAACATGCCAATGATCCCAGGCACTTCGCTCGCGCTCGTCCCGCTTGCCATGTGGATTATAGTTCCGGCTATTACGCTCTGGCTCAGCCGTTTTACTCGCGAGTGACCGTCAATAGAATGCTCAGAAGCGGCATTTTGTCCGGCAGTGATCCGACTTCAACAAATCATCTAAATATCGCCATTCGGCTCATGGGAATACAAAAGGAAAAACGATGCTGCTCAAGAAGTTTAAAACACCGGGCTTGGCGCACCTATCCTATTTGGTTGGCTCAGGCGGCAAAGCTGCTGTCATCGATCCGCGTCGGGATTGTGAATGCTATGTCGAAATAGCACGAGCCGAAGGGCTGGAGATCACACACATTTTTGAAACCCATCGGAACGAAGATTTAGTATCAGGTTCGCCTGTTTTGAAGGAGCTTACCAGTGCGCGAGTTTTGCACGGACCTAATGCGGATGGCAACGTAGTCTATGCCGATACGGCGCGCGAAGGCGACGAGTTCGATATCGGACAGCTGCGTATTTCAGTGCTGGAAACGCCCGGTCACACTGACGACCATCTTGCGTTCGTTCTGCGTGACACTGCATATCCAGATGGCCCTGTAGGAGTGTTCACGGGCGATGCACTTTTCGTTGGTGATGTCGGTCGCACCGATTTCTACCCTGATCGCAAACGTGAAGTGGCAGGACTGCTTTACGATTCACTCGATAAAATTTTGGCTCTGGGCGATCAGGTTATTCTCTATCCCGCACACGGAGCCGGTTCGGTTTGCGGGTCGGGTATGGCGGAACGCGAGTTTTCTACGCTTGGACACGAACGTGCTAACAACCCGCGCTTGCAGTTCGACAGCCGCGAAGCCTTCATCGAATATAAGGCCGACGAGAACCACTACCAGCCGCCTTATTTTCGTTTGATGGAACGCCTTAACCTCATCGGCGGTGACGCAGCACCTCGGGTAATGCGACCACGCCGATTGGCGCTGGCCGAGCTTATGGAACTGGACTTTGACCACCTAGTCGACGTCCGCGACCCGCTCGCTTATGCGGCTGGACATCTGTCTGGTGCGATGAACCTTCCCGTAGGCATGATCTCGTCGTTCGCCGGATGGTTCATACGCGAAGGTGAAAGGGTCGCCTTGGTCGGATCTGACGAAGATCAGCTTGAAATGGCTAAGACGCACCTCACCCGTATCGCGATAGACAATATCGCAGGCGGATATGTCGGTGTGGTGCCCGCTGCAGCGCAGGGGAAGATGATGGAAACCATACCGACAATCGGAACGGACGAAGTTGCTAAATGGCTGGACGCGGGCAGGGACGGGTGGACTTTGCTTGATGTTCGTGATGCCGATGAACGTGCATCGGCTGCCATCGAAGGATCGCGGCACATCTATGTAGGAGAGTTAAACGAGCGTCACGCCGAACTGGATAAGAACAAACACTACACTCTTATGTGCGCCAGCGGTATGCGTGCCACAGTTGCTGCCGGGTGGCTTGCCAGCCGCGGATTTGCAAACCTCGATATCTATCTTGGTTCAATGGGCGCTTGGAAATCTAGCGGCAGAGCCGCTTAAAAAGCCAAATTTGCGATAACGGAACTGCCGCGTAGACAAGCATGTGCTTCTGAATGGGACCCTGCATGCCAAAATGACTTTGTGGGATCGTATTCATCTCGGTCAGCATCCGAGACACCGCAAACGCCACCGCCATGTAGATCATCACACATATCCCAAGCGAAATGATGATCGCCCAACCTACATTCTTGGTGGGATCTTTGACTTCGCCGCCGCTGTTCGTGATCGTTGTGAAGCCCTTATAGGCCAGGATCGCCAATGCGATGGCAGCCAGGAAACCCGCCGCTCCCTGATCCTCGTTGACTCCGCCTTTTACGGTTCCCAGCGGAATATCGGAAATATAGAGAGCCGCGATGGCGAAGATCAGGATACCGCTGATCTTCAACACCGCCATTGCCTTCTGTAGTGAACCTACGGCCCGCTTGCCTGCGATGTTCACCATGAAGGGATGACCAGGCCAACCGCCAGAATGGGAACGTAGATCTCACCTTCGATGAAAGGAAAAAGGCGCATTGTGTAAGCGCCGAATGTCCGCGCCACCGAGCTTTCGTTGATAATCCATTGAAACGGCCATCAACAGCGCGGCGGCGCCTGTAATCGTGCCCCCGCCATAAGCCTTGCGAAGATAGGTCGCGATATCGCCCGCCGACGGGAAAGCATTCGACATCTTGATGTAGGAGTAAGCACTGAAACCGCTGATGATAGCAGCGACCAGAAAAGCCCAAGGAAACAAAGCTCCAGTATATTGCGCGACCTGTCCCGTCCGAGCAAAAATGCCAGCTCCGATCATGACGCCGGTGCCCATCGCCACTGCACGAGTCAAGGACAGGCTGTTAGCCTGATATTACGTCTTCACTTGGCTGCTGGGGCTTTAGCCAATGAAAGATCGAGGGTCCGGAGGCGCAGTGCATTCCCGATCACCGACACCGACGATAGACTCATCGCTGCCGCTGCGATCATCGGGCTGAGCAGCAGGCCGAAGGTGGGATACAGGACACCCGCAGCCACCGGCACGCCAAGGCTGTTATAAGCGAAGGCGAAGAACAGGTTCTGCCGGATATTGCTCATCGTCGCTTTGGATAAACGGTGCGCCTGCACCAAACCTTCCAGATCACCGCGCACCAGCGTCATGCCAGCGCTCTCTATGGCAACATCGGTGCCGGTGCCCATTGCCACACCAACGTCGGCAGCGGCGAGAGCAGGGGCGTCGTTGATGCCATCGCCTGCCATAGCCACGGTCTTGTCTGCAGCCTTCAGCTCACCGACTATCCGGTGCTTGTCTTCGGGCGATACATCGGCGTGGACCTCGTCGATCCCAACTTCTTCTGCGACTGCCTTGGCAGTGCCTTCGCTGTCGCCAGTCAGCATCACGACACGGATACCTGCATCGTGCAGTAAGCCGATTGCCCGTGCACTGCTGGGCTTGATGGGATCTGCCACGCCGATCAGCCCGGCAGGTTTGCCGTCAATAGCCACGAACATCACTGTGCGTCCCTTAGAGCGCCCGGTTTCGGCGTCATCTGCCAAGGCCGCATCGTAAGCGCCGACGCGGCGCATCATCTTGGTGTTGCCGATTGCTACGCGCTTGCCTTCGACCTGAGCTTCTATCCCTTCCCCGGTGACGGAGGAGAAATCACTAGCCGCCTCGAATTCATGACCGCGCGCACGAGCGCCCTTAACGATCGCTTCGGCGAGAGGGTGTTCGCTACCCATCTCGGCGGCGCCGACGAGGCGCAACAAGTCTGCTTCGACGATGCCGGTCGCCGGTTCGACCATGACGAGGTCCGGCCGGCCCTCGGTCAGCGTTCCGGTCTTGTCGACCACGATGGTATCGACCTTTTCGAACGTCTCCAAAGCTTCGGCGTTTTTCACCAATATGCCATTCTGCGCGCCTTTGCCGGTGCCGGTCATGATCGACATGGGTGTGGCTAAACCTAGTGCGCATGGGCAGGCGATAATCAGCACTGCGACAGCGTTGACCAGCCCGTAGGCCAGCGCCGGCTCCGGACCCCATACCGACCAGGCGATAAATGTCAGGACCGCGATACCGATCACGATGGGAACGAACCAGCCTGCGACCAGATCGGCCAGCCGCTGGATCGGGGCGCGGCTGCGCTGGGCATCGGCAACCATTTGCACGATCTTGGACAGCGTTGTGTCCTTACCAACACGCTCAGCTTCCATGACAAACCCGCCGGTCTGGTTGACCGTAGCACCGGTAACCCCATCGCCGATGGACTTCTTCACCGGTAAAGGTTCGCCGGTGATCATGGATTCGTCGATACTGCTCGACCCTTCGACGATCCGCCCGTCCACAGCGATTTTGTCGCCCGGGCGGACACGCAGCCGGTCGCCGGTTGCCACCTCGTCGAGCGCAACTTCGCGTTCCAAGCCGTCTGGCATTAATTTGAGTGCGGTCGGCGGGGCAAGTTCCAGCAATGCTCGAAGCGCACTGGATGTGGCGCCGCGCGCTTTCAGCTCCAGCACCTGGCCCAACAGAACAAGAGTTGTGATGACGGCCGCGGCCTCGAAATAGACACCGACACGGCCATCAGCATCGTGGAAGCCGACGGGGAACAGATGAGGCGTAATGGTGGCGACCACGCTGAAGATGTAGGCGATCGCCACGCCCAGCCCGATTAAGGTGAACATGTTAAGGTTCATCGTGCGAACCGACTGGATACCGCGGGTGAAGAATGGCCATGCTCCCCACAGGACGACCGGCGTGGCAAGCGCCAGCTGGATCCACTGCGCCAGCGCGGGTTCGATCAGCTTCGAAAATGGCTGACCGGGTATCATGTCACCCATCGCATAAATGAACAGTGGGATAGTGAAGACCAAGCTGACCCAAAACCGGCGGCTCATATCGACCAGTTCTGGATCTGGGCCATCGTCAAGACTGAACGTTTCAGGCTCGAGCGCCATGCCGCAGATCGGGCACGATCCCGGACCCTCCTGACGAATCTCAGGATGCATCGGACATGTGTAAATGGTGCCAGAGGGCACATCCTCCACCGCATTCAGATGTGCGCCACTCAAATATAATCCTGGGTCGGTCAGAAATTTCTGGCGGCATCGCGACGAACAGAAATAGTGCTCTGCGCCGTCATGGGACGCATGGTGCTGCGCGTTATCGATTGTAACACTCATGCCGCAAACGGGATCGACAGCAATGCCTTCCAACATGTTTTTATTGTTGCTCATGACATTTCCTTCTTAATTTCTGACGACCGTAAATTGCCCCATCATCCCTGCATCTTCGTGTTCGAGGATGTGGCAATGATACATGTAGGGTAAGTCAGGATCTGTATTTTCTTCGAAACGCAGTAATACGCGGACCTGTTCGCGCGGGTTGACGACTACGGTGTCCTTGAAGCCGGTTTCCATCGGCGGCGGCGAACGGCCATCGCGGTCGATAACTCGGAACTGCACATTATGAATGTGAAACGGGTGAGCCATCATTGAGGCGTTGGCGATTTCCCAGATTTCCCATTGCCCGACCGGCACACGTTCGTTGATGACGTCCATATCCATGGTTTGACCATTGATCGTCATGCCGCCACCCATCATTCCCATATCGAGAACGAACCGACGTGTCCGCACTGCCAGCGACGGATCGAGGGTTGCGAGCGTCGCCAACCGTTCAGGTAACGCCGCAGTCCGCGTCGATCCTGCAGGTCTGATGTCGAGAATTCGGAACATCTGACTTGAGCGATCGCGGCCATTCCCGCGATCCATCATACCGCGACCCATCATCCCACCACCCATCATGCCCATTTCGTTTTCCGCACTTCTGGCGACCAACCGAAGCGGACGGCCTTCCGATAGATCGATGACGATCTGCGCCCGTTCTCCAGGGGCCAGCCTGACGGAGCGGACTGCATGCGGACGATCGAGAAGGCCGCCATCGCTGGCAATCAGCTGCATCGACTGGTTTCCGTCGAGTGCGAAATCGTAGAAGCGGGCGTTCGAACCATTGAGCAGGCGCAGCCGTAACTGGCCTGTCTGGGCATCGAAGACAGCGTTTTCAGTGCCGTTGACGAAGATACGATCCCCGCGCACGCCCATCATTCGCGCGTGCATACCCTGAGGATAGACCAGCTGACCAGAACCGCCGAGAATGCGGTCCTGCACAATCAGCGGAATGTCATCAACGCCATATTCGCTAGGCAGATCGAGACGATCTTCCTCGTCATCGCGGATATAGATGGGAGCGGCCAAACCGGCATAGACTTGCGGCCCGGCACCTCGATGCAAGTGGGAATGATACCAATAAAGCGAAGCTCTTTGTCGCACTTCGAACGATGGGCTCCAGCGCTCACCGGGACGGATCAGTTGATGTGGACCGCCGTCTGCAACAGCGGGAAGTTCGAACCCGTGCCAATGGATTGTCGCGCTTTCTTGCAATTCGTTTTGGACGTCAAACCGCACGCGCTCGCCGCGGCGCAATTGAAGCGTCGGACCAAGATACGGAGCATTGATCCCGATTGTCGACGACAGGCGGTCGCCGCCAAAAGTTTTCTCGCCACTTTGCAATGTAAGATCGAACTGGCGTTCACCATCGATTTTTAAACCTTGCTCAAGCGGCGGTATCGCCAGCGGCTGCTCATCCGCAGTGCCATCGGAACCGCTACGAGTTCGACCACTGCATGCACTAAGCGGTGCCATTGCAACAAGTCCTGCGGCGCCGCCTAGGGTGTGCATGAGGCGTCGCCGGGTCCAGCCTTTCAGATCGTTACCGCTCATCACACCCTCACGAACGAAGGTATTTTACGAGCGCAGCGACACCCAGGATCATCAACGCCAATGTCAGCAGACAGAACGCGCCCATCGCGATCATCATTCCGCCACTCATCATTCCCCCGTCCATCATCGAACCGTTCATCATCACACTATCTCCTTGAGAAATCAGGGAGGTGCCGGAGTCTGTCACGACACCTCCAAGGGCTCACTTCTTGGTTATGGACAGGATCGTTGCGCCAGCTGCGGAATTTTCAAACGTGAAGTTCACTTCATCACCGACAGCGACGGTGGATCGCTGTGTCTCGTTCGCTGCAAAGCCCATGGTCATGGCAGGCCATTCGACCTCGGGAACCGGACCGTGGTCGATTGTGATCGTGCCGGCTTCCTCATCGATGTTCGTAATGGTGCCTTCGGCGCTGGCTTCTGTGCCTGCCTCGTCCGAACTCATCATCGGCATGTCGTCCGACATCGGCATATCGCCTGCCATGGGGGCGTCGGCAGTCATCGCCTGGTCGGTCATAGCCGTATCATCGGCCGCACCTCCACAGGCAGCAAGCGCCATCGGCGCTGCGATTGCCATCAGGCAGTTTCGGGTAAGCATCGTTCGTCTCCTTCGGGTTGGGTGGGCTTTGGAGCCCGGGGTCGCCGCATCAACAGATAGGCAGCGGGAAGCAAAAACATGGATAGGAGGGGGGCGGTAATCATGCCCCCAATCATCGGTGCGGCAATGCGGCTCATCACTTCGGAGCCCGCTCCGGTCCCGATCAGTATCGGAAACAGACCAGCAAGGATGACCGCCACGGTCATCGCTTTGGGCCGCACGCGCAGCAGCGCGCCTTCGCGAATTGCGGTGGACACCTCATGTGCGTCTGGATCGTCACCGCGTTTCTCCAGCGCCGCCTTCAGGTATATCAGCATGATGACACCGAATTCTGCAGACACTCCGGCCAGCGCGATAAATCCGACGGCAGTTGCCACCGACTGGTTGTATCCCATCAAATAGAGCAGCCAGAACCCGCCGGTGAGAGCGAAGGGCAATGTGCCCATAATCAGCAGGGCTTCATCAAACCGGCGGAAAATCAAATAGAGCAGTAGGAAAATGATGGCGAGCGTTGCCGGAACGACAATCTGCAAACGTTCATAGGCGCGCGTCAGATATTCGAACTGTCCGGCGTAAGACAGACTGATGCCGGCAGGCAGATCAACTTGCGCAGCAATAGCCTCCTGCAGTTCACCGACCACCGATGACAGGTCGCGTCCCCGAACATCTATATACACGTAGCTGGTGGGTCTGCCCTGCTCGCTTTTCAGCATGGGCGGACCGTCGCTTACCCGGATTTGTGCCACCGTGCCGAGAGTGATTTGCTGGCCTGAGGGCGTAAGCACCGGCAAATTGCGGATCTTACCGACGCTGTCGCGGATTTCACGCGGGTAGCGGACATTGATCGGATACCGCGCGAGACCCTCGACACTGCGGGCAACGTTTGCGCCTCCAATCGAGCCGGACACGATCTGTTGAATGTCAGCGATATTGAGACCGTATCTCGCAGCCTACAGTCTATTTATATCAACGTCGACGTAGCGCCCGCCCGATAACCGTTCGGCGAGCGCGGAACTGACCCCGGACACGTCCTTTGCAGCCCGTTCAACCTGCAAGGCGACACGCTCGATTTCTGCCAGATCTTCGCCAGAAACCTTGACCCCGATCGGGCTCTTGATCCCGGTTGCAAGCATATCGATCCTGTTTCGGATCGGCGGCACCCAGACATTGGCAAGGCCCGGCACCTGCACGGCACGGTCGAGCTCATTGACGAGCTTGTCAGGGGTCATCCCATCGCGCCATTCGTTGCGCGGCTTGAAGCGGATGGTCGTCTCAAACATCGTTAGCGGGGCAGGATCGGTGGCCGTATCGGCACGTCCGGCCTTGCCGAACACAGTCTCCACTTCGGGCACAGTCTTGATCAGCCGGTCTGTCCGCTGGAGAAGTGCGGAAGCTTCGCCTGGAGACAAGCCGGGCAGTGCGCTCGGCATGTATAGGAGGTCGCCTTCGTCCAGCGGAGGCAGGAACTCGCCGCCGAGCCGTGAGAACGGGATGAGCGTAGTCAGGAATATAAGTCCGGCAATCGCCAGGGTGGTTTTCGGGCGACGCATTACCCAGTCGAGGCCGGGGCGATAAGCGCGGGTCAGCACGCGGTTGACCGGATTGCGGTCTTCCCGTGGGATATTCCCACGAATGAGCCAGCCCATCAGCACCGGCACCAGCGTGATGGACAAAATCGCTGCCCCGGCCATCGCATATGTTTTGGTGAAGGCGAGCGGAGCGAACAACCGCCCCTCCTGCGCTTGCAGGGTGAACACCGGAAGAAACGACAGGGTGATGATTAACAGGCTGAAGAACAGTGCCGGTCCGACTTCTTTCGAGGCATCGGCCACGATCCGCCATCGCTCGTTGGCGGCCAGCACCGTGTCGGGGTTCTCCTCGGTCCAGCGCTCGATGTGCTTGTGGGCGTTCTCGATCATTACCACCGCCGCATCGACCATCGCCCCGATGGCGATGGCGATCCCACCCAATGACATGATGTTGGCGTTCACTCCTTGGAAACGCATCACCACAAATGCAGCCAGCACGCCCAGCGGCAGCGTGACGACCGCGACCAATGCCGAGCGCGCGTGCCACAGGAATAGCAGGCAGACGAGCGCAACAACGACGAATTCCTCGATGAGCTTGCTGGTGAGGTTTTCGACTGAGGCATCGATCAGTTGCGAACGATCATAGGTGGTCACGATCTCCACCCCTTCAGGCAGGCTCGCCTGCAATTGATCGAGCTTGGCCTCCACGGCCTCGATTGCGCCGCGCGCATCGGCGCCCTGGCGCAGAATGATGATACCGCCAGCCACTTCGCCTTCACCGTTCAGCTCGGCGATGCCACGACGAAGTTCGGGGCCGATCTGGATGTTGGCTACATCGCCCAGCGTGACCGGCACACCCCCCGTTTCTGTGCGCAGCGGCAAACTCCTGAAATCAGTCAGATCGCCGAGATAGCCCGACGCGCGGACCATGTATTCTGCCTCGCCCATCTCGATGATGGAGCCTCCAGTTTCCTGGTTGCCCGCCTGCACCGCACTGACCACTTCGGCATGAGTTACACCAAGCGATGCCATGCGATAGGGATCGAGCACGATCTGGTATTGCTTCACCATTCCGCCCACACTGGCGACTTCGGCGATGCCAGGAATGGTTTTCAGCTCGTAGCGCAGGAACCAGTCCTGCAAGCTCCTCAGGCCAGCAAGATCATGACCGCCACTGCGATCAACCAGCGCATATTCGTAGATCCAGCCGACCCCGGTGGCGTCGGGCCCGAGCGTGCTCTGGACTCCCTCTGGGAGACGATTTTGCACCTGATTAAGATACTCCAGAACGCGCGAGCGTGCCCAGTAAAGGTCGGTGCCGTCCTCGAAGATAACGTAAACATAGCTATCGCCGAAGAAGGAATAACCGCGCACAGTCTTTGCGCCGGGAACCGACAACATGGTTGTCGCCATCGGATAGGTCACCTGATCCTCAACGATCCGGGGCGCCTGTCCGGCATAGTTCGAGCGGATGACGACTTGCACGTCCGACAGATCCGGTAATGCATCGACAGGCGTCGTGCGCACCGCCCAGAGTCCCGCTAATGTGAGCCCGATCGCCGCCAGCACAACGAAGAGGCGGTTGGCAATGGACGCATCAATGATCCGTGCGATCATTGGCTGGCCTTCGAGATGGAGACAAGTCGCGGTCCGCTGTCTGCCTGCTCGAATGTGAAGGTGACCCTGTCACCACGTTTGAAACCGCGCATCTGAGTTGGGCCGTTACTAGCAAAAGTCATCGTCATTGCAGGCCATTCGAGGGCAGGAACCGGTCCGTGTCGCAGAGTGACGCCGCGCGCGGTTATGCTCTCGATTGAGCCAGTGGCACGGTAGGTCTCGCGGCCACGCTCCTCCGGCGGTTCGCCGCTGCGTGCAGTTGCTGGTGCTTCGTCGACGGACCGTATATCGATCCCGGCCAGGCTGGCTTCGGAATCGAGCAGGAACTGGCCCGACGTGACCACCTTCTCTCCCGCTGCCAGACCGGCAAGCACTTCGGTTTGCCCGTTCGCTTCCCGGCCGATCCGGATTTCCGCAGGCCGATAACCACCGTTCTTCTGCGCTATCATCACAAGAACCCGCGAGCCGGTGCGGATGACCGCTTCAGAAGGAATGAGAAGTGCTTCGCGCCGCTCGGGTGCGAGTGTTACCTGCGCGAACATCCCCGGTTTGAGCCGGAGTCCAGGATTGGGCATGGCCGCACGAACCGTGATCGTGCGGCTGGCATCCTGCGCGCTTGGAAGGATGGCTATGATACGACCTGCGAAGCGATCGCCAGGAAAAGCAGTAAGAGTCGCACTGACCGGCTGTCCGACGCGGGCGCTTCCAGCCAAAGACTCAGGCACTGCAGCCTCCAGCCAGATCGGGCTATATCCGCTGATTTCGGCAAGGGTCTGTCCCGCCGAAACCGTCATGCCTTGCCGCACACCAAGCATGGTGATCGCGCCTGATTGGGGCGCAGTAACGGTAATCGTCGATTGCGGCCGACCGCTTCTCGCGACCGATGTAATGGTTGATTCCGGCATACCAAGAAGCCGCAAACGCTCGCGTGCGGCGCGGGTCAGTGCTGCGTCGCCAGTCGCGGCAACAGCGAGATATTCGCGCTGTGCCCCGCCCCACTCAGGCACCAGGATGTCGACGATCGGAGCACCCCTGGAAATGAGGTCCTGCGGCGCATGGCCGTAAGTTCGCTGGATATAGCCGCCGGCACGAGGCTGGACGATCGCCATCTCGCTGCCGTTGTAGGCTAGCGTTCCGGTTACGCTCGTTTCGGGCTCAAGAACGCCGTATTCGGCCTCGACGGTCCGGATACCAAAATTCTGGACAAGCGTGGAATCGATGGCAACTCCTTCCCCACCCTTACCTTCGCCGCCAGCGCATTTTGGCACCAGCTGCATGTCC
>Ga0210021_1000593_pt1 | contig 39971 bp, 30 predicted proteins | sample CryGeymeta201517_FD_183981 | JGI IMG/M metagenome (GOLD analysis project Ga0210021, IMG submission 183981) | Groundwater microbial communities from Crystal Geyser aquifers in Utah, USA - Crystal Geyser metaG 2015-17 (SPAdes) (version 2) | ecosystem: Environmental > Aquatic > Deep subsurface >... | reverse complement strand
GCTTATTCACATCATAATGAGCTTAGTTCATAGATGTTATTTGGTCATGCTGGGCTTCGACCCAGCATCTCAGCCTAAGAACCAATCTATGCAAAGAAAAAGTGATTGTTGCGTAAAATGATATTGGACAGAGATTCCGTGTCAGGGCACGGGATGACCGTTTCTTTGCGAAAACCACTGCCTTTTTTATAGAAACGAAGTCCGAAAGTTGAGTTATTACATAACAAATAGGTTATTTGTAAGCTTATTCAAACCTTAAATTGTTGAATTTACTATAAATAGATTCTAATGGCGGATTTGTATTGTGGCTTTTTTACTAGTAATCAGACAAAAAAAAGCCACAGAATAAAATCTCCTGTGGCTTAAACTTAGACGTCTTTATTTAATTGAAATAAAACGGAAGTTTATTTCGGATCTAAAATCATTTCAATTCGTGCTAAAGCATCCACCAAATGGTTTTTTGTTGATGTATCACGAATGCGGCTTATTGTAGAACTAATTTGTGATTTTAAACTTAATAACTGTGCCCTTGCTTCAGATCTGATATCAGATTGAGATGCATTTACTCTAGTTCCACCACTATATTGAATAATAAATGTTGGGAGTTGTGGAGCTTCGCCAGTTAATAAATATTCAAGGCGCTCTAAGTGCGCACGTTGTAAATTTCTACGATAAACATCGATAGTGGAATTGCTTTTTAACTCGGTCCAAACTCCATCAGTTATATCATTCATTAAATCTGAATTGGTATAAGCTTTATTGCCCATTAATGCTTCTGCTTCTGTTAAGCGTTGCATTTTTTCCATATCAAGAGCTAAAAATAATGCTCGAGCTTGGGCTCCACGTAGGCGATCAATAAATCCGCTTGCTTCAACACGTTGTAAAATAGCTTCGTCAATCATCCATTTTGGCGTGTTAAACGCTTCTTTAATTAAGAAATCAACGGCACGTTTTTGTTTTTCTTTTGGAACAGCTTCAAATACAACACCACTTTGATTATCATATTTACGAGTTTCATAAACTCCACCAATATTCATGGCAACATGACCCATGTAACGATTCCATTGACCTAAAACTTGGCCATACAATTCGCCTAAATCATCATAGCTTTCACCATCTTGATTGGTCCATTTAATCAAATTTGGAACAATGCGTTTTAAATTAGCAATTCCATAAGCTGATGCTTTCATGGCATCATCACCTAAATCTTCTGTTTGTGAATTTGGATCTAAACGACTTGGATTTCCAAAGCGGTACATTTTGTCACCAGCTTTTGCATTAATCCATTTACGTAATGTTTCCGTTTCATCATCTGATTTTTTCACATTAGGGATAGTGCGGTAGCCCCAATTGATTGCATATTTGTCATATTCTCCAATTCCTGGGAATAAACTTACGCCTTCGTCGCCAGGTTGAGCAATATAATTAAAACGGGCATAATCCATAATTGCAGGAGCTGTTCCCATTTTTTTTGTGAAGCTTGCAGAACGGAGAGAGTCAACAGGGTAAGAAGAGGACGCTTTCATGTTGTGCGGTAACCCTAATGTATGTCCAACTTCATGAGAGGCAACGAAACGAATGAGTTCACCCATTACTTCGTCTTTAAATTCAACACCACGAGCATCAGGATTGATAGCTGCAGTTTGAACAAAATACCAGTTACGCAATAAGTTCATTACGTTATGATACCAGCCGATATCTGATTCTAAAATTTCACCGGAACGTGGATCATGAACGTGTGGTCCATAAGCATTTTGAATATCAGAAGAGAAATAACGAATCACAGAATAACGAATATCTTCAGGGCTGAATTCAGGATCTTCATCAGGAGTTGGAGGATCCATTGCTTTAATCGCATTTTTAAATCCAGCTACTTCAAAAGCTTTATTCCAATCATCAACACCTTGTTTTAAATACGGTCTCCATTTTTCTGGAGTTGCTGGGTCGATGTAATAAACAATTTGTTTAACAGGTTCAACCAATTCTCCTCGATTGTAAGCGTCCCAATCTTTAGGCTCTAATCTCCAACGTGTAATGTAGGTTCTTGTTTTTGCTCTTTGAGCTTCCAAACCGTAATCAGTTTGAGTAACGCTAAAGTAACCTACGCGATCATCAGCAATACGACCAATCATTGGAACTTTTGGTAATAAAATCATGGAGTGATTAATTTCCAAAGAAATGGTTCCTGTAGAACTATTTGATGGTGCAGCACTTGAGTTATAGGTTAAAACAACACGGTTCTCAATGTTTTTTGGATAAGAACGGATGTGCATAATAAAAGAACGATCTTTATCTAAATTACGCACTTTATATCGTTCACGACTTCTTTGGTCTAAACCAAAAACAGGCACATCACCAGAAAGTAAAGCGTTTACATCAACAACTACAGAAGAAGAGTCTTTACTGTATGCTTTGATGTCAAAAGATTGAACAATAGGTTCAAAATTTGAATTTCTTACAGATTGAAAAATGGGAAGAGAATCTGCTGCAACGTTTTGATAACTCACAACACGCATTAGAATTTTATCTCCGAATTTTTCGAAACGTAAAACCTGAGTATTTAACTCTTCTCCACCATAACCTAAATTAGTAGCCGTTTTGGCAATTCGAGAAACGGTTAAGATTTCGCGATGGAGTAAAGAGTCTGGAATTTCATAGAAATAAGTTTCATCTACCTGATGAATGGTAAACAAACCTTTGTCAGATTTCGCTTTTTTAGTAATGACTTTATCGTAAGGCTGAGGACCTTTTTTTGATTTTGCAGCAGCAGCTGATGGTGCGCCGGGTGCACCACTTTTCATCTTTTGTGAACCTGCACAGGAAGCTAGAACACCTACGCTAAGAACAACAAGAAGTAGTTTTTTATTCCAAATCATGCAAAAGAGCAATAAAATTAATGTTTTTAGTTATTTGGAAGTTCCCTGATTTTTTTAAAATGTATTGTTAAAGATGGTAAAGGGTAAAAGATGCTTTGTGAAAAATGATTTAAGTAACAACTAATCAATCATCTCACAAAGGTTTTTTAACAATCTGCAACTTGGCCATATTGTACCCTCTATTCACCATCCATACACCAACAACGGTTATTAGGGAAGATAAAAACATAAACCAAGTTAAGAGTTCATTTAAGACTAACCACCCAAGCCAAATAGCAACTAAAGGGTTCACATACGAATAAACAGAAAGCCGCGTCGGTGCAATGTAATTTAATGCGTGCATATAGGCTAAATAAGAAATGATAGATCCAAAGAATATTAAATAAAGAATAGCAACCCAGCCTTCCCAAGCGATTTCAAACAGATTGGGAATTGGAGCGGTAAAACTTGAACTCATTAACAAAACTATTCCTGCAGCAAACATTTGAATTCCACTAGTATAAAAAACTGAAATTTTGAGCGCTTTTCGAACTAATAAAACAGAACCAAGCCCCCATCCAATATTTCCAATAACAATTATTAGGATTCCAAAACGGTAATCAGGATTCGCTAATTCTGGAAAATAATCTTTAAATACGCCTACAATACCTAAAAATCCTAAAAAAAGTCCTGAAATTGACATCCAATTTAAGCGAGAATCACGAAGAATAATTAAGCTAAAAATGGCTATCCACAATGGACTTAATGCGCAAATAATAGCTGTTAATCCACTACTTACATACTCTTCTGCCCAAGAAACCAAACCATTTCCGAGACCTAAATTTAATAAACCAATCATGCTTAAGAAGCCAAGCGTTTTTGCATCTGGTTTTTCTTTTGCAACAAAAAAAGCAATACTAATTAAAATAAACCCGGCAATTGTATTCCTAAACCCAGCTAAAAAAAGCCCAGGCATATAATTAACGCCGATTTTAATTCCTAAGTAAGTAGTACCCCAAATAATGCAGATCGCAACGAATGCAATCCAAGCAGAAAGGGGTTTAGCGCTTTGGGTTGATGACATATTTTGGAAATAAGCGCAAAATGTACTCGTTTTTTTTATCAACTTGATTTACAGATTGAAAAAAATTGTGTCCAAATAAGTAAAATTTAGTGCAACTATAAATTGTGTGTTATAACGTGAATCCTTTATAGCATTCAATACGTTCTAGTAATCCATAATTTTTAAACATCAAGACATCAACAATTATGAAATTATTAGTTCTCTCTCTTTTACTTGTAACAGGATTCATTTTTTCACCATTTTCAGCAACTGCTAATAATTCAACTTTGAATAAAAAAGCAAGTGTGTTAAATAAGGTTATTTCTCTTTTAACTGTTAACAACAATAGAAAAGTCGCTTTGATTCAAGGTAGAAACCAATCAGACGAAACTATCAAAGAAATTAAAGAAGAGCTTGAATCCCAAAACTTTGAAGTAAGCGTTTATCAACTTGGGAGTACAAAAAGAATTAAAGAAGACATCGTTATGATTCCATCTTTAGCAAATTTCGATTCTGCAGCACAGGAATTTGAATCAAAAATAATTATTAGTGATGACTTGAATGACATTAGATCGAATTCTGCTGGAATTTCAGTTCAAGATGTAAGCGGTTATCCAAGAGTCTTTATTAGTAAGGTTTATTTCCAAAATAAACGAATGAATCTTGATACCCGCTTAATTAGAGCTTCAACTGTTTTTTAAAAACATAGATTTAACTTAACCAACCTCTTAATTGTTCAAAACCTCTGTAATTAGACCTTGCAGAGGTTTTTTTTTAATGAAGACTACTAAGAGTGTTTGTTGCAAAACTCAGAATTATTCGTAAAACCGGCGAAAGCAGATTTGAAGATTTACCTAATGATATCTCAGCAAATTATAAAATCTGTAAATAACTGATTATAAGTATTTTAACATGTATTTATTTGACCATTATTCTGTTTTTCGCTTCGTAGTGCTTTGAGATTGTCAACAATACCGAAGGTACTGTGAAGCCAAATGACAATGCACATGGAGTTCTGCAACAGAACTTAAACTAGCTCTATAATTCATTTTAATCAGCATACAAATTGAACTTTGTTTTTTAGGATTTCCAACATGTTAACTTTAAGAAATCTAACTCGGCACTCTCTTTTTCCTTTATTTTGCCAAACTCTGTTTATTAAAATTTTTCTTAAACAGATTACTTCGTGATTTACTCGTATTTTTGGTTTTATTCAACCAGAATTAGTGTGTTTTACTTTTTAAATTGTATATCATGAATAAACAAGCTCTTTTTGAATCTATACGCCCAGAATTTAACGCTATTATTTTCGGATCAGAAAACCGAGATCAAAAACTTCAGTCTATCTCTCAATTATTATGTGATACGTTTGAGCATTACGATTGGGTAGGTTTTTATTTAGTTGATGATGAAGCAGAACAAGAACTCATTCTTGGTCCTTATGTGGGCGATGCAACCGATCATATTAGAATTAAATTTGGTGAAGGCATTTGTGGGCAAGCTGCAAAAACTCTCAAAACTTTTGTAGTTCAAGATGTTACTAAAGAAGAAAACTATTTAGCTTGTAGCCTTTCTGTTCAATCAGAAATAGTTGTTCCAATAATGGCTGATGGTAAATTTGTAGGTGAACTCGATATCGATTCTCATGTACTCGGCGCAATGGATCAAGTTGATAAAATGGAACTCGAACATTTATGCAAACATATTGCTAACCTGTTTTAAGCGTATTGAATTATTCTAAAGCTCAGATTTTTTGTGATGGTGTTTTGCCCGATGCGGCAACTTTAGCCAATCGTTTTTTTTCTGATTATTTAAAAATTGCCTGTGACGGAGCCGCGAATCATCTTCTCGGCTTCGGTTTTTTTCCCGATATCATCATTGGCGATTTAGACAGTTTTACGCCCGATGCCTTTCCTTCTCTAAATCCTGAACAAACTACACGTATAAAAGATTCCGATCAAGAAACCAACGATCTTGAAAAAGCATTAAACTTTGCCTTAACTAAAGGAATTAAACAGGTTGAAATCATTGGAGGTTTAGGAAAACGAATTGATCATACACTTAAGAATCTTTCCGTTTTGCTTCAATTTTCCAAATCATTTGTGTCTATTTTTTTTCTTGATGATTGGGGGATTAGCTTTTTTTCAAACTCTCAAACAAAGATTTCTGCACCGGAAGGAACTCCGATTTCTTTGATTCCATTTAATGGTCGTGTTGAGGGAATTATAACGGAAGGTTTGGAATATTCATTAAAAAACGAATGGCTGGAAATGGGGAAACGTGATGGAACTTCAAATAAAATGACTGATTCAAATGCGATGATTTCAAAAGAAAGCGGTGATTTATTACTTGTACTTGGTGTTCAGGTGTTTTCAAAAGAAATAAAGTTTGAATTCTCGCAAAGTGATTCGAACTTGAGTTTTATAATTAGTAACTTGATTTTGCGATAAGAAAAAAATCTCCTCTTTGGCCAAGAACCTAAAGTACGAAGACGATAGATTTTGAAAGGGAGTTGGGGTGTTTTCAAGATGCTTTTTCTATCGAATATTACTTGTTTTGAAACAAATCTAAGCAAAACTTCTCCTATTAAGAATAGATTATTATTATTATCCCGAACTCAGGCTTGTAGTAAATAACTGAGATTCTTTGGTATCAATATTTTGTATTGAAATTCAATTTTTTTTTCAAATTATTATGAATGAGCTTAGAAAGTCTCTCTCTACAGATTGCTAATTATTCAAATCGTCAGACTCTGAGTAGGGGAGAACGAGTGGGTGGTCAATTACAAAAGAAATTTTAATTGAGCGCACTCCGAAAAGTTTTTTCAACTAAATAATTGGCGTTTCTACAAAATCTGAAATCGCTGAATCTGATAAAATCGACGTTTTTTTGTAGACTCAAAATTAGAAATACGCAAAAAATAATAAGTACATAAATAAAGCTCAGACTCATTACCTTATTTAAGTCACAAAAATCCAAAGACAGAAATAATAAACAAACTTTCTACAAACTCAAGTATTTCAATTTTTAATTCAAGACTTGGTTATTTTCACACATCAAAATCACCCAAGCTATAATACATTTCTGAATGCTTTCTGCTCTCGATTATTCCCTAATCTTATTGTACATAATTACGCTTCTTGTCATCACTTTTTTCAAACGAAAGAAAGATGAATCAGAATCGGATTATTTATTAGCCGGACGCTCCTTAACACTTCCTGCTTTTATTGCAACCTTGGTTTCCACTTGGTACGGCGGAATTTTAGGCGTTGGCGAATATGGATATCAATATGGGATTTCTCAGTGGATCGTTTTTAGCATGCCTTTTTATGTTTTTGCGATTTTGTATGCGGTTTTTTTCGTGAAACGCATTCGTCTTTCTTCCGCTTTAAGTTTACCTGAAGCCATTGTTCAAGAATATGATATCACTTCCGGCAAGATTTCGGCCCTTCTTATTTTCTTACTTTCGAGTCCTGCTCCTTATTTTGTGATGATAGCTTTATTGCTAGGTTTTATACTACCGTTTGGAATTCCATACTGGATTTTAGTCGTATTCTCATCACTTTTCTCTCTGATTTATGTGATTTATGGAGGATTTCGTGCGGTGGTAAGAACAGATATTCTTCAATTTGCTTTGATGTATAGTGGCTTTTTTGTGATACTGATTTTTGGTCTACATCGAGTTGGGAGTTTTGAAAACTTACTTTCTTTAGTTCCTGAACCGCTTTTACATCCCACCGGACATCAGCCTTTTTCCTATGTTGTTGTTTGGTTTTTCATTGCCCTTTGGACCTTTGTTGATCCCAGTTTTCATCAGCGGGTTTCTGCTGCAAAATCTCCGAAAACGGCTAAAAACGGTATTTTAATTTCAGTCATTTTTTGGTTTCTTTTTGATGCAATGACCATAACCGCATCACTTTTAGGAGTTGTTTTACTTCCTGATTTAGCAAATCCCGTAATGGTTTATCCTGAATTGGGAAATCTCCTACTTCCATCAGGATTTAAAGGATTGTTTATTCTTGGTTTATTAGCAACAATAATGTCAACCGCAGACAGTTTTTTATTTCTATCTGGACAAAGTATAAGTCGTGATTTATTGGGAAAATCAGGCTCAATAAGTATTACAAAATGGGGAATTTTTGCTTCCGCAATTGGCGGAATTGGCTTAGCCATTTTCTATCCAAGTGTAATTCAACTTTGGTATGGATTGGGAACTTGTATCATTCCAGGTTTATTACTCACCGTTTTAGGAACCTACTTCCCATTTTTTAAAATCCCTGTAATTTTTAATAAGTGGATGATGATTTTAGGCTTTTTCGCATCTCTTATTTGGTTGAATTTAGGATCTTCAGAAAATGGAGCCTTTTTAGGAATCGAACCTTATTATGTGGGTTTAGGATTAGCTTTGACGATTTGGTTTTCGGGAAAACTACGTATTCGCTTCGTTCAAAAAGCATAATCAATTAACATTTTTCTTAGGCTTATTAATTTGATAGAAAATAATCAATTTTACAGAGCAGGTTTAAATACCAGAGTTCGGGATAAGAAATTAAAATAAAAACAGGAAAATATAAATTTCGTCATGCTGGGCTCTGACCCAGCATCTCTGCCTAATTTGGGAATAAATTAAAAATGACAAAACTAAGCAAATGCAGGCTCTCAAATGCTAATTCAAATTTTTAATTAAAATTATTGTACTAATCCTACGCAGAACTCAGATTAAATGAATAAAAGCAATCTTCATTTTCACGATTATATTTTTAGATTGTGATTACAGATCTTGTCTAAATTCTTCAGAATTGAGTTTAACCATTCAGCAAACGGTTTGCTAAATAATATTTTAAAGTTCAATCATTAATCTTTTCATAATTAATTTCGGAAATCATTCAATTATTTTCAGATAAATAGGTATTTTTGGCTTACGTATTTTCTAATGTATCTCTTAGAGTTCGATAAATTCATTATTAGGTTACATTCAGGTACAATTGAAAATTAACTGAAATTTTTGCACGAGGTATAAAAGGGACAATCGTATTAAATGAAAAGTTTTTTAATCAAAACCGTTTTTAAAAAATATTTTTGAATTAAGCACTCAAATTAAACTTGTTGTCTTTCTCTGAAATCGGATACAAAACTCAAACTATAATTATGATGTTCATGGATTGCCTAATTCGCAAAAGACATTCCAAATATAATTTATTAAGCCTATGAAAATATTTTACTTAAGTCTATTTTTTATTGTATTTCCACAATTCATTTTTGCTCAAACTTTTTTTATAAACGATCGCGATTGCGTCGTCTGCCAAGATGCTCAACCTGGAGATACTGGTGAAATTGATGGTGTTACTTAAACGGCTGTGGATCGAGCTATGCTTGATGAAAAAATTAACAATGGTGACGATTTAACCAAGGTTTGTGTGAGTTTGGTTACGGATATGAGTCGCTTGTTTTTAAATAAAAGATCCTTTAATCAGCCAATTGGAAATTGGGACGTGAGTAACGTGATTGACATGAACCACATGTTTGCAGGAGCACGAGTTTTTAATCAAACTATTGAGAATTGGAATGTGAGTAGCGTGACGGATATGAGTTTTATGTTTGCTTCTGCACTTTTTTTTAATCAGCCCGTTGAGAATTGGGATGTCAGCAATGTGACCAATATGAAGTCGATGTTTGATGAAACTAGGTTGTTTAATCAATCAGTTAATAAGTGGGATGTAAGTAAGGTTACCGATATGAGTGATATGTTTAAATCGACAATGTTTTTTAATCAGCCCATCAATAATTGGATTGTCAGTAATGTTACCAAAATGAATGGAATGTTTAATAATGCAGACTCCTTTAATCAACCAATTCAAAATTGGGAAGTGAGTTATGTAATTGATATGAATAGCATGTTTAAATCGGCTAATTCTTTTAATCAAACAATTGGAAATTGGGATGTGAGCAATGTTTCTAATATGGACGAGATGTTCTCTTTTACAAATTCTTTTAACCAAGATTTAAGCACTTGGTGTGTATCAAATATCACATTTGAACCTTCATCTTTTGCAATAAATTCTCCATTACAAACAGACTTTTATCCTATATGGGGTTCGTGCCCAGAAAATATTTTCCCGATTGAATTTATTCGAATTTTACCTGTTGAGTATGCTCAATTTTCATGGAAACCCAATCCACTAGATAGCCAATATCAAATAATTATTTATAAAAAAGATGAAATAGTACCCTATTTAGATACCTTAGTTACTCAATCAACACTTACTCTTCAAACTCCTCTCGAAGAGAATACTGTGTATACATTTTCTATTCGTGGAATTCAACAAGAACCTTTTTTACGTGGCAGATGGGTTGAACCAATACCCTTTGAACGTGTTAATTTAACACAAAAGCCGTTTTTAATAAATGAAAGAGGATGTTTAACTTGTGAGGATGCAGCGCCAGGAGATGCTTTTTTTATTGATGAAGAACTTTACGTTGCAGTAAATAAAGAAATGCTTGTAAGAAGAATTAAGAATGGTTTCGATTTAACGAAGGTTTGTGTGAGTTTGATAAGTGATATGAGTGATTTGTTTGCTTGGCAATACCCTTTTAGTCTGATTATTAGGAAATGGGATCAGAACATTAGTCATTGGGATGTGAGTAAGGTTACAAATATGAGTTCAATGTTTACTGGTGCAAGATCTTTTAATCAGTCACTCGCGAATTGGAATATGAGTAAGGTTACTGATTTGAGCTCTATGTTTGAAGGGGCACATTCGTTTAACCAACCTCTTGAAAAATGGGATGTCAGTAAGGTTACAAATATGAGTTCAATGTTTACTGGTGCAGAATCTTTTAATCAAGCTATTGAAAATTGGGATGTCAGTAGTGTAACGGATATGAGTTCCATGTTTAGTTACACTCATAACTTTAATCAACCCTTAGAAAAATGGGATGTCAGTAATGTAATTGATATGAGCCAAATGTTTGAATGGACACCTGTATTTAACCAACCGATTGATAATTGGAATGTAAGCAGCGTAACAAATATGTTTAGAATGTTTTTTTATGCCACCTCCTTTAATCGACCTATTGGGAATTGGAATGTTCAAAACGTAACAAATATGGATGCTATGTTTGCGGGTGCAATTTCTTTTAACCATTCCATTGATAAATGGAATGTGAGTAAGGTAAATAGTATGGGTGCGATGTTTTACGAGGCAAACGCCTTTAATCAGCCTATTGGGAATTGGGATGTCAGCAAAGTGACAAATATGAGTCAAATATTTTTCGAAGCAGACTCCTTTAATCTTCCTATTGAAAACTGGGATGTCAGTAGTGTGATGTATATGCAACAAATGTTTAGTAATACCAATTCTTATAATCAGTCTATAGGTAATTGGGATGTTAGCAATGTGATTACTATGAATCAAATGTTTAGTGATGCAATTGCCTTTAATCAACCCATTGGGAATTGGGATGTGAGTAAAGTGACAAATATGAATAGGATGTTTCATGGTGCGATTACATTCAATCAAGATATAAGCAAATGGTGTGTCTCTAATTTCCAATCTGTTTTAGGGGATTTTTCCCTTAATTCACCTTTACAAACAGACTACCTACCCAAATGGGGAACTTGCACGTAAAACCCCATAAGCATCGAATCCATTCAATTTTCTAACTCAACGAATTCAACTATTTCTTGGAAAGCCAATGATTTAGCAAGTCATTAGCAAGTTCGTTTGCAGCGCAAAGATGAAGCTAATCCATTTTTAGATTCCACAATTACTGAATCAGTTCTAAGGCTTCAAACTCCGTTAGAACAAAATGAATTTTATCAATTTTCTATTCGTGGAATTCAAGATGAACCGTTTTTACGTGGAAGATGGGTCGGCCCAATTGAGTTTCATGGAGACAGCACAACGGTTTCTAACGAAGAAGAATTTATTCTTCCTACAGAATTCCAACTTGCGCAAAACTTTCCAAATCCATTTAATCCGAGTACTCAAATTCGATATAGTTTGCCCAAATCCAGTTTAGTTAAGATTGAAGTTTTCTCTTCACTTGGACAAAGAATTGCGGTTTTGGTGAATGAACAAAAACCAGCAGGCGAACATACGTTTCAATCTAATGCCCAAAATTTAGCGAGCGGCGTGTATTTATATCGAATTGTTACTCCAGAATTTTCGCAAACTCGCTTAATGAATTTGGTGAAGTAGAGGGTGAAAATAATCCTTTCAAAACAATTTTGAGCTAACTCTAAAAAGTCGAATAGGTCGATTTATACTCTTTCAAATCGTATACTTTTGCTGATTATTTTGTTGAAAACTATTTTTCAGAGACTGAATTATCTCAAAACTGGCAAATTGACATTTTCTTAAGTAAAAACACCGAAAAATTTGGAATCAACCACAAAAGTGGCACAGTTGCGACTGGTGACACCATATAGAGTCACACTTAAATTGAGAAACAAATCACAAAACTACGAATTAGTGCATCACTTGTCAGAGATGCTGGGTCAAGCCCAGCATGACTTGCGTTTTACATATTCTCGTTTCTCAATTTAATCCAACCGAAGATTTCCTTTTCTTCAAAGCGCCATTTAGTTTCAATTCCTGTATTTTTGAACTATGAAAAAATTGTTGCATCTAGATCTTGGTCATCAGGAATACATTCCTACTTGGGATTTTCAATTAGCTGTTCAGGCAAAAATAATTCAGGAAAAGCGTGCTGAACAAAAAGAGAATCGTCTCGAAGATGTCTTATTGTTTGTGGAACATCCTCACGTTTATACTTTGGGGAAAAGTGGCGATGCTGGCAATTTATTAGCTTCCGAAGATTTCCTGAAAGCTGTTAATGCAACCTACGTTCCTATCGATCGTGGCGGCGACATCACCTATCACGGACCTGGACAATTGGTCGGTTATCCCATTTTAGATTTACACAGACATTTTACCGATTTGCATAAATATCTTCGTTTTTTAGAAGAAGTCATGATTTCCGTTTGTGCCGATTATGGTTTTGAAGCTAGTAGAAAAGAGAAATTAACGGGTGTTTGGGTTGGTGAAGAAAAAATTTGTGCTTTAGGTGTTAAGGCTTCTCGTTGGGTAACGATTCACGGTTTTGCTTTAAACATAAATACGAATTTGGATTATTTTAATTACATCGTTCCTTGCGGAATTACAGACAAAGGCGTAACAAGCTTGCAAAAATTACTCGGTCGTGTGGTTGATGAGCAAGAGGTTAAAGAGCGTGTTCTTGCTCATTTTTCTCGTTTATTTGAAGTTGAGATAGAAGTGATTAGTAAAACGGAATTGGAAAAGAGAATTTTATAGATGGATTTTTCGGCTTGATGAAACCTGAGTTTGAAATATAAATATTCGAGTTAGACAGAGATGCTGGGTCGAGCCCAGCATCACTTTTTTTATGTCATCCTGAACTTGATTCAGGATCTCGGCCTAATATCCGATTTTGCTAATAGTACTTTTTTTGCATAGTTGTGAGTTAAGACAGAGATGCTGGGTCGAGCCCAGCATGACCTCGCTTTAAAGAATTAGGAGTGAAACTTAAAGCTCTTCGAATCTGCTTTTCAGCTCAACTCAACAACTCTTTTCCTTTTTCATAAACCTCTTTTTTTGCATCTTCTAAATTTCCATAAAACCAGCCTCCTGCAGCGCGAACATGTCCACCACCGTTAAAGTTATTAGCCCATACATTGCAATCTAAATCACGTTTTGAGCGCAGACTCAGTTTAATTCCCTTATCTAATTCTGCAAAAAATATGGCCGCAGTTACACCTTTTAAACTTAAAGCGTAAGCCACAAATCCTTCCGTATCAGCGTAGCTTGTGCCCGTTTCTTCCATAAATTCCTTCTTAATTTGGATGATTCCAATTCTACCATCACCAGGTGCTTCAAGTGTAGTAAGTGCTTTTCCTAACAACTGAACTTGATTCAACTTCTTATTATCGTAAATTTTTTCGTGCACTTCTGAAGGTGAAAACTTCCCACGACGCAAAATTTCAGAGACAACCGTATGCACATCTGCATTCACAGAATCAAAGCGAAACGAACCAGTGTCGGTTACGATTCCTGCATAAAGTGCCATTGCGGCATCTTTTTCTAATAAATCCATATTGGTATTCAAAAACAATTGAAAGACCAATTCTGCTGTTGAACACGCTTTTACAGAGTGCAACATTGACTTAAAATCTCCAACAGGATTCGGATGATGATCGATTAAAAACGTAGGTTTTTCACTTTTGAAAATATACTCTCCAAATTCACCAAAACGTGATGCACCATTTCCATCAAGAAATAAAAAGGCATCACATGAATCGACCAATTCTTTTGTTGGTTTTTGAATCGGGAAAAAGCGCATTAACCAATTTATGTTTTCAGGAACGGCGTCATCATTAAAAGCAAGAACGTTCTTGCTAAATTTACTTAGCCAAATACTTGCAGCCACCTGTGAACCAATAGCATCGCCATCAGGGCGAATATGAGAAAAAACTCCGAATTTTTTATACTCAAGAAGGGATTCAATAAACGATAAAGACATGATTTTTATAAACTCTTATTTATTTTTTACGTTTTGATAGGGGAATCAGATTCACTGGCAATCGGATTTCTAAACTTCATTTTTTACCAAAAAGAAGCTTTTCAAAACTCGTTATTCATTTAAAATTACACAATCTATTTAGCTGAGTGGAATAAATTTTTGTTGAGTAACCTAACCTCAGGTAAAAAAACAAATACTATGAACCGAATGTATGTTTTAAACTTAGTCTTTACATTAATGACAAAGATTTAATTTCCTCTTATTTTTTTTATTCTCCTCTACTGTTTTCAACCATTTTCCTGATGTCGGCTAGATGGTCTGTAATATTTTGCCCCGATATTTCAAAAGCTTTTTTTGCTTTGCTTATTACATTCTGAAAATTGTCCCATTTGCTATACCCCAAATGGTGTTGCAAATCTCTTGCGAACCAAAATTCTATACCATCTTCGCTTAGGTTCAAAAAGTCTTCAAAAGTGTCGGTGAGTTTATATATGATTTCTTTTTTTATCATAATCTCTTGTTACATGCAAAATGAATATTAATATTTTGTTGGTAACAAATGCGCCCGTTTTAAGAGAGATTATAATAGAATTTTTTCTAACTATGTTTGATTTCTATCTTTTAAATCTATTCGCACAATATCTTAATCAAGTAACCTTTAAATAAAGTAATCGACTAAATTATACCTTTGAAATTATAGTACTTTTTTAGCTTATAAAAAAACTCACAAATTTCGAATTAAATTAGATTAATGAAACTATTTTTCTTAAGCCTTAAAAATCAATCGCTTGCAAAGGCAAATGAACAATAAATTCCGACCCTTCTTTTGGAGTACTATCAACAGAAATAGACCCTTTAAATAATGAGATAAAATAATTACTTGTAAATAAGCCTAAACCTGTTGCAGATTCCCCATTCGTCCCAAACTGATTCAATTTATGAAACGGCTCAAATATAGCTTCTTGTTTATCTTTCGCAATTCCTATCCCGTTATCTTTTACGATAACATGAGCCATTCTTTTTTCTTTTGATAGACTGATTTCGATTATACCACCATTTGGTGTGTATTTAATCGCATTTTGAATAAGATTAAATAAAACACGTTTAATTTTCGGAATATCAACTTCTACATAAAGAGGGAAATCGCAACGCTTAAATAACAATTGATGCTTTTTGGTTAAGGCTGGCCCTTGCATTACATCACACACTTCTTGTGCAATCCAATTCAAATCAACTTTTATGAAATTTAATTCTATGCGTTGTAATTCCAACAAGGCGATTTCATTTAATTGATCCACTAAATCAGCAACGTTAGAAACACCTGATTTTATTCGTTTGTGTAAATCGGCTAAAAACTCTGTTTTTTGCTGCTGCTTAATCCCTTGATCTAGCATATCTAAATAGCCAATAACGGCTGTAAGTGGACTACGAATATCGTGTGTTGTTAAGCTTAAAATATTGTTTTTAAAATTTATAGCCTGCTCCAATTGTTTTTGCTTGCGACTAATCGACTCATTTTGATATTTCAATTTTGCAGTTTGATTCGCCAACTCTAACTCTTTAGCCATAAGTTGTGCGTACACTTTTGCAATCTCAAAGTAATCTGATTGAACTCCAGATAGAGCTAAAAACCCAACTATAAATCCCTGAATTTTGATCGGCGTAAATGTGTAAAGTCTAATTCGAACTAACTCGCCGCAAAATAGTTTTTCTTCTTCTTCTTCTGTGAAATGAATTTCAAATGGGAAATCTCCTAAAATAGCTAAAGGAACATCTTCATCAACACTTAAAAAAACAGCGCCACCAGAGGCTTTTGAACACTTCAGCAGCTGACTTAACTGTCCTTCAAGTGCAATTAAAGGTTCCGCATCCCTTACCTGAACTGTATGAGCTGCCGACAGTCGGTCAGGATGATGTCTATACATAAATGTGGTTGAAATTTCTGCTGTTATCACAAAAAAGGGATTCCCTTCGTTTGTTGTAACGTACAAAATCCTAAACTGAACTGCCAAAATATTTCGCAGATTTGTGAATTTTTTTGCCTTTTTTGGCATTTTTTTCCGTTGAGTATAATTAAATACCCAGTATTCTTAGATTTCTATTGATATACTATTTTAAATAGCTATTTAAACACCCTCTATTCTCATAATTATATAAGGCTTTTTTAATCATTTGTTTGACTACGAACTACTTGAAAACGATCTAGTTCGTGTAATCTTCGTTTAGATTCTTCCCTAATAGACCTGTCTTTAAGCAATTGAATACAATCTAAAGCGAATTGCGATTCATTTCTTTTTTGCAGAAAAACCAACCATTTCAGAATTTCTGTATCTGAAACGATGTCAATAACTTGCTGAATTTTTGAAATTTCTGAATAGGCGCGTTTTTGTTGAATAACCAATATGGCGACTTCAATTAAATCGCTTGGAAAATGTCTAAAAGAAGCTGGAAATTCACCTGAATACCAAAGTTTGCAGAACGTTTTGTGAACAAGTGATTCGGATCGTAATGTTGATGTTCTAAATAATGAATCGTTTTGCATTTTTAATGATTTCAAATCATCTTCTTTACCCGCTAAAAGCAAGGCATCGGACCATAAAAATGTACCAATTTCCTTTTCTTTTTGATAAAGAAGAGCTGTATCAGGCTGATTTTCATTCAAATAGAACAGAAAAATTTGCCGTTTATAAAACGAATTCCACAAGGAATCCTGAATCTCATTTGCACTGAAAAGTGCCTTTCGAAACGAACTTGAATCCTTCTCCGCTTTAAATAAAAGAAGTTTATCCCAAAGCGCATAACCAGGATTTATAAAACGTGGACATTTTTGATTAAATAAAGATGGTTGGGCAAATCGCTTCCTTGCCGTTTTCTTCAAAACAGAATCAACCGAAAACGTTCTTAAATAAGTTTGCCAATTAGTTATCAAATCTTCTTCTGATTTATTAAACGCTTCTAGAAACGAACCTTCAGCATACCACTTTTTTACCGCATCAACCGACTCGTTATGTATCAAATATTGCATAAATGAACCAGATTTATAATACGCATTTGCTAAAGATTGAAGATAAAATCCCGTTAAACTAAACAAGGTTTTCATTTCAGTAACAGTGGGTATTTCTCCAGCTGCAACAAATTCATCAAGTGTGTTTCTTTCTGATACATTCGGATTTAATGCGGTTGCTAAACCTTCTGTTATTCCTAAATTTAACGAAGCCCCAATTGGTGAATTAGCAAACGATTTTGCAATAAGATGAACAAGTTCATGCCGAACAACATCATCCCAACTCTCCATATCGATATGTAATTGATAACCACTTGACCAAACTGGAGTAAATTGAGTGTATTTCGCGCCAATTAGCTGTTTCTTCTGCCACGGATGTTTGTACAAATAAATAGAAATTGGCTCTTTGATATCTGTTTTTAACCAAGATTGTACCTCGTCAAAATGAAACATTGCGGTTTGTAAATAATAGTTAAGTAAAACAGAGTCTTTTTCTGATGGATCAACATACAAATGAATATTTTTGTTTGATAAATGAGTCGAAAGGATCTGCTGTAAATCTCTCTGTGTCCTAAGAATCCCAAGCTGACGAAAATTTAAAAACAATAAACTAATAGCTGCAAAAAGAACCGCGATTCGAACCAATTCTTGTTTTTTTCTAGCGATTTCCCAGAGCATAACCGCCCAAAGAAGTACATAGAACCGATGAATTACTAATTGAAAGGGAAAAGTTATTTGTTCATCATAAATCGGTCCGGGCCAAAATCCCCAAATTGGATTATAAAGAAAAACCGATGGATTCAATTTGAGCTCAATTATGGGAATCCCAATAGCAATGAACAAAAATATCACAATTGATATAATTCGAACTCCAATTCCAACTTCTTCTTTGTCCTTAGAATCAGAAAAGTTTTGAACAATAGTTCGAATTGAATTCGATAAAAGCAAACTTGGAATCGGAATTACTAACCAAAAAAGAAGCCCATCTAATGAAAAACAGCCTCGAATTCCATCAGAAATCAAAATTGGAATTAGACTCAAATAAACAAAAATCAAACTTGAATAAATGAATCTTCGTTGTGCTTTTTTTTGCCCCAATAACCATAAAGAAGCAATAACAGTACTCACAGCAGCCGACTCAATATGAGTATTTTTAAGAAGTGGAATTCCTAAATAGATAATTCCAAGAATTAAAAAAAAGAGTCCTTCTATTGAAGAAAGAACTCTTTTAAAAAATTCCTTTATATGTTCAAAAATCATTTTTTCAGAGTTGAATTTATAGCCTCTCTTACAGAAGGTATAGTAATTCTTACTTGCAATAATAGTTGATATGAATCGTAAACTTTCATTTGTATTAATTCTGAGATACTTTGTTTATAATTAACAGTCTTTATTTATTGATTTTATTTAACGGATAAACTTTAACAAAGAATGCATCATCAATCATAAAAATCCATGTCGTTCATCATTTCAATTAAATCATCGTCATATTCTAAAAGAGCGTCTTCAGGTAATAAATCAATAATTGCTTTTATGGTTTGATTAATTTTTGTCTTTGTATTTGATGCGTTTAGTGTGTTATAAACCTCTTCAAAATCAGCTTTATATTCAGTAATTCCTGCTATATTTTTATTTACGTATTTAAGCGCTATTTCTTCGGGATAATGCAAAATGTTGGAAATCACGGCAAAACGAGGATTCATAAACATCATTTCTTTCTCCAATTCTAACTCATCAACCTGTTCTTTTAAGGTGGCGTTATAGGCTGCCAATTTTTCCTCAGATAATTGCTCAATATGATCGTTTTCTTTGTTTAGTACTTCAATTTCGAGCTGTAACAACCTCTTTAAGTCTTTATTTTTGTATGCTTTTGTCACCTCTTTCATTAAGGTGTCTTTCTCTTCTTTTCGACTTTCATCAATTTCTTTATCGGGATGAACCGCCATAACTAAGGTTTTGTAAATCGACTTCATGCTTGTTTCTTTCAATTCAAGCTCTTTTTTTACCTCTTCTTCTTTATCCTTGTCTTTTTTTGATGACTTCTTATTTTTCTTTTGCTTTTTATTATTTTCTATAAATTCACTTGCCGAATTTTCTAAAAGATCTTTCAATTTTAACTGAAATTCTATTTCTGACTCAGAGTTTTCAAACAATTCGTTTAAATTTACATCTATTCCAAAATTATCAAATAGTGTTTCTTCCATTGCTAAAAACATATCATCACGTCTCTCTTCGTGGAGACTATCATAATTTTTACCTGTCCAAGCTAGATAAATGGATTTATCTTGTTCGGTCAACTCATCAACAACTTCTGAATACCGATCAAAAAAGAACTTAAGAATCATCTCTAATTCATATTTCTTTGCTTTTGACAATTTTACGCTATTTGCTTTTTGAAATAAGAGTTTGCCTAGCTCGAAATTTTGCAGATTCAATGAACGTTTTACAGGTAAAACATCGGAATAATAAAGCTGAGTGTATGTTTCTGCTCTATTCAACATTTCGGCATTTTGTTTGGTCAGCCTCTCAATCATTTTTACATATTTATTGAATTTCTTCTGTTCTTTAGAAAGCTCACTTTTTTGAGATTTTTTCTTAAAAACTAAAGCATTTGAGATTTTCTGATGTTTTGCAAATTCAGGATCGATTTCGTCAAAAAGGCTTGGCATATTCTAATTATTTAGCTTTGGTTTTGTTGGAATTTAACCAATCTATGTTTGTGTTTCAGAACAAATTTTCCTTTCTGATTATATTTTGAAGGAATCAAGCATGTTTAATGAGATGAAGGACTATCTTTTTGAGCGATGTTAACCAGTCCCAAATGCTTAAACTAAGTTTTAGTGATTTTCTTACCTTTGGTCATGCAAACACAAACAGCTACACTTTTAAATCACTCCGTTTCTTATTCTATTATTGGCAACGGAAAACCATTACTTATTTTACACGGTTGGGGATCATCTTCTAAAGCAATGTTTCCTTTAGCTCAAGAAATGAGCAAACATCATACGTGTTATTTGCTAGATTTTCCGGGTTTTGGTTTATCTCCAGCACCGGATTCTGCTTGGGATGTTTCAAATTACACCGATTTAACACAAGTGTTTATCTCTGAAATAATCAAAGAAAAATCAGACATCATTGCCCACTCTTTCGGTGGTCGTATTATGCTCAAATTATTAAGTCGCAGCTGGAGCAAAGAATTTATTGGTAAAATTTTGATTACCGGAGGCGCAGGAATGAAACCAAAACGTAGCTTGAAATTCTATTATCGAAAATATTTAGCGAAAACACTCAAAGCGCCTTTTCTAGTATTACCTGGTTCATTACAGACAAAAGGACTAGATTTTTTGAGAAATACGGATTTATGGAAATCTTTGGGTTCTTCCGATTACAAAACACTTCAAGGAACCTTGAGAGAAACTTTTGTGAAAACTATTTCCGAACATTTAGAAAAACATTTGCCAGAAATTCAACATGAAGTGTTTTTATTATGGGGAAAAAATGACGATGCAACTCCTTGGTATCAAGCAGAACGAATTCAAAAAGGAATCAAAAATAGTTCTTTGGTTGGTATTGATGATGCTGGTCATTATGCTTTTTTAGATAAACCGGCTAAGTTTTACGCTATTGCAAATGCGTATTTAATAGCTTAAGTTCACGAACTTTTCAAAATACTTAAGCTTTGTTCGGAATAAAAATTAGAATTAAAACAGATAGAAATTATTTTGTCATGCTGGACTCCGACCCAGCAACTCTGCCAAATTTCAGCTAAACTTTCTGCTGACTTTGACCTTTTGTAAAGTTTATTAATTTTTAAAAAAGTTCAATTTTGCGAATAAAATAAAAACAAAAACCAATTCGCAGAATATTGTTCTTATTTCACATACGTCATTTGGTCATGCTGGACTCGATCCAGCATCTCAGCCTAAGAACCAATCTTTTTAAAAAAAGTGATTGTTGCGTAAAAAAGATATTAGATAGAGATAGCAATTCGTGGTTCAACGAATCGTGTCAGGTCACGGTATAACCGTTATATTTTCGTAAACTACTGCCTTTTTTTTAGAAACGAAGCCGAATTTGAGATAAGAAATTGAATTAAAAAAGGTAGAAATAATTTTGCCATGCTGGGCTCTGACCCAGCATCTCTGCCAAAGTTTAGTTTAAATTCAAAGATTTCACAACGAAGCAAATGGAGGTTTTCTATTTTTTGATCTTGGTTTAATTTTAAATTTTGCACTAATTCATATTCCAAAACACTTATTTGCGTCCACATTCAATATATTCGTGTACATTTATCTTCTTTTTTGAGATTCTTTACCCAAACCTAAGCCCTTACATAAAAAACTTTGCCTGGTATCTATATTCACGTTCCTTTTTGCCGACAAGCCTGTAGCTATTGTGACTTTTATTTTGTCACCAAAACGGATTTAATTCAAGATTTTACCAATGCATTAGGCAATGAAATTGCTTTTTGGTTCAAACAAGATGTTTTTCCAAATGGAATATCAACCATTTATTTTGGCGGTGGAACTCCATCCCGATTAGGAAAAAAACATTGGCTTCAGATTTTTGAAGATTTAAAACCATTTCTTGATTCAAAAAATTCCATTGAAATTACAGTCGAGGTAAATCCCGATGACGTTTCGGAAGATTATCTTTTATTCTTAAAATCGATTGGCGTGAATCGCTTAAGCATGGGCGTTCAAACCTTCGATTCCAATTTATTGATGTTTATGAATCGTGCTCATACAAGCGAACAAGCTGAAAATGCCATTCAACTCATAAAAAAGTGTAATTTCGATAGTTATACTGTCGATTTGATTTATGGAAATCCTGGGCAAACTATGGAGGAATTAGCTCTTGATGTAAAAACTTTTCTAAGTTTTGATCCGCCACACATTTCTGCCTATAGTTTAACAATTGAACCCAGAACAAGATTGGGTAAGGCATTTGAAAACGGGAAATTAGAACCTGCAGAAGACGATTTGGTCGCTGAACAAATGTTGTTTATTCAAGATGAATTTGAAAAAGCAGGTTACACTCGATATGAAGTCAGTAATTATGCAAAACTGGGACATGAATCCAAACACAATTCCGCTTATTGGAAACATGAAACTTATTTAGGTTTTGGGCCTGGAGCTCATTCATTTTTCTGGAATGAAAATAAAATTGCTCAACGTTGGCAACATCCCGCAGATTTAAAAAAATGGATTGAAAATCCAACTGAAAAAACAGATATTTCTCAATTGAATTTTCGAGAATTAGTTGAGGAGCGATTTCTTATTGGATTGAGAACCAAAGCAGGTATAGATATTCAAGAATTAGCGAATCGTTACGGTTTTGCACTTTCTGAGAAACATCTATCACTTATAAAAACCTTTCAAAAACAAGGTCTTTTTGAAGAAATGGATTCTCACGTAAGACTAAGTCCCAAAGGTTTTTTATTAGCAGATCGAATCGCACTCGAATTAATCTCTGTATAGTTGTTCAGCTTTTCCTGCCGATGTAACAATTCCTTTTATCATTGCAGAACTAAATCCTTCATGCTCCATTTGATTTAAACCTGCGATTGTACAGCCCATAGGTGTTGTAACTCTGTCAATTTCTCGTTCAGGATGATTACCCGTTCTCACCAATAATGAAGCAGCACCACGAGCAGTTTGTGAGGCAATTTTCAAAGCAACATCAGCATGAAAACCAATTTGAATTCCTCCTTGTGAGGCTGCACGAATAGAACGTAAAAAAAATGCAATTCCACAGGCTGCTAATGCCGTTGCAGAACCCATTTGATCTTCACGAATGACAACCGTTTCACCCACACAGTTAAAAATTTCTTCTGCCAATTTCATCGCAGCCGATTTTTCAGCACCAGCTAAACAAGTCATTGATTCACGAATTGCTATTGCTGTATTTGGCATTGCACGAACAATTGGTAATGTTTCTTGAGTGTTATGTTGGATATTTCGAATAGCCAAGCCAGTAATTACAGAAATTAAAATGTGTTTTTCGGGATTTAAGACAGGCTTTAGTTCTTGTAAAACGTTATTAGCATGATGTGGTTCTACAGCTAGAATTATGACATTTGCTTGCGTAACTGCTTCACTATTGTTTGATGTTATGTTACAGCCTAGTTCTAAAAATCGATTCAATTTGTCTGTATTTCTTTTGCTTAAAGTAAGTTGTTTTGGTTCTACAAAAGATGAAGCTAATAAACCGTCAGCAATGGAACAGCCTAAATTTCCAGCACCAATTATTGCGATTGTATTGATTGACATAAATTCTAAGTGAGTAAAAACGTTGATGGATTACTATGAAAATACTTGATTCTGCATTACTATCAAATCTAGCAAACTTGTTACTAACCTGAGTACGAGATAAGAAATTAACTTTAAATCAGGTAAATATAAATTTCATCCATTAGGTTTAATAAAGCGCTTTGGAAAGATATTTGCTAGAAAGTAAGAACTTAAAAAAGCACCCAGTTTACCGACTGATACAGGCGCATAATAATTCGTCTAAGTAAGACTTATAGCATGTTATTATCCTGTATCATGTTCGGCTCTGACCCAGCATCCCTGCCTAGTTTCGTTTTAAATTAAAGGTGACACCGCTAAGTAAATGAAGGTTCTCCATTGTTTTTTCACATTTTTGATTAAAATCATTGAACTAATCATAAGCCTTAACTCAGATTAATAATCTAGTTTCGTCACAAATTATCTCCGACATTGCACTGAATAATGATTCAAAGAATACTATATTTGTATTGTTCTATTTCATTAGCAAGCTTTTATTTCGATAGACCTTTATGGACAGCATCACTCCTGAACAGATTTATTCTTTTTTAGTCAAACTCATTTCAACACCCATTTTTAGTGTTAAAGAAACGCCGATTACTTTCGTTTCTCTAATTATTCTCATCGGAATGTTAGTTGGAGTTTCTTATTTGGCTAAAATGACTAAAAAACTTCTTATTCATTCCATCCTTCCAAAAGCGCAAATGGATATTGGAACACAATATACACTTGCCAGAATGTCACAATATACCGTTGTTACGGTTGGTTCCATTTTTGCTCTACAATTTATTGGGATTGATCTAAGCGGACTTACCGTTATCTTTGGTTTATTATCTGTCGGTATTGGTTTTGGCCTTCAAAATCTAACTTCAAATTTTGTATCAGGAATAATTGTTTTGTTTGAGCGCCCTATTTCGGTTGGTGACCGAGTTTTGATTAATGATATCGAAGGAGATGTTACTGAAATCAATATTCGCTCCACTAAGATTCAATCTGTAAATAACATCTCCTATATTGTCCCAAACGCCGATTTTGTCTCAGGAACTATCATAAATTATTCCCACGGAGACAGCCGAATTAAAATTGATATTGAAGTGGGTGTGTCTTACAGCTCAGATGTGGAAACCGTAAAAAAAGCACTAAATGAAGTCGCTCAAGAAAACAATGAAGTGTTATTAATGCCAAAACCTGAAATTTTTTTAACCAAGTTTGGAGATTCAAGTTGGGATATGATGCTACGAATTTGGATTCCAGATGGAAAACGTAGATTGCAAGTTACCTCCGATTTGAATTTCGCTATTGTTGATAAATTCAGACAATACGAAATAGAAATTCCATTCCCACAACGAGATATTTGGTACAAAAATGAAGCGGAAAAAAATGCAACATAAATAAATGAGATAAAAAAAGAGTGATATTTTTCTCACCTCAATTTACACCCATTTAAGTACCCAATCTGCTAAAAAAATCGGCAGATTTACCAATTTTCCTTGTCTTTGAATATTTAATGCTGAAAACCTAATCATTCTACTTGGATTATACGCTTTTTCATATTCCATTAGACTTTTGGCTTTTACATTCGAACCCGACTTTACTTCAATTGGAATAATTTCAGTCTTATGCTGAATTATAAAATCGACTTCTGCTTTTCCTGAAGATGACCAATATCTTGGTAAATCAAATCCTTGAGCAAGCAAACTTTGTAATACATAATTCTCAGCCAAACTCCCCTTAAATTCAACAAATAATTGATGTAATTCTATAAAAGATAGTCGAGGTAAATGGGCTAATGATCTAATTATACCTATATCTAAGCCATATAATTTAAATGCACTTAAATCATCATAAGCACTTATGGGTAATCGTGGTGTTTTATTCAAGTGAATTTTGTACACAAGTCCAGACCTGACCAACCAATTTATGGCATCTTCATAGTCTCGTGCTCTAGCACCTTCTTTAATATGTTGATACATAAACTTTTTGTTTTCTTTTGCAAGTTGGGAAGGCAATGACTCCCAAATTAAATGAATACGTGGAACATCCTTTATTTCAGCATGTTTTGAAAAATCGTAGTTATAACTTAATAACAAATTTTTTAGAATCATTTCGGATTCTGCTGCATTCATTTGAGCCACATAATGCTGTAGAACTTCTGGCATTCCACCAAACTGTGTAAATACAACAAATTGTTCGCGTATTTGATTAAAAAAAAGTGCAGGAATGGGCTCTTCGCCACTTAGTTGCTCAATATATTCATATAAGTTTGGTTGATAACTAAACAAGTATTCGGCAAATTGAATAGGATAAAGATCTAAAAATTCAACTTTTCCAACAGGAAATGAATTCATTTTTCCCATACTGACGCCAAGTAAAGAACCTGCTGCAATTACTGCAAATTCAGGAGCATTTTCAGCAATATATTTTAGAAAGTTTATTGCATCAACACATTCCTGTATTTCATCGAAAACAAGTAATGTTTCGTGTTTTCTAATTGGTTCCCCTCTTATCATTGAAAGTTGTTCAATAATACGATTTACATCTTTTGTTGTTAAAAAAAAGGCTTTTAAATCAGGTTCTTCATCAAAGTTAAAATACGCTATATCTGCAAAGTGCGTTTTGCCAAACTCTTTTATTAATCGGGTTTTACCTACTTGTCTTGCACCTTTAAGGATGAGTGGTTTCCTATTTAACCGATTTTTCCAGGTCAGTAATTCTTTTTCTGCAAATCTTTTAATAAACATATTCACATTTTAGGTTCTAAATATGTGAAATATAGCACATTATTGGTTCCAATTATGTGACCTTAATCTCTTTAGCTTATTTAGGATAAGTTTTTGTAAATGTGTTGTTTCTGCACTTAGGATTTCCCTATTGCTTTACTTACTTTTTTCTGAAATTTACTTTTACTTTCGAGCATAGAACAAATAACCTATTTTTTATAAAGAGTATCTAATTTCACTAAGAATTCTTACCCTAAACTAAGAATTCGTGCAATTCCCTTAAATAAAACTGACTTTCCCAGAAGCTTTTCCAAAACGAAAGGGATCTAACTGTTGCGCATAATCATAGAATTCCTTCGATTCCTTTTCACTTCCATTAAACTTATGAAAATCACCTGTCAATTTATATAATTCTGGATGCGCAGGATAAACTTCTAATAGTTTTTGAACCAATTCTGAGGCTTCAACAATATGCTTTTCTCCCAATAAAATTTTTAGATGATAAATATGAGCATCAATAAAGTTTGGATCTGAACCATAACTATTCAAATAATGCACACAGCGAGAAAAAATATTACGTTCAAAATAATACCTAACAATATCTTGAACTAAAGTAATCGGTAGCTGCATCTCATCTAACTGAATTTCTAAGCGACGAAGTATATCTCGTTGATCCGTTTTAATTAACATCGAAGCAATACTCACCGCTTCATCAACTTCCCACCTTGTTTTTACAATTTCCGTTTTCACTTCATCGGTATAAAACTCCTTAAACAAACTAAATAAATGAGGTTCAGGATCAATCGGGTTCATTAAACTTGAAATGTATACACAGCGATCTAGATACTTTAACTGATTATACTTTTCTTCATATTGTGGCTCAATTCCCCACTTGCGATACAATTTAGCTAAATTCAAATAAGAATAATCACACTGATGACTTAAACCCATCTGTGATGTAGTACGCGCAAAGGTATGCTCAACAATGAGTTCTGTAATCATGTAGATTTTTTTCTCCATTTGCTGAACCTGAAAGGCCAAATCGACATCATCATAATAAGCTAAACCAAATTGCTCGTCCATTCTGAACCCATCTGCTTTTTTTAGCATAAAACAAGCCGAATCCATATTTTGAATAGCCACTAAAGTATCATTTTTCCTAACAGTTGACTCTTCTTTATCCTGATCAGGAATCATACTAAACGATAATACCGGAACTACAATTCCAGCATCAGGTTTATCGTTAAAAACTTGTTCTAATTCATATAAAATATCGTTTTCGAAATCGATATCATTATGCATTACTAAAATGTATTCACCTTGCGCAATATCAATACCCTGATTTACGGAAGCCGCAAAACCCTTATTTTCTTTATTTGTAATTACTTCTAAACGAAATATTTGTTGGCTTTGAACTTCGTTTAAAAAATCGAACGTATCGTCCAAACTTGCATTATCAATAACAATAATTTCTGTTTTTTCTCGGTCGATAACATTTGCCAATGTCGTGAATGTTTGTTCCATTAATTGAACACCTAAACCTGTAGTTGGAATAATAATCGAATATTTTGGTGGTTCTAAAGTGGGGTTTTCTGTTTTTTCTTCTTTTGGAACAGCAGTAATAAACTCAGGTTCGGCTGTTACTTCTTTTTCCAGTCCTACAGCTTGAGGGCTAGAGTGTTCAATTTTTGCTTTTATAGGTTCAGGCTTTTGTTGCTCAAATTCCTTTTTCTTCATTTCATCAGCTTCAACAAAACGACCTGTTAATTCTAATAATTCTTTATAATAAACCTTAATTTCTTGGTTTTCAGGGTCTTCTTGATGGGCTTGTGTTGCAAAATGAAGTGCTTTTACAATATTTCCTTTGCTTTTTTCTTGGCGAGCTTTGTCTAACAGAGTTTCTGCTTGTGAGTGGAATTGCTCAAAAGCTTCGGCTTCTGTTTCTTCCATTATGGCGTAAACTCGTTCGCGCAAGGTTTTATCAAGCTGATAATTTCGCAACCAATGTAGAGCAAGTTCGCGTTTAACAGCCCAATTTTCATTTTCTGGTTCCTCAACAGCAGCTTGAAACCAAGCTTTTTTTTGCAATAAGATGGGAGATTGCTCAAGACGCCACATCAGCTCAAATGCAACCGAATCGTATAAATAAGGATCAAAAAATTGTTGATTTCCAGGTAAGCTTGCCCATTTCCAAACAAAACCGAGGCGCTCTTCTACTGTAGAATGATGAATTACTGAAACCCACTCTTGAAGATCATTTGGAATCTTTTTTAATAAACAACACATTACGGCTTCAGATTGCTCTAAAGACTGAATTACATGAAATAATTCGGGTTCATTAATGCGACCAACTGAATTTACAACCCAAATAAATTCACCTGAAACCTCCTGTAAGACCTCATTTACCCTTACACCAACTCCTGCTTGTTCGTTTTGTTCGAAAAAGAACGTAAAATCATGATCATAATATTCAGAAAGAGATTGAATAATTGATGTAGCATCTTCACCAGCCCCATCATTTACAATAATTAATTCAAACGGAATATCCCGTAATTCATAAATGGATGTTAGTGTGGTTTCAATGAGATAGGGTTCACTGAAAACACAGATAATCGTGAGTTTTACAGGTGCAGACATAAAAAAATCGTTTTGACAAAAGTTATACTTGTAGAATATAACTGAATTTTTATTCCAAATTTAGATTTGTCAACAGTTCATAATGGTTAACATTTCCTAAGCCAAATACTAACGGTTTTTACACATGCCGCTCAGCGTGATACGAAGATCTAACTAAAGGTCCACTTTCAACATGTTCAATTCCTTTTGCTTCACCGATTTCTTTATACGCTTTAAATTGATCGGGATGAATCCAAGCCTCAACGGGTAAATGCATTTTTGTAGGTTGCATATATTGGCCTATAGTGAAAACATTTAATCCAATTGCTACCACATCTTCCATTACTTTATAGACTTCTTCTGGTGTTTCTCCCAAACCGACCATTATTCCAGCTTTTGTTCTGAGTCCAGCTTTTTTTGCATTATGTAAAACTTCCAAAGAACGTTCATATTTAGCTTGAGGTCTAACCCTTCTATATAATCTTGGAACTGTTTCTATATTATGATTTAACACTTCTGGGTGAACATTTAGTACAACATCTAATGCCGATTTGCTTCCTCTGAAATCCGGAATTAATACTTCAATAGTTACGCCAGGAATTTCATGACGAAGACGATTTATTGTTTCCGCAAAAATAGGTGCGCCACCATCTTCTCGTTCATCACGATTTACAGAGGTGATAACAACATGTTTTAAGCCCATTGTTTTTGCTGCTGCTGCAACTCTGTTGGGCTCATCCCAGTCTAAGCCTTTAACAGGTTTACCCGTTTTAATAGCACAAAAACCACAAGAACGGGTACAAACATCACCTAAAATCATAAATGTTGCCGTTCCTGAGCTCCAACATTCTCCCATATTTGGACAACGAGCTTCTGCACATACTGTATTTAAGTTCTTGTTTTCAATAAGTTCAGATAACTCTTTAAATTTTCCTCCAGCTGGCAATTTTACTCTTAGCCATTCTGGTCTTTTTTCACGGGTGTGTAAATTTGGTTTTTCCAGGACTTCCATGTTTTTTAAATTTTCTTGCTGGTTTTCCGGTTCAAAATGAATTTAAAAATACATAGATTTAATGAATTAAATTTGAAGAAGCGTTATCTCTTTGGTTTTTGGGAACCATTGACTAGTTAAAACAAACCTAAATTGATATTCTAACTTATTATACATTTATAGACCATTTATATAATTATCTGATGAAAAAATCATTGAGCTTACACCAAAAAGTAGTTTTCTACAAAATAGTCAGCTAATTCTCAGGATTTGGAAGGATGAAAACCGAAAGAATCGACTTTTCGGAGTTGACTAAAGGTTCTAATTAAGAAAATAGTCCTTCGTTTGCGAACGCACTCATTAAAAAAAATTCATTACCAACTCTTCGCTTAATAGATTTCAACTTCAAGAATTCCTACCTTTTTACGAATCTTTTAACCACTTGCCATGACATACGTTCTACTAAATTTAGTTGCTTTTGGCGGACTTCTTTTTTTCGTGTATTATGTAAATAGAGACTCCCCAAACGTGAAAGAGATTACTAAAGAATTAAAAGCATTACGTGAAAAAACCGAACATTTACAACACAGAGTTGAAAATTTAGAAGCAATAATTGCAGATAAAGATTTTGATGCGTTTTCTAATTCTTCAACCTCTTCTGAATCGAATCGACTACGAACAGATTGAACAATCGCTATTTATTTACACAACTTTTGTACTTTTACCTTTTGTAAAATTTATTAATCGTGTTAAGATTTTTTTTATATGATTAATAAAAACAATATTTTTTAATATACGTCATTCCGTCAAGATGGCCAATGACCCAGCATCTCAGCCAAAGAATAAAATTATACAAAAAAATGCTTATTGCATAATATGATATTAGACCAAGAGAGCACTTCGTGGTTCTTCGAATCAGGTCGGTGTACAGGATGACTTTTTTTGCAAAGACTAGTACCTTTTTTAAAGAAACGAAGTCCGAATTGGAGATTTAACCTGATTTTTTTGAATAACCTTATTTTATCTCTCGTTCAAACCAATTTTTCAGTAAAATTTTACATTTGAGCAATCTCAAAAGATTCTTATACTACAAACCTAAGCTAAGTAGATATTTATTATGAAAAGATTGTGCTTCTTATCGCTGAAAGGCGGAACCGGTAAAACAACCACCTCTTTTAACGTATCCATTCAATTAGCCAAAAAAGGACTAAAAGTCTTGGCAATTGATTTAGATCCTCAAGGTTATTTAACCGTTTCCTATGGAGAAAGCACAGCCGCAGGTAGAAAAAACGTTCATGATGTAATTAAGGGAACACCAATTCGCCAAGCCATTCGTGAAACGAAATCAGGTGTTCATTTGCTCGCAGCAGATTTGGAATTAACTACTGCCGATTTAGACATGAGAGAAGATGGACGTGAGTTTTTTATGCGTAAAGCGCTTGAAAAAGTAAGTGGTTACGATGTTGTGATTTTCGATTGTTGTCCATTTTTAGGCATTTTGAGTCTAAATGCACTAGTCGCTGCAGACGAATTAATTATTCCAACTGAACCTGAGTTCTTAGCCATGAGAGGCGTTAGACAACTATACTTAAAAGTAGTTCAATTAATTCAAAAAGAACTTAATCCAGAATTACAATTCAGCGGTGTTGTTGTAACAAAATTTGATTCGAGAAAACGAAATCACAAAGATATTCAGCAAAAATTGAAAAAATTATTCCCAACTCAAATATTTGATACACATATTCGAACAAATGTAGCTTTGGCGAATGCCTCCGCTCAAGGAATTTCAATTTTCGATTTCGATCCATTATCAAATGGTGCAATGGATTATGAAGAATTAACTGAGGAAATTATGCAACGCTATGAATTAGTGCCAAAAGCGTAATATTTTTCTTTTAGATCAATTGTCGAATTCTACAATATTAGAAATTAAACCTTTATTCAATAAGTTGAATTACATTCAAAACTTTCTCCCTCCAGAAGGAATTCCATCAAAAAAATCTCTTTTGAATTGGAGGGAGACCAAGAGGGTGGTCAGATAAACTATAAGTTATTATTAATAAATAAATTAGTGACATGATCAATTCAGCGTTCTTCGAAAAAATATCACCCAACCTGAAACGCAAATAATTTTAAATATTCTGTTTCCATCATATTCGGATTTACAGGATGATCAGCTGGGTGAGTTGATTTATGTATCAATTTTAAAGTTCTACCTTCTTTATAAGCCGCCACTCTAACCGTATCAACAAATGCTTCTGCGGTAATATGATGTGAACAACTTGCCGTTACTAAAAATCCACCTGGTTTTGTGATTGAAATTCCCATTCGGTGCATTTTTTCATACCCTTTTAATGCAACTGGAACTGTTTTTCTATTTCGAGTGAAGTTTGGCGGATCAAGATTCACGACATTAAAAAGACCCATTTCTTCTTTTAATTCAAAACCAACTTTCATTAAATCAGCTTTTCTGAATTCAACTTCTAGATTATTTCTATGTGCATTGGCCTTTGCTCTTTCTAAAACATGTTCAGCAATATCAATGGCTATAACTTCTCCTGCTCCAGCTTTTTTTGCATTTAAAGCAAATCCACCTTCGTTACAAAATCCATCAAAAACTCGATCATTTTTTTGAATTAAGGTTTTAAACCATAAACGGTTATCTCGTTGATCTAAATACAATCCCGTTTTTTGCCCCGATAAAACATCCACTTCGTACATTAAACCATGTTCGGTCATCATTGTTTTTGCGTCTTCTTCGGTTCCTTTAGCCATTTTTTGTTCTTCAGGAAGATTTTCGAGACTTCTATGATAATGATCGTTTCGTAAAACAATAGCTTTTGGCGAAAGTAATTCATCTAATAACTGAATGATAATTTCTTTTTGAGTTTCTAATCCCGCAGAGTTTATTTGAACACTTATAACATCATTATATAAGTCAACTAATAATCCGGGCAAACCATCCGACTCTGCATAAACAACTCGATAAGAGTCACTTGTAAGAATTACTTTTTTTCTTAGTTGTATAGCTGCACTTAGCTTTTTCCTAAAAAAATTAATATTTATTTCTTCTTGAATTCTAGTTAAAACCCGAAATGTGATTAATGAAGATGGATTTACATAACCTCTTCCCGCCCATTTTCCATCTGCTGTAAGTACATCACACAGTGCACCTACAGGAATTTCTTTGAAATCGGGTTCTAGTTCATTGGAAAATATCCAATCATGTCCATGTAAATAACGTTTTTCAAGTTTCCGTCTTAATCTGAGCTGATAAAGTGACATAAGGCTGAATCTAAATTGTGTGATTATAAAAAAGATACGGATTCAACTCTACAATGACTTAAAACTGGAAAGAATGGGTAAATGAAGCAAAATTATACCCTATAGGGAAATATGTAATCCATTAATGCGAAGTAATGAGCCGAAAATGGGAGTCGAACCCACGACCTACGCTTTACGAGAGCGTCGCTCTACCAACTGAGCTATTTCGGCTTTAAATATGCTTAAAGATACTTATACCCCAACTCTTTTTCCATAGTTCTCTTTATCTATTTTTAGAACCTTCCCCCAATTCATCCATTAACAAGGAAAAAGCATCATGTCTCATTCTAAAGTCAGTTACTGCATTTGAATTCAACTTTGAATGTTCGTTTTTCACCTTTGAAAAATATAGAATATGCTATGGATTATCACCGCACCTGTGCAAAAATATAGCTAAAGTACCATCTAAGAAAAAAATTTATCTCCATCTCTGTAACAATTCGAAGAACTACGAAGTGCTATCTATGCGTAACGTATGATTGTGAAACTAACACAACCCATTGCGAATTTAATCTTGATGTGATTTTAAAGTAACATTCAACATAATGTAATCTGGAAACTAAACTAACACTTCAAGTCCATATTTAAGATTTTAGTTGAAAATAAATTATTCTAATTATGTTGTATCTAAAGATTAATTAGAAAAATCAATGCTATTCAACCAAAATATCGGGTAATTTTGCGATATAACAACGGTACGTCTTTCATCTCAACAATTTTTATTTTTCATTTTGTTCAACTTTATTTAATTAAAAGTTTTTATTATTTCTATTTAATGAATATAAAACGTGCTATTTATCAGTACTTTTTAAAAACATTTTAATACATTAGTTTATCACTAAATTTTCTGTAATGACCGCTAACAACGTTTTACTTATAGATGACGATAGAACTATTCTAGTTCTTTATGCAAATTTTCTCTCTAAAGAAGGAATTACAGCTTATCAGGCTGATAATGCAAAAATGGCGGTTACCACTGTTATGAATGTTCCTATTCGACTAATTATTACTGATATAAATATGCCCGACATGAACGGCATTGTTTTGGCAAAACAATTAAAAGATCGCTACACTTCAGTTCCAATAATTGCTATGTCAGCACTGCCCTTTAAAGATAACAAAGAGGCTTTAGTTGAAGCTGGCATTTCGGGATTTCTACGCAAACCCGTTAAACGAGAGCTTTTTATTGAAACAGTTAAAAAATATTTGATTTAGCTTCTTTTTTTATACGACATCATTTTGTCTTCTTTATTATTGCTACCTTTCAGCTTTATAATTTAGCACGATACACAATTTATGAGTCCTCTTTTTTATCCGAAATTTTACTCCTTAATTAAAGAAGGAATAGAAAAAAAACAATTGATTAAAGATATTTTTTCTGGATTAGTTGTTGGAATTATTTCCATTCCGTTAGCCATAGCTTTTGCAGTTGCTTCAGGCGTTTCCCCTGAAAAAGGTTTGATTACAGCTGTTGTTGGTGGTTTTCTTATTTCTCTTCTTGGTGGTAGTAGAATTCAAATTGGTGGACCAACAGGTGCATTTATAGTAATCGTTTTCGGAATTGTCAATCAATTTGGAATAAATGGATTAATAATTTCAACTATTCTTGCGGGTTTTTTGCTTATAGGCTTTGGGTTTCTTCGATTAGGAGCATTACTCAAGTATTTTCCTCACCCTTTAGTTGTTGGTTTTACTAGTGGAATTGCTCTGATCATTTTTTCTACTCAAATTAAAGATGCACTAGGCTTAGAATTAGAGTCGGTTCCTAGTGAATTTATTTATAAGTGGATTGCTTATTTCGAACATCTGAATTCGATTAATTTTACTGCTTTAGGTATAACTCTAGCGACTATGCTCATTGCAACTCAATTTAAACGAATCAATGATAAAATCCCCGGTTCTTTTGTGGCTATTTTGTTCATTACTTTTTTTACTCACTATTTTTCTTTACCTGTTACAACAATTGAAACTTTTTTTGGCGAAATTCCCAATAAATTCAGCTTTGCTTTCCCTGATATTAACCTACGTGAACTTCCTCAATATTTTGCTCCTGCTTTAACGATCGCCCTGCTTGGTGGTATTGAATCTTTACTTTCTGCTGTTGTTTCTGATGGTATGATTGGTGGGAAGCATCGTTCGAACACAGAGTTAATAGCTCAAGGTATTGCAAATATAATCACTCCTTTATTTGGTGGAATTCCAGCAACAGGTGCCATTGCTCGAACTGCAACTAATGCAAAAAATGGAGGGCGTACTCCCATTTCGGGTATTGTTCATTCTCTAACAATTTTGATGGTCATGTTGTTTTTTGCGTACTGGGCAAAATTAATCCCAATGGCTTGTTTAGCCGGAATTCTTATAGTTGTATCATATAATATGAGTGAATGGCGCTCATTTCGATCTATTCTAAAATTAAAGGGATCTATTTATGATACTATTATTCTTTTAAATACATTTTTCTTAACTGTTTTTGTCGATCTTTCTGTTGCAATTCAAATTGGAGTTGTTTTATCCGCATTGTTATTCATGAAAAGAATGTCTGATTTTGGAAATAAAATTCCACCAGAATTAGATGGTGATTTAATTGAGAATTATGAATCAATACCAAAAGAAATTGGTATTTATGAAATTTCAGGACCTCTCTTCTTTGCTTCTGCTAGGGAATATTCTGAAATTATTAATCAAATTGGTATAAAGAGTTCTATTTTGATTATTAGGTTAAGACATGTTCCTTTTATGGATATTACAGGTGCTCATAATCTCAAAGAAACCTTGTTTGAACTCAAAAAAAGAGGGGTTGTTGTTATTCTCTCTGGTGTTAAACCAAGACTTTATCTCGATTTACGTAAAAATGGAATTTCTCAAATTGTTGGGAAACCCTTTATTTTTGATTTATTTGATAATGCTCTTAAAGCTGCCTTTTCTATACATCAACAAATATTCCCACCAAAAAATTTACTATAATTGCTTTCTCCAGTAATCAAACCAAAAACTATGTACCTTTCTCCACTTTGAAATAGCACAATCACAGTTAAAAGTAGAGCATCAAATCCTTATTATGCTGAAAAAAATAAACCATTAAAAACCTCTTAGAACAGTTAAATGTAATTTAATCCGTTCAAAATTTACTTGCACTCCTCTTAAATTTAACTCAAATTCGGTCTTCGTTTCTAAGCAAACTTCACTGGTTTTTGCAAAATAAAGTTCATCCCGTGCCCCAACACGATTCGAAGAACCACAAAGTGCTATTTCCGTCCAGAATTTATTTAGACCATAAGCTAATTCTTTTGAATAGGTTAAGTTCTAAGACTGAGTACTGGATCGGGGTTCAGTATGACGAAATGACGTATGTGAAATAAGAGCTATATGTTGCGATTATGTTATTGTTTTTATTTTTTTTGCAAAATTTAACCTTTTAAAAATTAATAAACGTTACAAAAGATCCAAGTCCGAATTTGAGAATTTAACTTGAGTACTTTAAATATTACAGAATTTGAAATGATTGCTGTAGTTTGTTGTTCGCAATATGGCTCCATAAAAGTACATTACCTTGCATTTTGTAAACCATACACTGCTGATAAATATAAATCAGTCGATTTACTTGAATTTCTTTTGTAGAATAAGCTTCGGCTAATAATCAAGCTTTCAACATGATAACAAAACCATAGCGTTTTCCGAAGCTTACTATTTGGTCTCTCTAACAATTAACCTAGAATTTATAGCACCCGATTAGAAAAAAAACAATTGTTATAAAATGAATTAAATTGTACCACCATAATTAGCTCAATTAGTGACTTGAAATACGTACTGTTTATGTTAAATGTTAAACCGTCTAATAATGAATACGGACTAAACTTAATACATTTGTAACTCCTAAATAAAACTTAACGTGATTTCCCAACATGTTAGCTAGCGAGGAATTTACGATTCCATTAGTTTACTCTTATTTTTGAATACTAAATGTTATGTTTGTTTCTACCACTTTTTCAGTTAGCTGGGTTATAATGCAACAAAAAATGCTCAAATAGTTCATTTAAGAATGATTTTTATTTTTTTATTACTTTTTTTGTAAATAATCTTCTATCTCAATTTTCCATTAATTCATAAAATACTAGACTTACCATAAACTTTTTCATTCTATCTGTTAAATCCTTAAATTTGTCTTCACTCAACACAAACTAGTTTATATCAGTATGAATCAAACTACCGGATTTGGCCTTTTGAAGGGAAAAAAAGGTATTATCTTCGGCGCATTAGACGAAAGAAGTATTGCATGGCGCACTGCCTTAGCATGTCATAGAGAAGGAGCAGCATTTATTTTAACCAATGCACCTGTGGCTTTAAGATTGGGACAACTTAATGCACTTGCTGAACAAACAGGTGCCGATGTAGTTTCCTGTGATGTTACATCAGATGAAGATGTAATTAAACTAATGGAAACAGTAAAAGAAAAATTCGGAAAAGTTGATTTTATTCTACACTCTGTTGGAATGTCACCAAATGTTCGTAAAGGTAAAGATTACAAAAGCTTAAACTACGATTGGTATTTTCAAACTTTAAATATTTCAGCTATTTCTTTGCATCGAGTTTTACATCATGCAACCGAAACCAGTAATGTTTTGAACGATGGAGGAAGTGTTGTTGCTTTAACTTTTATTGCAGCTCAACGTATTTTTAGTAAATATTCAGATATGAACGACGCCAAAGCTCTACTCGAAAGTATTGCCCGTAACTGGGGAATGAGAATTGGCGCTCGTGGTATTCGTGTAAATACCGTTTCTCAAGCTCCTACTGCTACTTCAGCTGGTACTGGAATAAAAGGCTTCGATGCTATGTTTACTTATGCACAAGCCGTTGCCCCTATGGGCAATCCTACAGCAGATGATTGTGCTGATTATTGTGTTAGCCTTTTTTCAGATTTAACTAAAGGGGTTACTATGCAGAATCTTTTCCATGATGGTGGTTTCTCAACCACAGGAATTTCAGAACGATTTGTGTCTGAAATGAAGGAACTCTTCGGCGATATCGTTTAAGAATACATTTTTAACTTTTTCTAAAGGACTGATTTCATTTGAATTCAGTCCTTTTTTTATGAGTCTAAAAAAATGAATCTACTAGACTAAGTTATGGATATGAAATTAAAACAAAACAAAACAAAACAGGTAAATTTTAGATTCGCCATACAGGGCTTTAACTCAGCATCTCTGCCTAGTTTGGTTTAAATTATAGGTGGAACAAAAAGTAAATGTAGGTTCTCCAATGCTTATTCAAATTTTTGATTACAATCATTAAACTAATCATAAACCCTAACACAGGTTAAGATGTAAAATTTGAGTTAATATTAATACGATACAGTCTCAATTTTTATGTATAACACTCTTTTTGGCCTTTAAATCACCTAATACTTCTAATTTTCATCTATATGTGGTAAAAAAGTATTCTTATCAAGTATGTATTTTTCAAGCTATCTTATCTTAGATTTAACTAAATTAAACTCAATATCTTTTAATTTAAATTGGAAATTGGTCTGAGCAATTCTACCTTTATTCAATGAAAAATCAAATAGTTTTAGGTCTTGATCCTGGTTCGCGGACTACCGGTTTTGCCCTAGTCGAATTCACCGCAACAACTCGGAACGTTCTTATTTGTGATGTAATAAAACTCGATAAGATTCCGGAACATCAAGATAGACTCAAAGAATTATTTGAACATATTCAACAACTTATTGAAGTCTATAAACCTACAACTGCAGCTGTTGAAACTCCCGTTTATGGTAAAGATCCTTTAGCTATGTTAAAATTAGGAAGGGCACAAGCAGCTTGTATCTTAGCACCAAAATTAGCTGGTTTAACCATTACTGAATACTATCCTAAATCAGTAAAAAAGGCGATTACGGGTAATGGTAATGCTACAAAAGAACAAGTTGCACGCATGCTTGAACACATGACTAATTTAGATTTTACAAAAATTAAATTAGATGCAACCGATGCATTATCCGTTGCTTTTGCTCATTATCTTTCTTTAAATCACCCTCTAAACGCTCAATTTCCTAAAAAGAAATCACATCAAAACCGATCTGTTTCTTCTTGGGAAGATTTCGTTAAACAAAACCCAAGCCGTATTAAATAATAAAATGATTTATTTTCTTCAAGGAATTTTACACTCAAAACTCCCAACTTTTGTAGTTCTAAATGTGAACGGTGTTGGTTATGGAATCCATGTTTCTGCTAACACAACGGCTACTTTACCAGCAATTGGTGAAAAAACAGAACTCATTATTCATCATCATATTACAGAAATGAGCCAAACTCTTTTTGGTTTTGCTGATGAACAAGAAAAATCTTTATTCGAATTGTTGATAACTGTAAAAGGCATCGGTCCTAAAATGGGAATTTCAATTTTATCGGGAATGTCAGGTTCACAAATTCAAGAATCTATTGCAAAAGCCGATTTGGTTATGTTATCTCGAATTCCAGGAATTGGAAAAAAAACAGCTGAACGAATAGTTCTTGAACTAAAAGATAAAATGGGTTTCCAATCATCTAGTAGTTCTTCTAGTCTTGGTG
>Ga0210021_1000590_pt1 | contig 40048 bp, 35 predicted proteins | sample CryGeymeta201517_FD_183981 | JGI IMG/M metagenome (GOLD analysis project Ga0210021, IMG submission 183981) | Groundwater microbial communities from Crystal Geyser aquifers in Utah, USA - Crystal Geyser metaG 2015-17 (SPAdes) (version 2) | ecosystem: Environmental > Aquatic > Deep subsurface >... | reverse complement strand
TCGTCCTCGGGGCGCTTTAATATCCAGATGCCCTTGATGATCGGGTAAAGGAATTTCTCTTTGACTAGAATTTCTCTCTGGCGTTGCCCGGGGATCTCTGAAGATGAGACCACATGGACACCGGATTTCGTCTTCCCGGCCCACCACTCCAAGGCATCGCTTTTAATTGTCTTTTTCATTATTCAACCTCAAATTAAAGTCATTATTTAATAGCAGAAAACAATCATTATATTCCGGCAGAATCTAATCATTATTTTATAGCAGTTGAAAACACTTATGCTATTATCTTCCATATTGGCTCCCCGAATTGTCACTTATTCCAACTATATACAGAAATGCCAGCTTGATTGCTTAGGTTTACTTAAGGCAACATACTATCCACAGTGCATTCAGTGTGCATTATTAATGCTGGAGAGAGAAGTTGAGGCCATTCTTGTTATGGCTTGGATATTCCAAGGTCTTTGCAAATTTTGGTGACAAGATAATCATCGATTTCTTTGTGGCGTGGAATAGTTGAGGCCTTCTTCTCGATTCGGTTTACGTAAACGGTGTGGTTTGCGCCCTCACGAAGAAAGACACAACCGTTCTTTTCGAGATAGCGGATTAGATCTTTTCGTTTCAAGCTATGATTTCCCCAAAATCCTGTCTTATAATTTCAGTTCCCTCCAGCTCTTCTTCTGCGATTTTCCGATTTGCCTCAAGAATAAGTTGGATAGCCTCTACTAAATTCTCTTTCGCTTCTTCCAGTGTTTCTCCTTGAGTATTTGCTCCAGGGAGTTCTTCGACATAACCGACGTAACCGTGTGGGGATTTTTTGAAAACCGCCGTTAATTTTTCGTGCATTTTATCACCTGCCCTTTTTACTATTATGCCACAAGAGAATTAGACTACAAGATTTACTTATGTGCTTCGTTTTTACTTCTGTTATCTAAAGTAATCTAAACTAGGTTGCAGTATAAAATCCGATCCACAACCATACCTCATAAATGTAGGCAGAAAGCAGAAAAACCGCTCTACAAAGCGGTTTTTGCGAGGGCTTCTGTGCGCCCAAAAAGTGCTCCCCGGATCGGGCAATCTTCGAACTTTTGGAGCAATTGTGCCGTTATGCAACCGCCTAAGCTTATTGCTTCTTCTTTTGTAACTACTCAGCGAAAATAAATTGAAAAAAGTACTTGACAAGGTTTTTGAGAAACTTTTGCAATATTCATGAAACCTTCCTGATGCCTACTAAACAGCCATTTGCCTGCAGGCAAATGGGCACACAGGCATTGGATGCTAGTGGAGAGCAGCCGGGGATGCCTGAATTATTTTGTCGTCACACAAGCGAATACAAACGCTAAAAGCCCTCCTTAAAAATCCATGAGATAATACACCTATACTGTAAAGTGGTAGGTGTGATATTTGAAGATAGACGCCATTGATGTCGACAGCGCTATTAGTAATGTCAAACGGCTTCTCAAAGAGGAGCCCGATCTGTCGCCCGCTTTAAAATCGGCCCTGGAAATTCTGCTATTACTGATATCCGTGCTACTTGGCCGTGTTGCACTAAACAGCAAAAACAGCAGCAAGCCGCCATCAAGCGATCCCAACCGCAAAAAAGCAGGCCGGGAAAAATCAGACAAACCCTCGGGCGCTCAAAAAGGGCATATCGGAACGACACTTAAAAAGATACCCGACCCCGACGAGATAGAAGTCCGTCTGGTTGACCGTAAAAGCTTGGCCCTTGGGCAACTATCGTGAAGTCGGCTTTAAGACAAGGCAGGTGTTCGATATCGATATTTCGCGCTTGGTGATAGAATACCGGGCGCAGATACTTAAAGGATGACTCCGGTAAGCGCTTTATCGCCCCGTTTCCCGAAGGCGTCACAAAAGCAGTGCAGTACTCAAACCGGTTAAAAGCCCACGCTGTTTACTTATCCCAATACCAACTATTACCCTACAAGCGGGTGCAGGAATATTTTGCAGCACAGTTGCAAATCCCGGTAAGCGAAGGCTCGCTTTACAATTTTAACCTGCAGGCTTTTGAAGAACTCGCCGGCTTCGAGCAACTTTGCAAAGACCGGTTAGCGCAAGCAGAGGTTGCCCATGCCGATGAGACAGGGATCAATATCAACGGCAAAGGGCACTGGTTGCACTGCGCGTCCAATAAAAAATGGACCCACTACTTCGCCCATGAAAAACGTGGCACCGATGCTTTTGATGAAGCGGGCATCCTGCCCCGCTTTAAAGGCATCCTCTGCCATGATCACTGGAAACCTTATTTTAGCTACGGCTTCGCCCATGCCTTATGCAACGCCCATCACATAAGGGAGCTAACATATGCCTGGGAGCAAGACAAACAAGTGTGGGCAAAGGATATGAACGAGTTGCTTAAAGAAATCAACCGCGCAGTTGATAATGCCGAGGGTGTATTGAATCACGATGATGCAGAAAAATACCGGAAACGCTACAGGGACTTGGCTCAAAAAGCAGAAATCGAATGCCCGCCGCCTGAAAAACCTCCGGGGAAGGCAAAACGAGGAAGGGTCAAACGCAGCAAATCAAGAAACCTACTGGAGCGCTTGATAAACCATGAGGAGGATGTCTTGCGCTTCATGGAAAACCCGCTCGTGCCTTTTACAAACAACCTTGGCGAAAACGATATTCGGATGACTAAGGTACAGCAGAAAATATCGGGTTGTTTTCGATCTATGGAGGGTGCACAGATATTTTGCCGTATTCGCGGTTACTTATCGACGTGCCGCAAACAGGGTGTGAGTTCATCTCAAGCTATGACGCTTGTGTTTGAAGGGAAATGGCCGGACTTTGTTTAAGTGAGTTATCGCGTTTTGGTAAAATACGCTGAGTAGTTACCCAACCGGTTATTTTAGCTCTACAGAGCCCTAATTGCCAATATCATCCATATTGGCTCCCCGGGTAGGATTCGAACCTACAACCCTTCGGTTAACAGCCGAATGCTCTACCATTGAGCTACCGAGGAACGGTGCCAAAGCACTATTGAATTGCGCGTGCCCGAAGCACACTTTTTGCATTATAGAGGATATTTTTATAAGTTTCAAGATGATGGAGATGGCGTGGATCTCGTCGTTGGGCGGGATTGTCGCCCTCGCAAACAGTCTCTCTATAAGATTACCAATATGTGAATTGCTTCTTAAAATCGGCAACGGCTTCATGTATAATGTGCTAAGACGCTAAATCGCTGATCTAACACATGCAAGCAATAAGAGGCGGCCAATATGGCTGAGGGTTTCAAACGTTAGATGTAGCCTGGGAGGTCAATAAAGAAACTTAAGATGCGCTTTAGATTGTCGAATTACCGCAGAGTAATTCAAGCGTTCTTCTTTATACTCTTCTTCGTGTTGCTTGGGATTGCCGCACAACAAATAACCCTATGGTTTCCAGCTCAACTATTCCTGGCCTCGGACCCATTGGTAGCCCTGACATCTGTCATCGTGGGCTTACCATTGCTTTCCATTCTTCTGTATTCGGTCATAACATTTGTTGTAAGTCTGCTTTTCGGCAGGGTGTTCTGCGGCTACGCGTGCCCGACGGGAACGCTCCTGGATATACTATCTCCCCTTGCGAAGATACTGAACATCAACCAGAAAGTATTCAGGAAGCTTAAAGTTGTCCCGCTGATCATGCTCTCAATCGTGATTATATTTAGCGTTTTTAAGATTAGCGTTTTTATGGTTTTTGACCCGATCGTGCTTCTGACAAGAACATCGGCGGTTATGGTCTTCCCCGCTATAAACCTGGTGCTCTCAAAGATGGCAGAGGGATTGTACGGGTCGCTCTCATTGGCCCGCTCGATTGATGCCATATCGATGCAATTAAATGGGATATTGATGTTTAAAGGACCGAGGGTCTTCGATTCGAGCATGTGGATCATCATGCTGTTCCTGTCTGTGGTCAGCCTGAACGTGCTTGGCCGGAGGTTTTGGTGTCGTTACCTGTGCCCGCTTGGCGGATTATTGGGACTGATCGGTCGAGTCTCGCTTTTCAGGAAGACAACCGATGCGGCAACGTGTTCAGGATGTATGAAGTGCAGTAAGACATGCGAAATGGATGCGATTGCCGGCAAAGGCTTGATAACCGATACATCGTATTGCGTGGCATGTATGAAGTGCCGAAAAATATGCCCGAACGATGCGGTCGCCTGGGGTCTCAAACCGGAGCTTAATACAGAGATTCCATCAAGGCGAACCGCCGTTACCGCCATGGGCGGTGCGATCGCGGCGGCCTACCTAATACCTTTTAAGGCCAAAGGAAACGTGAGCCCGACACTGCTGAGACCACCGAGTGTAACCCATGAGGATGAGTTCCTGGACAAGTGTATCCGCTGCGGCGAGTGTTTAAAAACATGCCCTACCAATGTACTTCAACCTTCGCTTCTGCAGCACGGCCTTGAGGCATTCTGGACCCCGCACATGGATTTCAGTGCCGGCTTCTGCGATTGGTCGTGTGATGCCTGCGGTAAGGTATGCCCGACAGGGGCAATAAAGGAGCTAAAACTTAAGGAGAAGCAAAAGTTCGTCATCGGTAAAGCCGAGATCGACCGTACAAGGTGCTATCCCTGGGTGGCCGGGCACGGCTGCCAGATATGCGCCAACCTATGCCCCACGCCTAAAAACTCGATCATGCTTAAGGATACCGGCAAGTACGATCCAAGCGGTATGATGATCGTTCTGCCATACATGGTCAAAGAGAATTGTATAGGCTGCGGAATTTGTCAGGCCAACTGCCCCGTTCACGGAGACAAAGGGATTAACGTGTTCAGAACCGAAGTAAAGAACCCCTACCAGGGGCGCTTCAACCCACATGCCGGCATGATGGGGTTCCCCCAGAACGACACGCAAACAACCGGCAACCGGTAGGTTCTGTTCTTACTCCAGATAATCCCTTAATTTTGCGCTGCGGTTTGGGTGACGCAGCTTGCTCAGGGTTTTTGACTCGATCTGCCTGATTCGCTCCCTGGTCACACCGAACACGCGGCCTACTTCTTCGAGGGTTCTCGGGTGGCCGTCGATGAGGCCGAAGCGCAGCTCAATAACCTTGCGCTCGCGCTCGCTCAGCGTATCAAGCACCTCCTGCAACTGCTCTTGCAGCAACGAGAACGATGCTGCGTCCGCCGGGACTTCGGCTTCCTGGTCCTCGATGAAGTCGCCGAGCTGGCTGTCTTCTTCCTCGCCGATCGGCGTTTCAAGAGACACCGGCTCCTGCGATATCTTCAGTATTTCTCGAACCTTCTCCGGAGTTAAGCCCATCTCATCGGCTATTTCTTCTGGCATAGGCTCGCGCCCGAGTTCCTGCAGCAGCTGGCGCTGGATTCGAATCAGTTTGTTTATGGTCTCGACCATGTGCACCGGTATGCGGATCGTTCGTGCCTGGTCGGCGATTGCCCTGGTTATAGCCTGGCGTATCCACCAGGTTGCATATGTACTGAACTTAAACCCCTTACGGTAATCGAATTTTTCAACCGCGCGGATAAGGCCCAGGTTACCCTCCTGAATCAGGTCGAGGAAGAGCATCCCACGTCCAACATAGCGTTTTGCGATGCTGACGACCAGCCTTAAGTTCGCCTCAACGAGCTTCTTCTTGGCGTTCATCCCGTCGCGCTCGACCCTGCGAAGCTTGCGCACCTCATCTCTCGGAAGGCTTTCTTCCTCGCGCTCGAGTGTTTCGGCGGCTTTCTCCCCCGCCTCGATTCTCTTAGCAAGCGTGACCTCCTCTTTGGCGGTTAGAAGCGGCACCTTGCCGATCTCTTTGAGGTACATGCGTACAGGATCATTCGTCGGAGCCTTAACGGAGAGGTCAATCTCTTGAACGACTGCCTTTTTTGCTTCTTCTTCCTCCTCTTCGGGAAGGACCTTGGTCTCTTCTGTCTCCGGATCGACATCCAGTTCGTCCTCATCCTCGTTGTCATCGCTGATACCGATAATCTCTACGCCGGCATTGAACAAGTGGATGTAGATATTATCGATTTGCTCACTTGTTAAATCAACCGCTTCAAGAGCATCGTTAATTTGATCCGCAGTAAGGACGCCTTTTTCCTGGCCCGTCGCAATCAGTTGTTTTACTTCTGGGATTTCAAGCTCGTTTATGCGGGTATTCACCCTTTAATTTCCTCCAATCAAACTACGGGCCCTTTTTGGCGCAGGTCCCGTCTTTTAGCTTCAAGAGCCATCAATTCCTCAAATGCACCGTGTTCTGCTTCGTCTTTTTTAAGCATCGAAAACTGAAGCTCCTGCTTAAGTTTATTAATTTGACGTGTATAGTGAAAATCCTTGAGCGATATTAAAATATCCTCAAAATATTTTGATAAATTTTCCTCTTCGTACCCCAGTTCGATCATGAATAGCTCGGTTGCTTTGGCTCCAAGCCGTCTGTCAATATTAACCAGTACACCTGCGTCAAATGTACCCCCGCCGATGTCCTTTAAAACCGTGAACAATCTGGCGTGAGCTGGGAATACAAAGTAACTCTCGTCTATTTCTTCCGGTATTTTCCCCCTGATTTCGGGGTATTTGAGCGCTAAATGGAGAATGATTCTCTCGGTTTTTTCTTGCGGGTCAAGTAACGTTTCTTTCGCCTCACTACGCACTGCCGCACCCCTTTTGAACATGGCATTGAATTTTACCGTGAGTGCTTCTTCATCAAGCCCGAGCCGTTGCGCGATTTTGCTGAGGTATGCTTTTTGTGAAGCCGGGTGTTCGAGTGTTGCGATGAGTTTAAATCCAGCTACTGCGGCCTGCTCTTTTTGCCGTATCTCACTGATATTATATTTATCGACCTCTCTCGTCAAGTAGAAGTCGAAAAACGGCTCCGCATCATCGACCAGCTTGCGAAACGAATCCGCGCTATGTGAGCCGATATAATCGGCCGGGTCTTGCTTATGCGGGAGTATGACGACCCTCACGTCGATTCCTGAAGCGCTGCCCTCTTCCAAATCCCGTAACGCCTCCATTTTCGGAAGTCTAAATTCTGATAGATACGAGCCGACACTCTCCGCGGCCTTTATCCCCGCCGTATCTGCGTCAAAAACCAGGATGACGCGTTCTGCAAATCTTTTTAAGAGTTTCATATGCTCGGCGGTGAATGCCGTCCCCAAGGTTGCAACTACGTTGCTTATACCGGCCTGTGCCAGGGCAATTACATCTGTATAACCCTCGACGACTAAAACAGTGCCAAGTCTAACAATCTCATTTTTTGCAACATGCAGACCGTAGAGCGTTGAGCTTTTGTGGTAGACCGGCGTCTCTGGAGAGTTTAAGTATTTGGGCTCCCCTGAATCAATAATCCTGCCTCCAAAAGCGATTACGCGTCCTCTGATATCGGTGATGGGAAAAATCAGCCGCGCACGAAACCTGTCATAATATCCTTTTGAGCCTTTTATGACAAGGCCGGCTTCAACGAGTTCTGCTTGCGAAAATCCTTTCTTCGCAAGGTAATTTCCAACAGAACTCCAGGCCTGCGGGGCCAATCCGAGCCCGTACCTCTTTACAACATCGTCATTGAGACCCCGCTTCTTTAAGTAAAGACGACCCCGAGAGCCCTCGTTGGTTTTAAGTAAAATATACTGGTAAAACATCGAAGCGAACCGGTTGGCCTCGAGAATACGGCTTTTCTTCAACGACTCCGGCGCACTCTTCGTATCGTAGTGCAACTCATATCCAACGCGGTCTGCAAGAAGCCCGACGGCCTCGGGAAATTCAAGATGTTCGACCTTCATCACAAAAGAAAAGACGTTGCCGCCCTCACCGCATCCAAAGCAATGGAACAGCTGCGCCGCCGGGTCGACCTTAAACGAAGCGGTCTTTTCCTGGTGAAACGGGCACAGCCCCCAGAAAAGCCTTCCCTTTTTCTTAAGCGCCACGTAATCCGAGACCACATCAACAATGTTACTGCGCTCCCGCACCGCGTTTACATCTTCATCTTTAATCCTGCCTTTATGGTCGCTCAAAGATTCACGCTCCGCTTATTGAGACTCGAACCATTGCTCGATGTCATTCTGAACGTTAGTGAAAAATCTAGATCGCACTCACGTACCTCTTTCACTGGGCTCTTCTAAGCTTAGACCCTCCTGCATAAGAAGAAGGTTTGTGTGCCCTAGATTCTTCAGTCGCTATTCGCTCCTTCAGAATGACAGCAAAGTGAACCCTAATCCTAAGCATTTATCCCTGGACCCTTCTTTAGACCATCCAAGCCTTTGGGACAAAATATTCCTCGAAGGTCTTTATCGCGTAGCGATCGGTCATACCGGCGATATAATCGCAGACTTTTATCGGAAGCTCGTTCGCCTGGGATGTTTGGAACTCGGCGGGCAATAAGTCCGGGCTCTCCAGATACAGGAAGAACAGGCTTGAAATTACGTTCTTGGCTTTATCGTTTTCGGACTTTGCGGCCGAGCCCAGATACACCCGGTCAAACATAAAACGGCGTAGCTCGTGCATGGCTTCCATGCGTTCGGGGCTCATCGAGATAATGCCTTTGTCCTTGCTGTATTCAACCAGATCGCTCACCATATTGTTAATGCGAAGCCCCTGGTGCTTGCCGAAAAGATCGATGATACGCCCGGGAATCTCCTGTATATCCAGAATACCCGCGCGGACCGCATCGTCGATGTCGTGGTTTATATAGGCGATCCGGTCGGCGATCTTTACGATCTTGCCTTCGAACGTTTCCGGGTCGGTATCGCCGGTGTGGTTGAGAATGCCGTCTCGGACCTCCCATGTAAGATTGAGACCCTTGCCGTTATACTCAATCACATCGATGACGCGAAGGCTCTGCTCGTTATGCTCGAAGTGGTCGGGCACCTCCCGGTAGCCCCTGGCTTTAAGTATTTTAAATATCTCGCCGATAGCCGATTCGCCGATATGGCCGAACGGCGTGTGCCCCAAATCGTGCCCCAGCGCAATTGCCTCGGCCAGGTCCTCGTTCAACCGCAGTGCCCGTGCGATGGTACGTGAGATTTGGCTCACCTCAAGCGTGTGCGTAAGCCTGGTGCGATAGTGATCGCCCTCAGGGGCAAGAAAAACCTGCGTTTTGTTTATCAAACGACGAAACGCTTTTGAATGAATGATCCTGTCGCGGTCACGCTGGTAGCATGTCCTTAAAGGGCATGGCTTAATCGGCGCCTGTCGCCCTTTTGTATTGACGCTAAACTGGGCGTTTTTAGCCAATGATTCTATTTCTCGTTGTTCGGTCACTTCTCGTGGTGACAAAACGTGCTGCTTCATTTAATTCACCATCTAACTAGGTTTTATATTCATAAGGTTTACTTAGTGCTTTCTTCGACCAGGCGTACGCCGATAACACGCGCGCTCTTTATCGCATCGGCATCATCCCGCGCCGGTTTTTGCGCGCAGACCCCATGATGACCGAGAGTCGCCGAGATCGAGGAATCCGATACGACGGCCATTCCATGGACCATCATAATATCATGAAGCGCCCGCACCGTTGTCTCCTGCCCGCCAAAGCGCGAAGCGCCAACGGAAACAGCGGCCCCGATTTTTCCGGCAAGTCCTTTTCTGCCGCGCACCGCCCTGCTCTTATCAAAAATCGCCTTGAGCTGGGCCGATACCGTGCCAAAGTAAACGGGGCTTCCAAGAACAAGCGCATCCGCTTTCGTCATCATCTCAAAGGCCTTCTCAAGCGCGGTATCCTCGTAACAGCTCTCATTACAAGGAGAGCTGCAGACATCGCAATACGGCTTTTCCTGACCCTCGAGCATCTCCATCGAGTGCAACAACTTCGTTTTCGCCCCGGCCTCAGCCGCCGCCTGCAATACCTGTTCAAGCAAGAACGCGGTATTTCCATCCATATTCGGACTGCCGTTAATCGCAACTACAAATACTTCCTTCACACGATCACCTCTATAAATTTTAGGAGCCAGGAGTCAGGATCCAGAATAATATTCGGCCTGAGTTCCTTCCTCTCAGCAAATAGACTAATCCAAGTACTATCCCGAGTAAATAACCAAATACTAATCAAAAAAGCTTTATATTACCTCGCGCATTTATGATACGTGCTGTTACTACTTCGCCGTGTTCCATAATTTTCCTGCAAGCTAGGAAAATTATTATCGATCTAGGCCCGCATCCATTCACCCATTCACCAACCCTATCCACCTATTTACCTTTCTTCCCTGGCCCTGGCCCTGGCCCCTGCAATGGCTTCTATGCTGCTCTTACCTGTGCTATTGTGATAGAGACCATTTAGCTACGTTTAAGTATGTTTAAGTTTGGAGAGAAATGGCACTTAACTTTGATTTTCATGCGCATGTTTTTACCGAGGATGTCGCCGAGAAGCTGATCGGCAAGATGGAGGAGATTTACGGTGTTAAACGCCGCTATAACGCTGTGGTTGAGGATGTTTTGAAATCTGCGGCTCACGGCGGTATCGATCGGGTTGTTCTCCTCTCGATTGCCAACCGCCCGGAGCATGTGCGCTTTAATGGCTGGTATGCGGAGCTTGGTAAAACATACGAGACCCTGATCCCTTTCGGCTCGATCCATATTGAAAACGACCCATCGGAGCTCGATCGCTTTCCTGAACTAGGACTTAAGGGATTTAAAATCCAGCCAAACGCCCAGCGGTTTTACCCGGATGATAGGCGCATGTTTCCCATATACAAGCGTGCCGCCGAGCTTGGATTAATTGTCGTCTTTCATGCCGGTGATGAGGAAGGCGGCGTCAAAGGCGAGTTCAGCCAGCCAAAGCAGTACCTGGATGTTATTAAATCCTTCCCTGACCTCACGATCGTACTCGCCCATTTCGGCGGCTATCGGACATGGGATGCTGTCGAGCAGCTCTTCGGGTTTGAGAACGTCTATTTCGATACCGCATACCTTCCCACAAGGATAGACGATGAGCTTTTCGTCACATTAGCTGAAAAAATTGGGTACGACCGCATTGTCTTCGGAACGGATTTCCCATTTAGGGACCACAAAACCGAACGCGAATACGTAGAGCGCCTTTTCGGCAAGAACGCGGCACATAAGTTCTTAACCGAGAACCCCGCAAAGCTGCTTGAGCTTTAGAAGTGTTTTAGCTTTCGGAGCGGGACGAAAACTTCTTTCCTGAACTTGTTGTAAACCGTAGGGGCGGAGACTAGCTCCGCCCCTACGGTTTATTTTGGTTTATTTCAATATGTCGCTATTTATTTCTATCACCGGCATCTTAGGCCGTCGAGCCATCTGCGCCAAGAACCGCCTGAGCTGCGGCCAACCTTGCAAGCGGCACGCGATACGGCGAACAGCTTACGTAGGTGAGGCCTATTTCGTGGAACTTTTTAACCGAGTCGGGATCGCCGCCGTGCTCGCCGCAAACGCCCAGCTTTAAATCCGGATTGGTTTTGCGGCCGTTTTCGCAGCCCATTGCGACGAGTTTGGCAACGCCCTCGTCGATGGTCTCAAACGGGTTGCGCGGCAATATCTTGCGCTCCAGGTACCTGGGTAAGAACTTAGCCTCGATGTCGTCGCGGCTAAAGCCGAATGCCATCTGGGTGAGATCGTTTGTTCCAAAGGAGAAGAAGTCCGCAACTGTGGCGATCTCATCCGCGGTAATTGCGGCCCTCGGGATCTCGATCATGGTTCCGATTTTGTAATCGACATCAACGCCGGTAGCTGCGATAACCTCGGCGACAACCGATTCGCTCTCCGCACGGAGTGTATTTAGTTCATTAACGATGGCCACGAGTGGAATCATTATCTCGACCTTCGGATTGCCGCCCTCTTTCTTAAACTGGCAGGCAGCCTGCATGATGGCGCGCACCTGCATCTTGTAAAGCTCTGGGTGCATAATGCCGAGGCGGCAACCGCGCAAGCCCAGCATCGGGTTCATCTCGGCCATCTTCTCGACGCTATCTAAAAGCTCTTGCTTTGGCGCGATTTCAGCCGCAGGAGCACCGCTCATTTCCATTCTCGTGATCTCGACCTTTAAATCGGTCGGATTTGGGAGAAACTCGTGAAGCGGCGGGTCGAGCAGCCTGATGGTCACCGGCAGGCCATCCATAGCCTTGAAGATACCGAGGAAGTCATCCCTCTGAACCCTGAGCAGTTTCTGAAGCGCATCATCCTCTTCTTCTTTGCTTTTTGCCAGGATCATCTGCTGGACGATCGGCAGGCGGTCACCGAGGAACATGTGCTCGGTACGGCAAAGCCCGATACCCTCGGCCCCGAACCGGCGGGCTTTTTCCGCATCCTCCGGAGTATCGGCGTTGGTGCGAACACCGAGTCTTCTGATCTGATCCGCCCATCCTAGGATGAGATCGAACTCTTTTGTCGGCGTCGGCGGCACAAGCGCCACTTCACCGATAACAACACGGCCCGTGGTGCCGTCGATTGATATAATTTCACCCTCTCTTACCTGGGTGCCGTCAACTGAGAACACTTTATTCTTCGCATCGACCAACATGGCATCGGCGCCGCAAACACAGGGCTTGCCCATACCGCGGGCGACAACCGCCGCGTGGCTGGTTTTGCCGCCATGGCTGGTTAAAATCCCCTGTGCCGCAACCATACCGTGCAGGTCATCAGGGGTGGTTTCCCAGCGGGTGAGGATTACTTTCTCGCCTTTCTCGGCCATCTCCTCAGCGGTTTCGGCATCGAAAACGACTTTGCCGACCGCAGCGCCCGGTGAGGCGTTAAGGCCTTTCGTAAGAACCGCGACCTTCGCCTTGGGATCAAACTGCGGATGCAGGAGCTGGTCGAGCTGCTCTGGATCGATCCGCTGAACGGCTTCGTTTTTCGTTATCAAACCTTCCGTAACCATATCGGCTGCGATCTTTAAAGCCGCGGCAGCGGTTCTTTTGCCGATCCTGGTCTGGAGCATCCAGAGTTTGCCCTGCTCAATGGTGAACTCGGTATCGCACATGTCTTTATAGTGCTTCTCGAGCGTAATCAGAATACCGAAGAGCTGCTCTGCAAGCTCCGGCATTTCGTTTTTCATGTTCGTAAGCGACTGGGTAACCCTGATACCGGCCACGACATCTTCGCCCTGGGCGTTAACTAAGTAATCGCCATATTGGATGTTCTCGCCGGTCGCGGCATCGCGGCTGAACGCAACGCCGGTCGCCGAGGTATTGCCCTTGTTGCCGAAGACCATGGTCTGCACGCTAACGGCAGTCCCAAGGTCATCCGGAATCTTGTAGAGCTTCCTGTAGTCGACCGCCCTTTTATTGCCCCAGCTTTTAAAAACAGCTTCGATTGATAGACGCAGCTGCTGCTTCGGGTCTGTCGGAAAATCCATTCCCGCATGCGCTTTGACAATTCCCTTAAACGTCTCGACAAGCTCTTTCAGGTCATCGGCTGAAAGGTCGGTGTCATATTTCACGCCCACCTTCGCTTTAAGCTCGTTGATGGCTTCCTCAAAAAGCTCACCCTCGATCCTCAAGACGACCTTCCCAAACATCTGAACGAAACGGCGATACGAGTCATATGCAAAACGCTCGTTACCGGTTTGTTTCATAAGGCCCCGGACCGCGTCATCGTTCATACCTAAGTTGAGAACCGTGTCCATCATACCGGGCATCGAGAACGGGGCGCCCGAGCGCACGGATACGAGAAGCGGGTCATCCGGGTCACCGAGCTTCTTTCCCATCGTCTCTTGTAAGGTGTTGAGATGTTCGTTTACTTCATCAAGGAGACCGTCCGGGAAATGTCCCGTCTGGTAATACTCGTTGCAGGCTCCGGTTGTAATCGTAAAGCCCGGAGGCACCGGTAGACCGATACGCGTCATCTCGGCGAGGTTGGCACCTTTGCCGCCGAGGACGTACTTCATGTCGGCCGATCCCTCATTGAACTCGTAGACGTATTTTGTCTTGCCTGGCATTTCATTCCTCCCACTGTAATTTGTCTGTCTAAATCTGTCTAAGTCTGTCTAAGTCTGTCTAAATTCTACTAAACTTTTCTAAATTCTACTAAATTCTTAAATTAGATTTATTTATATCAGCCCCGATGGCTGGTTATATGCTGAGTTTTATCTTTGGTCGTTCTTTTGTCATTCTGAACGATAGTGAAGAATCTCGAGAGCACTCTCATCCTCTGCCACTTACTCCCGTCTAGGCTCTTACCAGCCCATCTAAGAAGTCTTCACTCTACGCTTTGTCTAAGCTTAGACCCTCTTACTCTAAACAAAGAAACTGCATCCTAGATTCTTCGACTCCGCTTACGCTCCGCTCAGAATGACAGCTAGCGAGCCCTATCTACATATTCAACTGTTCCAAGCCCTACTAAGTGCTTAGATTTATCTTTGAGAAATCCGCAACCCGCCGGAAACATTCCATGCAATAGTTCAAAAGCCTGATTCGATTGGTTTTAACGTCCTCTTCCTTCGCCATGACCAGAACTTCATCGAATAATTTATCTATCGGACCGCGTAAGCGGGCTAATATATCTATAACTAATGGATAATTGTCGCCGGCTTGCGTTAGGTCTTTATCTACCTCAACCAGGGTCTCGTAAAGCTCTTTCTCAGCGGGCTCCCGGAAAAGGCCTGGGTCGATTTCCGTGCCCGGCTCCGGTCTGGCAAGATTCTTACACCTCGTGAAAGCAACCATGAGATCGGCCATCTCGGGAGTGTCAAGCTTTTTAGCCAGGGCCTCAGCCCTTCTTCTGATGTCGACCATGTCGTCAATCGACCCGCCGCCGACCGCTTCAACAACATCAAGCGGTAATTCCTTTCCGAGAAGATAGGCGCGCAGCCTTCCCCGGATGAAATCCTCGGTGATTTCGGCCGTTACCGCCTGGTCGAAGTCTACTCCCTGGTCCTTGTAGAGACCAAGCGCGAGATCGATCATTGCGCGCATCGAAATATCCATATAGTTTTCCAGGATTATCGAGACGATCCCGTGCGCCTGCCTGCGAAGCGCATACGGATCTTCCGAGCCTGTCGGAATCAGCCCTGCGGCAAGGATGCCTGCGATCGAATCGAGTTTATCGGCAATACTTACTATGCGCCCGGTCGTCGTTTTGGGGAGGATATCACCCGCCGAACGCGGCAGGTAATGCTCAAAGATGGCCACCGCAACCTCTTCGGGCTCGCCGGAAATGCGGGCGTACTCCATCCCCATAACACCCTGGAGTGTCGGGAACTCACCGACCATTTCAGTTACAAGGTCGGCCTTGCATAAATAGGCGGCTCTCACCGCATAATCCACTTCGGTCTTGCCAAGACCCAGGCTTTTTGCGATCTCTTCGGAGAGCCTCACATCCCGCTGGATCTTTTGGAACACCGAGCCCAGTTTCACCTGAAAGGTCACGCCGCTGAGCTTATTCACATAGGTAGAAAACGGCAGTGAGCCGTCGGACTCAAAGAAGAATTTGGCATCCGAAAGCCGTGCCCGGATAACTCTCTCATGCCCTTTTTGGATGAGCGCGGTGAACTCGGGGTTGCCGTTGTTTATTACGATAAAGTTGGGCAGCAGTTTGCCTGCCATGTCCTCAACCGGGAAGTAGCGCTGGTGCGCCTCCATGGCGGTAACCAGCACGTCGCGCGGGAGCGCCGTAAACTCGCTTGAGAAGCTTCCACGGATGGCGTGCGGGTACTCGACAAGCTCAAGAACCTCGTCAAAAGTCTGCTCGTGCACGACCGCCCTGCCGCCGGTATCTCGAACGGTATCCCGGATGCCCGCCCTGATCATCTCGGCGCGCTTTGTTTGGTCGACGATTACCTTGTTCGCCTCAAGGGCATCCAGGTAATCGGCAGGTTGTTTAATCGGTACCGCATGGTTTGCCAGAAGCCTGTGCCCCATGCTATCCCTGCCGGATTCAACCCCATCCACGCTAAACGATATGACGCTGTTCCCAAAAAGCGCCACGATCCAGCGAATCGGCCTTACAAAACGGATATCACCATCGCCCCAGCGCATGGCCTTAGGGAACGAGAGTGAAAGTATTAATTCTGGAAGGATGGTGACGAGGATTTCCTCGGCTCCACTGCCTTCCTCCTCTTTTATGGCAAACACGTAATCGCCGCCGTCAACTGTACGCACCTCAAGCGATTCCACGGGCACGCCCTGGGATTTTGCAAAGCCCGTAGCGGCTTTTGAAGGCTGGCCGTCTTCGGTGTAGGCCACCTTTTTGGCGGGCCCTTTTACCTTGTGAACGGCCTTGGCCTGGCGCTCATCAAGCCCCTCGATACAAAGTGCGAGCCTGCGCGGTGCGCCATAGGTCGTTATGCTATCAAATTCAAGACGATATTTATTTAACAGAAGCCCTGCCCGTTCGCTGAGCTGTTCCATGCCTATGGTAACTGATGCGGCCGGTATCTCTTCGGTTCCTATCTCAAGAAGCAGGTCTTTTTTACTCACTTACCGCCACCGCCTTTTTCAAGAGCGGAAATCCCTGCTCTTCTCTCTGGGTTAAGTACGCCTGGGCGCTCATACGCGCAAGGTCGCGCACCCTTCCAATAAACCTGGTGCGCTCGGTAACGCTTAAAGCGCCCCGCGCATCCAGAAGGTTAAAGGTATGCGAGCACTTAAGCACGTAGTCGTAGGCCGGCAGAACCAGCCCCGCCTCAAGCGTGCGCCTGGCCTCGGCCTCGTAGGTGTCGAATAGCCCGAAAAGCATCTGTACGTCGGCCACGTCAAAGTTATACGCCGACCCCTGAACCTCATTCGGGCGGTGTACTTCGCCGTACGTTACGCCCCCGGCCCATTCCAGGTCAAAGACGCTCTCCTTCTCCTGGATATACATCGAGAGACGCTCAAGGCCATAGGTGATCTCGGCGCAGACCGGCTTTACATCGATACCGCCGACCTGCTGGAAATATGTGAATTGGGTAACCTCCATGCCGTCGAGCCAGACCTCCCAGCCCAGGCCCCACGCGCCAAGCGTCGGGGATTCCCAATCGTCTTCAACAAAGCGAATGTCGTGCTTAGAGAGATCAAAGCCGATCGCTTCGAGACTTTTAAGGTAGATATCCTGCACATCATCGGGTGATGGTTTAAGAATTACCTGGTACTGGTAGTAGTGCTGCAGTCTGTTTGGATTCTCGCCGTAACGACCATCGGTCGGCCTCCTCGAAGGCTGCACGTAGGCCACATTCCACGGCTCGGGACCCAGCGAACGTAAAAACGTAGCCGGATGAAACGTCCCGGCCCCAACCTCGCTATCATACGGCTGCACGATAAGGCAGCCATACTGCGCCCAATACGACTGAAGGGTTAAAATCAGTTGCTGAAAATTCACTAAACCAGCCTCTTCCGTTCTATCTTGTATCGAGTCTTTTTTGAATTTCCGGTTTATTAAAGTGGTTCAACCTCATATTTTAGCAAATAACACCAGATTAGCGCTATACCTTTAAGAGCTATCAGCTTTTAGCCATCAGCTGTCAGCTAAACCTGCATCTTTACTATGGTTATCTAAGCTTAGACCCTTGTACTTCTTAACAAAGAGGCTGCACCCAAGATTCTTCACTTCGTTCAGAATGACTCCCTATCTACCAGTGGGTCTATGTTTTCTTACCGAGGACTGCACCCAAGATTCTTCACTACGCTTCAGCAAGATTCTTCACAACGCTTCAGCAAGATTCTTCACAACGCTTCAGAATGACGGCTAGCAGTGCTCTTCTTTTAAGTCCGCACTCTAGACCTGCAGCTCTAGCTGAGAGCTGAGAGCTGACAGCTAACTACAGGCAAGTTGGCTCAGGCATTCTCTGCTTTTGAGCCGGGCTTGTATGTAATAGGCTATATAGTCGTGCATCAAGAGGTAGAGTTCGTCCTCCGTGCGTGCGATAACATCCATATCGATGGCTTCAAGAAGCGGTCTTCTAAGCAGCCGCGAGAGTGTCTCTACCGCTGCGGGCGTGACGACAATGCTGTTTCTGTCCGAGACTTTGCAGTCGTCGCACACGACGCCGCCCCACTGAAAGCTGAAGTGCATCTTGGCGCCCAGGCCTTTTTCGCAGACCACACAACGCTCAAGTTTGGGCATGTATCCCGATATCGCCATGAGCTTTATATCAAACGCGATCAAGAGCAGCCTGAAGTTCTTCTTGACCCCAGAAATCACGCTCAGTCCCTTAAGCAGAAGGTTATACAGCGCCACATCGCGCTCGCCTTCAATGGCCACCTTATTTGTAAGGTCAAGCATGGCCGAGCCGTAGGTTATCCGGTCGAAGTTGTCTCGTATCCCAGAAAACGAGTCGATGATTTCGGCCTGGGTCACAATATCCAGGTTTCTGCCTTTATAAAGCACCAGATCCACGTGCATGAACGGCTCGAGACGGCTGCCGAACTTGCTCTTGGTTTTTCTAACACCCTTTGCAACTGCGCTTACTTTCCCAAGATTGCTGGTAAGAATTGTAACTATGCGGTCAGCCTCGCCAAGCTTATGAGTTCTTAAAATAATACCTTTAGTTTTATATAATGACATGAAGCCCCCGGTATTTGGAATATTTTATCAGCCAATAAAGAGAGTACACCACTGGCCAAGATTTCGAAATTACAATAATTTAAGGCCCATCCGATTTTGGGGTTATATCTATTTTAGCCGATTTGCACCCTATTTATAAGATATTTATAACTCATTTACACTAATAATGTAACTCGTTAAAGCATTATCAGAGTAAACTATTCTTTGTTTATACCACAAAGTGCAGGCAGATGCTGGATGTGCTGAGGATAGTATAAAATTAGGCTGGCAAAAAGGCAGTCGCTGCTTACCTCCACGGATTGGCTGCCGGGGGGACGTAGCCTTGGCCAAAGGCTTCCTCGATGATAGCGACGCCGGCGCTCGTCCCGATACGGTTTGCTCCCGCGTTGAGCAGAGATATCGCCTGCTGGGCGGTTCTGATACCGCCGGAGGCCTTGATTCCCATCTCAAACGGCAGGTTTGATCGTAAAAGCTCAACGTCCTCAACAGTGGCGCCGCCGGTGGTAAAGCCCGTATTCGTCTTGACGAAATCGGCGCCGGCACGTTCGACGATATGGGCGGCGCGAACCTTCTCGTCATCGGTTAAGAGCCCGCACTCGATGATCACCTTTACGAGGATGTCGTGGCCCGCCTCGACCTCGCCCCTGCGGGCGGCTTCGACAACGGCCCGGATATCGTTATATACCTCTTCAAATAGGTTTGACTTTAAAGCCCCGACATTCATCACCATGTCGATCTCATCGGCGCCCTCATCTATGGCCTCTCTGGTTTCATGAACCTTAGCGCCGGTCGTTGTCTCACCCAGGGGAAACCCGGCAACCGTGCAGACTTTTACGACCGAGTCCCGCAATAAACGGGACGCGATGTTTACGTAAAACGGTGCTATGCACACCGATGCGAAGTTGTATTTTATGGCTTCTGCGCAAAGTCGCTCGATGTCCATTACCGTTGCATCGGGTTTTAAATTCGTATGGTCGATGCTCTTGGTTAACTCTTCCTGTCTCATCTACGCTCTCCTCCACTCATCCCGGCATAAAAAAGATGGGTAATCATCTATAATATGTATTATTGCCAAAATCGCCTGTTGCAAAAACCTCTATAAAAACTCTCAAAAGAGTATTTATCTTCTATGTGCTAAATTGTCGTGCCTAGGTATGCTAAATTAGAAGTTTTATCATAAGGGTTGCAAGACCCAGGAATGTCAAGAAGCCGAACACGTCTGTAAACGTAGTGACGATAACGCCTGAACCCAGGGCCGGGTCCTGGCGAAGGATTCTTAGGATAATCGGGATACCGGCCCCGGCCAAACCCGCAATCGCCATGTTAATGGTCATAGCCATGAAGAGGACTAGGCCAAGGTACGGATTACCCCTAGCAAAATAAGCGACCAAGCCGGCGAGTATCCCGGTCGTAGCACCTATTACCATGCCGATTCCTACTTGACGGGCAATAACGCGCATGCCCTCTTTAAACTCAAGCTGTCCTAACGCAATACCCCTCGTTGTAACGGTGAGGGTTTGTGTCCCCATATTTCCACCCATGCCCGCGACTATCGGCATAAAGGCTGATAATACAACTAATTTGCCGATAGTGCCCTGAAATGCGAGCACGACACTTGCTGCAAAAAAAGCAGTCAGCAGGTTAAACGTCATCCATGGGAGCCTGTTTTTAATTGATTCGACGGCGGGGCTATCGAGTTTCTCTTCGCGGGTAACACCACCGAGGCGATAGATGTCTTCGCTTGCCTCTTCCTCGATAACGTCGACGACATCATCGATGGTTATGATACCGAGCAGGTGGTACTCGTGGTCGACTACCGGCATGGCCAACAAGTCGTAGCGCGACATAATGTTCGCGACCTCTTCCTGATCGGTGTCGACATCGACGTAGATCACGTTGGGGTTCATGATCTCCTCAACGCGCTGATTTGCCTTTGAGATGATCAGGTCGCGAAGTGAGATCACACCGACGAGCTGGTTGTCTTTGTTTACTATAAACACGTAATAGATGGTCTCGGCTGCGGGGGCTTTTTCTCGCAACAATTCGATGGATTCCTGGGCGGTTAAGTCTTTGCGTAAGGCGACAAACTCCGGGGTCATGATGCCGCCGGCCGTGTCTTCCTTGTGCTGCATCAGCTTAAGCGCCTCGGCGGCTTCCTCGCGATTCATCGAAGCCAGGATGCGATTGGCGTCGTCCTTACTAAGCTCACCCAGCAGGTCTGCCACATCATCGGGCGACATCTCCTCGAGGATATCCGAGACCAGCGGGGTGTTGAGCAGGTCAACGATATCGGCCTGCTCGTCCTCGTCCATCTCCTGGAAAGCCTCTGCGGCGCTTGGAATATCCCAGGACTCGAATATTCGCTTCTGCTCGTCATCCGGCATGTTCGTGACAATTTCGGCGGCGTCGGCGGGATGAAGTTTATCCAGGAGGGCGATGACCTTCTGCAGTTCGTCTTTTTTTAATAGATTTTCCGCTGCTAAAAGCAGTATCTTATTTCTCTCCTGCAAATGGTACCTCGGTATCTATGGCAAATTACTCGGTGTAGCCGAATTGGCGCACGTAGCGTTCTTCTTTGCGCCAATCCTTTTTGACGCGAACCCGCAGGTCAAGATAGACCTGACTGCCGAGAAGCTGCTCTATTTCGGCACGTGCGCCCGAGCCGATATCTTTAAGCATGCGCCCGCCTTTGCCGATGAGAATACCCTTTTGGGATTCGCGCTCGACAAAAATAGTGGCAAATATGTCTACGATTTCGCCATCCTTTCTCGGCTTCATCTCCTGCACCTCAACGGCAACACTATAGGGCACTTCTTCTCTCGTCAACTCCAGAACTTTCTCACGAACAAACTCGGCGACGATAACGCGTTCCGGCTGGTCCGTAATCATATCCGGCGGATAATACTGCGGGCCCTCGGGGAGAAGCTCCAGTAACCTCGCGCTGAGTTTGTCGATATTCTCACCGGTTGCGCCCGATGCCGGAATCATATCGTCAAACTCGCCCAGTTGGCGGGCAACTTCGATTTGTATCTCCAAATCTTGCGGCTGAACCTTATCGATTTTGTTAAGCACAAGGATTTTCGGTGTAGCCAATGTCGAAATCTCGTTGGCGATAAACAAATCGCCCGTGCCGATGACTTGCGATGCATCGACCATAAAAATCACCGCCTCGACGTCCTTTAACGTGTTTCTGACGATCCGGTTAAGCTGCGCTCCCAATGCGTCTTTCGGCTTATGTAAACCCGGTGTATCGATTAGGATAACCTGTGCGTTCTCGAAATTAAGAACCGCCCGTATGCTGTTTCTGGTCGTCTGCGGCTTGTCGGAGATGATTGCGATCTTGCGCTGTGCTAAAAAGTTTAGAAGCGTTGATTTTCCGGTGTTCGGACGACCGACAATGGCGACGAATCCAGACCTGAAGGTATTATTTTGTCCACCGTTATTCAGTTGTTTATCACCGTTTTCCATGATCACTCTTCCAGTTCTAACTCATTTAGGTTTGTCTGATTTAAGTTTAGCTTATTTAAATCTAGTTCACTTAGTCTAGCTCACTTAGTTTAGCTTATTTAAATCTAGTTCATAAAGCAGTCTATCGATCCCGGGGCCGTACTCATCTGCAAGCTCTGCGATCTGTTTAAAGCCGGCTTTCCGGTAGATGCTGATTGCCTGCTCGCATTCGGGATCAACCGTAAGCTGGATTTTCTTAATACCTTCGTCCCGCAGCCTGCGTATTAGCTCGTGTATAAACTGCGTGCCGAAGCCCATGCCCCGCTTGCCTCTTTGTATCGCAAAACCGACGATAAAAGCCAGCTCGGGGTCTTTCCAGTCCTTGAGCACGTCGGCCACGCCGCATAGCGCATCACCGCACTTTAGCATGAAGACCGCGCCGTGTCGAATGAAGACCGGAAACGTCCAGTGATTCAATCCACCCTCGCCGAATGCTTCGGCTTCTACGTGCGAGAGCTCATCGAGAAGCCGGGTATCGAATTCGCTCAGGCGTACAACGGTTGGCTCTTGCATCTCTCGCTATCTCTTCTCGTTGAAGAGCTGCTCGTTCGTGAACGCCGTGGGAAGCAGGTCTTTTAGCTTGGCTTTCTTAACCTCGCCCGCGATGTTGGCCATGATAATCCTGGTTTCGGGGCCAAACTCGGCCAACACCTGGCGGCAAGCCCCACAAACAGGGCACGGCGTAGGGCCGTCGGCGACAACAGCAAGGGCCTCAAAGCTGCGACAGCCCGCGGTTACCGCGTTAGCCACCGCAACACGCTCGGCGCACATCGTTAGCCCATAGACCGCATTTTCAACATTGGCCCCAAGAAACACGCGCCCGTCTTCACAAAGAAGCGCCGCCCCAACCCGAAACCCCGAGTACGGCGCATACGCATTCTGCCTCGCCTCAGTTATAGCAGCCTGTATCAACTCTGTGTCGTCCATAAAACTAGTCCTTTTAGAGCTATCAGCTGTTAGCTCAACACTCATCTTAGAGATGCTTTATCTAAGCTTAAACCCTCGTGCCATAAAAAAGGTACTGCACTCAAGATTCTTCACTTTGTTCAGAATGACACCCAGCAATAGTCTTCCTCATAACCCACTCTCAAGACCTGCATACTCCCTACTGCCTGCTAGGCCCAGCCTCTGGATCCTCATTAATTCGCAATTCGACATTCCTCTGGCTTCTGCCCTTTTAGCCGACTTCCCTGCTTTTGCCCTCGGTCTCTTCTTCGCGGGTAACTAGGATTTTCGATATTCGCCTGCCGATTACCTTCTCAACTTTGAAAGTGAGATCCTCGAAGCGGACTGTTTCGCCGGCGGTCGGGATCCTGCCGATCAGGCTGTAGACAAAGCCGCCGATGGTATCAACATTATCCCTGGACAGGCTGGTATTTAGTATCTCGTTGGCCTCGTTGATATTGACGCGCGCATCCATTCGGATTGTTCGCTCGTCGATAAACTCGACCAGGGTCTCTTCGAGATCGTACTCATCGAAGATCTCGCCGACAATCTCCTCCAACAGATCCTCGATAGTAACAAGCCCGGCCGTGCCGCCGTACTCGTCGACGACGACCGCAATGTGCAGACGCTTCTTTTGAAGCTCGCGCAACAACTCGTCGACCTTTTTCGATTCGGGGACGTAATACGCCAGGCGCATTAACTGTCTGAGCGGTATGTCGATCCTGCCTTTACTCATATGTATCAAGAGGTCTTTGGCATAGATAACGCCAACGACATTATCAACTGTTTCTTCATAGACCGGGATTCGCGAATGGCCTTCCCTGATTACCAGAGAGAGAACTTCTTCAATGGGCGCATCGATACCTACCGAAACCATATCCATCCTGGGGACCATGACCTCACGCACGATGGTATCGCCAAATTCAAAGATGCTGTGGATAAGTTCTTTCTCTTCTTCTTCGATGACACCGCCCTCTTCTTCGCCGGCGCTGATCATGCCGAGCATTTCCTCCTCGGTGACGACCGGCAGTTCCTTGATGGGCTTACCACCGAACAGCCGGACAAAGACGTTGGCGATGGAAATAAAGATGCTCGTGACCGGGTTAAGTATCTTGGAGAGCGCGTTTAAGAACGGCGCGGTCCTGAGAGCTATATGCTCGGCGTGACGCGTACCGAACGTGCGCGGCACAATTTCGCCGAATACCAGAATCATAAAGAGCATAACCACAACGGTTACAAGCAGCGCCAAACTCTTGCTATATTGCGCCGTAAGTATCGTGGCGAGAGAAATTGCGGCGATATTGACCGTGTTGTCGATCAGTAAAAGCGACGACAGCAGGCGACCCGGGTGCATGAGCAGCGAGTCCAGCAGTTTAGAACCCGGGACATCCTGCTCTACCAGGTAGCCGATTCGAATCCGGCTTACCGAACGTATGGCGCTTCTAATGGCCGTGAACAGGGCCGATAGACCGACTAACGCGATTATTATAACGCTATCTACTAACCAGTCTGACAAAAAGCATCCTCCTTAAGAAATTAGCGAAAACTTATCACTAACTTATGAACTATAAGTTGAACTATAAGTATAAATCGGATTACATATAAAAGACCTGAAAGATCAGGATAGTTATAAGTATTCCGATCAACCCGCCTGAAACGATTTCAAGCGTGGTGTGTATCCCTGCGTCCGCCCTGCTGTGAAAGACGAGCAGCGCAAGCGCCAATCCAAGGGTTGCGACGATGGGCGAATGGCTTATGAAGGCTATCGCCGTAAACAGGGCTCCCGCAATGGCGCTGTGCCCGCTCGGCCAGCCGCCTTTTAAAAAACTGCCGCTACCGATCCACGCCTTTGCAGAGACTACGGTGATAAGCACCAGCAAGAGCGATATTACGGTTATATGCGCCGGCGACTGGCGCACCTTCTGGATAAGGCTCAGGCTGTATGGATTCAACTTCGAGAAAAATACGAAGTAGGCCACTATAACAGCGTTGATACTTGCCAGAAGAACGGCCCCGGCGGCGACATCTTTCGCCAGCCCGGCGATAGGATCATAGGTGGTCGTAACCAGGTCGATGGTTGCTTCGATCGCGGTGTTGATCAGCTCCGCCACCATCACGAGCGCCGATGCGAAAATCAGGGCGATGAACGCCCAGGATTCAAGTTTTAAGAAAAGCGCAAGACCCAAAGCGAATGCGGCGACAGCAAAATGGATTTTCATGTTGCGCTGAGTTCGCACCACGTAAATTAGCCCGTCTATAGCATAGTTGAAGCTCTGAAGAAGCGATCTATTTTTCATCAGCGAGGATTTCCTTTTCGTGCCCTTCCATGATCTTGGCCTCGGTATCGTCTTGATGGTCGTATCCCAGCAAGTGCAGGATGCCGTGGGTTAAAAGAAGTGCCATTTCCTGTTCAAAGGTCTGACCATATTCCTCGGCCTGCCTGGCGGCCGCCGATGGGCAGATAACGACATCGCCCAGTAAATGCGGATATTCGCTAGTGCCCGGCTCCTCCTCCTCGGTCTCGAACGAAAGAACATCCGTGACCGAGTCTTTGCCCCGGTAGTGGGCGTTGAGCCCGCGAATTTCATCCTCATCGACCAGGGCGATACTTAACTCAACGTCGTCCTCGACATGTTCATAGGCAAGCGCTGTCCGTGCCACCTTTAAAAGAAGTTCATCATCCACCAGCACATCCTGGTTGTTATTTATTAGGATTTCCATGAGCGGCCAGGCTCCTTGTCTGGGGGAAGGGCACCGTCGGGTACTCGATCCTTGTATGGTATAAGCTGCTTAATACTTGAGTAAAGCTTCGGATAATCTTTTCTATATCGTTGAGCGTGAGATCGCTTTCGTTAAGCTGACCGTCGTCAAGTTTGCTCTGTACTATTCGCTTGATAAGCTGCTCGATTCTTCCGGGCGACGGTTTTGTTATCGTGCGCGCCGCCGCCTCGACCGAGTCGGCCAGCATCACGAGCGCCGCCTCTTTTGTACCCGGGCGGGGGCCTTGATATCTAAAATTCTCTTCGCTGATACACTCTTTAACGATGTTCTCTTTTGCCTTGGCATAGAAATATGCAACCACGCTGCTGCCGTGATGCTCGTTGATGATGTCGACGATCTCTCGCGGCAGGTGCTGCTTCTTCGCCATCTCAACTCCGTCTTTTACGTGCGAGGTGATGATAAGGCAGCTGAGGCTCGGGTTGGTATGGTCGTGTGGGTTCTCGCCGCCGATCTGGTTCTCTACAAAAAAGAGCGGTCGCTTTATCTTGCCAATGTCATGATAATAGGCGCCGACTCTTGCCAGCAGCGGGTTCGCCCCTATCTCTTCCGCCGCGCTCTCGGCAAGGTTTCCGGTCATGATGCTGTGGTTATACGTGCCGGGGGCCTTCATCATAAGCTCACGCAACAGCGGCTGGTTGGCATATGAAAGCTCGACGAGCTTAATATCCGTTGTGATGCCGAATGCCTTCTCAAGAAACGGCAGCGCCCCAATAGTCAAAACCGCGGCTGAAATGCCCCCAAGCAAACCCCAGCCGAGGTTCTTAAGAACCTCGAACCATCCCGCGCCGCTTAAAAGCGTCGTGGTTAATGCCAGCACCGTAGTCGCCAGCGTCACCCAGGCGCCCGCGATAACCAGGTCGGTGCGGTGCCTGATGTTGTAGGTCGCAAAAATCGCAAAAAGGCCGGTCAGCAGACCATACAGCGCATACTGGTAATTCTGCCCCGCGATTAATCCCGAGAACAAACCGATCATCAAAACCATTAAAACGGATATCTCGACGCCGAACAGAAGCGCCGTAAGCATCGCGGCGGCGGCGACCGGAATCAAGAAAAACGAGTAAAAGGGCCCGACGAATTTAGCTAAAAGAATCGTTGCAATAAATATGATACCGAGTACGGCGATCAACCTGTCGTTCTTATAGATTCGTAGCTGGTAATGATGCAGGTAGAGAGCGAAAGCCAAAAACGCCACGAGCGCAAAGAGCGAAAGTCCGCCGATCCTTACAAGGTCGATACCCCGCTTCATCAAGCCGAGTTCCTTGAGGATTTTTTCCTGGCCGCTTGAGACAATCTCGCCCTCACGTACCACCGTTTCACCCTTCTGTTTGCTTACCACAACCGGAAGGATGCCGTTGGATGCTTCTTTCCTTAGCCATTCCGTCGCTTTCTCGTCGTAAAAGTAGTTGGGTTTAAGATAGAGCATGCCGACTTCGGCGATGACCGCACCTTTATTCCTGTCCTCGGTCAGACCACCGGCCATGCTTCTGAATTCACTCTTCTTGTTAATAAGGTTCTCCGATGTCACCCGGTCCCTGTACGCCTGGTCGATCTGGTTCACTATCGTGGATTCAACCGCGTTTAAATCGGTATCGGGGGCAACGAGAAGGATTCCCAACACGCTCTTGTCAAACGTCGAGCCGACCTCTTTTGAGAGCAGATCGAGTTTTGCCTCAGGGGTTAGCGCCTGGTTAACGCGCACCTGGCGCACCGCGTTAAAGAACTTACGGACGAGATCGATTACCTGATTCTCAACAGCCCAGTCCCTGTTATAGACCTTCTGAACGTGGGCGGCGGCCTCTTTGCGAAGCGCCTCGGTTCTATCGAAATCAACGAATTCGAGATCTCGCGAAGCTTTAATCGTTTTCGGGCTTGGTTTTCCAACCTGAATACCGGAAAGTCGATCCGGGAGGAAGTCGATGGTGAGCGTGGCAAGAACGACCACAAAGATGAGTGCAACGAGTAAAGACCGGCGAAGATCGGTACTTTGCCAATCAACCTTATTGTAGAACTCTTTAGCTTTTGCGAGGCCAAAGTCGGCGGTCATGGCTTACTTCTTTGAACCTCTTTCATCGTCATGCTGCTTATAGGCTTCGACTATTCTTTGAACAAGCTTATGACGAACCACATCGCGGGCCGTTAGATGGACGAAACTGATGCCATCGATTCCCGTCAAAATCTTTTCTATGACTAGCAGACCCGAGTGTTGCCCCTGCGGCAGATCGATCTGCGTCGCGTCGCCGGTAACAACCACCTTTGAGCCGAATCCAAGCCGTGTCAGGAACATCTTCATCTGCTCCGGCGAGGTATTCTGGGCTTCATCCAAAATTATGAACGAGTCGTTGAGCGTGCGTCCCCTCATATAAGCAAGCGGCGCTACCTCAATCGTTCCGCGTTCCATCAAGTGCTGGAACTGTTCAGCATCCATCATATCATAAAGCGCGTCGTAAAGTGGTCGTAAATACGGATCGACTTTTTGATATAAATCTCCCGGAAGATAGCCGAGCCTCTCCCCGGCCTCAACGGCCGGTCGGGTCAAGATGATTCTTCCGATTGTCTTATCTTTTAGGGCGCGCACGGCCATCGCCATCGCCAGATATGTCTTTCCGGTTCCCGCCGGGCCGATCGAAAATGTAACCGTACTCTTGCGGATCGCGTCTATATATTCCTTTTGTCCCGCGGTTTTCGGCCCGATTGCTTTTCTGCGATGGGTGATGATGATATCGGAATAGATGCTGGACGGAGAAATCTGGTCGTCACCGAGAACAAGCTCGACGCTATGCTCTACCTTTTGAGGCGTTAAGTGCTGCCCGTTGGACAGAACGTTTAACAATTCCCTAAAAACAGTCGCCACGGCCTCGATCTCCCCGGCGTTGCCTTTGATGGTTATTTCGTTTCCCCGTACAAGTATGGTGCTGTTAAATTTGTCCTCTATGATTTTTAATAACTGGTCCTGGTGACCGAGCAGCTCAACCATCGCCTGGTCATCCGGAACAACAACCTTAATTTCTTTTATATCCGCCAATTAGGCTATCTCACTCCTTTAAGTGAGAAAATTATACCACATATAGAAAACAGCTACGACTACCAGCGGCTTAACCCTTTAAGAGTTCTGAGGCCATCTTACTAACCCGACCGCCCTCGGCCTTACCCTTCACTCTGGGCATCAGCGCCCCCATAACTTTACCCATATCCTTCGGGGATGTAGCGCCGGTTTCTCTAATCGCTTCTTCTACAAGGGTTTTAAGCTCCTCATCCGAGAGCTGTTCCGGCAGGTAATCGAGGAGAACGGCCGCTTCTTTCTCTTCTTTTTCGACCAGATCCCGGCGCCCGCCTTTACCGTACTGCTCGATCGAATCCTTGCGGCTCTTGATCTGGCGCTGGATGACTGCGATTACCTCTTCGTCGGTCAGCTCAGCCTTCTTCATTATCTCGACATTCTTAATATCTGCATTTAAAAGCCGGATGGTCGAGAGCCGTATCTTCTGCTGGGGGTCGGACTGGGCCCCGCGCATGGCCGATTTAAGGTCTTCCTTTAAGCGATCCTTGATAGACAATTGTTGACCTCCTTGTATTCTATCTTAGGCACCGCATCGGGCCAATGTGTTCTCCGCCCATGACGTGAAAGTGGACGTGGTCGACTTCTTGCCCCGCATCGGGGCCGGTATTTGCTATGAGCCTGAATCCGGTTTGGGCAATACCGGTGATCCGCGCTACATTGTCGGCGGCAAGCAGAATCCTGCCCAACAGCTCGGCATCCGCCTGGGTGGTATCGGTGAGTTTTGCGATATGCTTCCTTGGGATAATAATAACATGCACGGGCGACTGCGGTTGAATATCCCTGAAGGCGACCACATAATCATCCTCATACACGATATCTGCGGGGATTTCCCCGGCTGCGATTTTACAGAAAATATCTTTATTCATCTGCATCCTCCTATTCACCGGTCTTTCCATAGAGCATCGCTTGTTCCTGCCCGGTAACTCTAACGGTTGTTATTGTACCGATTATATCATCCGGTCCTTCAAAATAGACTCTAATATAATTGTCGCTTATACCTGATAAATAATTCCCTTGCCTGCGCTCAACTAAAACACTAAGGTCTTTACCCACGTAATTCGTGGCAAATTGCTCGGCCAGGGTAGCGCCTATGCCCAGCAGAGCAGCCGACCTGGCATCCTTGACATCGTTCGATATCTGGTCGCTAAAGCCGGCGGCGGGGGTGCCTTTTCTCGGCGAGAACTTAAACACGTGAAGCTTGCTGAAGCCCACCGTTTCGATAAGCCGGGCACTGCTCTCAAAATCGCGCTCGGTCTCTGCCGGAAACCCCACGATCACATCGGTGGTCAATGCCAGGTTTGGGATTCGCCTTTTAAGCTCTGCCGTGCGCTCGACGAACGCTTCGGCCGTATAATGGCGGTTCATTCTGGCGAGCACGTCATTGCTCCCGCTTTGCAATGGGATATGCAGGTGGTTGCAGATTTTTCCTGATTCAACGATAAGCTCGACGATCGCGGGTGAGACCTCATTAAGCTCGATCGAGCTTAACCGAATCCTTCCCAGGCCGCGAATATCGATGAGTCTTGTAAGAAGCGATCCCAAATCAGTCGAGCCGCCGGCCCCGTAAAGCCCGAGGTGGATGCCCGTTAGAACCACTTCCTGCGTCCCGCCTGCAACAAGACGGCTCACTTCGCTGATGACTTCGCCTTCGGGGCGGCTCCAGAGGTCGCCCCGCGCATACGGCACGATACAGTAGCTGCAGAAATTATTGCAGCCATCCTGCACTTTGACCAGCGAGCGGGTATGAAGCGGTCTGTGTGCGCCGGCCCTGTCCGCGCTGTTAGGGATGTCAATCCCGAGCTTATCCGCAACGCGACGCGGCAACTCATCTTTATCTTTATTTGAAAGGATTAAGCTCACACCATCGATTTTTGCGATCTCTTCCCGGTCCGAATCCGCGTAGCAGCCGGTAACGACAACAAGCGCCTCCGGGTTATGTTTTACGGCGCGCCGAATCGACTGGCGCGATTTATGGTTCGCAACAGCGGTGACCGTACACGTATTTATTATGTAAATATCCGCCGAGGATGCAAAATCAACATGCTCCCAACCAATACCTTTTAGCCCACCGACAATGCGCTCGCTCTCGTACTGGTTAACTTTACATCCAAGCGTGTGTATCGAAAACCTCATGTTACCCACAGTAAAAACCTCTTGGAGTTTCGAATGTCGAATTTCGAATGTCGAATTGCATATAAACCTAGTACCGCGACATCCTACTTTCTGTGCATGTCATTCTGAAGGAGCGATTAGCAATTGATTGTCATTCTGAAGGAGCGAAGCGACTGAAGAATCTTGGGCGCAGAAACCTTCTACATGTGCAGGAGGGTCTAAGCTTAGATAGAGTTAGAGTGAAGACTTCTTAGCACAGTGAATCAAAGCTTAGACATACTTAAGTGACAGAAGTACGTGAGTGCCCGCTAGATTCTTCGCTTCGCTCAGAATGACAATTGTTGGCGCTCAGAATGACACAATAATTATGGTGTTCCGGTACTAGTACCCACTTCCTAGATCTTCGCTAATTCGTAATTCGAAATTCGCCATTCGTAATTCTTCTATTGTGTCGTGTTTATTCGTTTATGGCAACAGGGTTGGGCATGAAAGGGTGTGGATGCAGGTGGTTATGGTAAAATTGTGGGGCATTTGGTGGGGCATTATGATATCAGGGGCTTCCTGAAGGCAATAGCCGTCGCCTGGGCCCTATCTTTTGCTTTTAGTTTTTTAAGAATCTGCTTTACGTGCGTATTTACGGTTTCAATACTTAAGGAGAGCGAAAAGGCTATCTCTTTATTGGTGTAGCCGGCCGCTATCAGCTCGATGGTCTGCTGCTGTCTCGGTGTAAGCAAAAACTCTCCGTCTGCCGACATCTTCCTATTCCCAAAGAGCAACGACGCAAGCTTGGGCTGAACGTAGATCTCATTGGTAAGCGCTGCGCTTATGGCGGCAAACAACTCGTCTTTGGTCGCACTGATAAATAATACTCCAGAGGCTCCGGCCTCCACCGCCTGCTCGAACACTTTTATCTGCGACATATACGACATCAACAAAAACTTCATAGAGGGGTGCTCGGCTTTGCAGGCCTTAATCACATCAAGGCCGTAGCCGTCTTTAATCTGCTGGGTGAGGATAACTACATCTGGAGCAACCTTCTTTATCTCTTCGATCGTTTCTTGATATGATTCTGCAGATAACACAGTTCCTACATCCCTGTTGTTTTCCAGTACCGTCTTTATACCTTCTACGATCAATGGGTACGAGCTAGCAATGAGTACCGTTGTCAGCATGGGGCTCCTCCGAACTTTCATTCCCCCGGACTGTCAGGAATCGGGGGCTTGGGCGGTAAATGGTAATTATTACCACAATAGAACGGATAGTAGCAATTTTCAAGAAAACTAACCATAATTGAGGAGGGAGGGCGGCGATTTGTAGCATTTTATGCGCATATTCGGTTGATCCGAGGCCCAACTAAATGGACCGCAGATAAAGCATTCATACAGGACCTAAAAGAAAACCTGCTGCGGGCACTTAAGTGGATCGATACATACGGGGGCAAGGATCATGATGGCTATGTTGAGTACAAAGGGATGAATAAGCACGGCCTTGAAAACCAGGACTAGAAGGACCCCTGGGACTCGGTACGCTTTGCCGATGGAAAGTTTGTCGAAGGCCCTATCGCTCTTTGTGAGGCCCAGGGCTATGTGCATATGACCAAGCTGGAGGCCGCAGACCTTCTTGCGTTGCTCGGCGACGCTACCAGGGCCGAAAGCCTACGCAAGGATGCGGTCGATCTAAAGAAGAACTTTAACCGGGGTTTTTGAATGGACGGTGCGGGGTTTTTCGCCGAGGCGCTTGATAAAAACAAGAATCAGGTGGATTCGGCTTGGTAAACTCTAACCGCGACCACTTCCAACACGCAATCGAGCATATGACCGAGATACATCGCAAATGGCCGGGAATCTTCGATGAGATGGTAACCAGACGCATACCGATTAACGAATTCAAAGCGGCCCTCAACAACCCCCCCCCATCAAGTCCTCAAACGTGGACTGGTATATATGCTGACAACTACGTTGATGGCACAATCACGTTCGGTCAGTATTATGATACTGTAGTGAATTCAGCCTATGTCATATATGATGACATAAATGGAGTAGAGGTAGGCTGGACCAAGGATCATTATACCGGTGGCTCTACCAAGGGGCCATACATGTTCTCGGCCAAAATGTACTACGGAATATATACCATACAAGAACACGGAAATTGCTCTAACAATACATGGTATAGATGGAAGACTCAAAGTACAGGGCAACTCAGCAATGATTGGGATATCTATTTTAATACAACATGGAAATGGCGCTGGACCGATCTAGCATTTTATTACGGTTATCCCCAAACTGGCGTGGAAAGATTTTCGGATGCGGCCAGGGTTGACACACACTTCAAGAACGTAACAAAACGTGGCACTAATTTATCGTGGTATTTGTGGGGCGTAATTACTATAGAAGATAATGACCCCATATATAGAGCGGTACTTAATGGAAGAACCGAATGGTGGACGGTATTACAGTAACAGTAATTGGAGGTGGTAGAGATGAAAAAGAGCACTAAGCTATTAAGCGCTATATCTGTTTTTAGCATAGGGATATTGGCTGCAACTAGTATTGCTATAGGGCTTGGTAATCATAGCAATGAAGGAAGCGCGAAGCCCGGGATAATAAGTAAAGCTAATGTATCAAGACAAGTTATAAATAGCAAAGATACAGCAAAATATAAGCAACCCTCTGTCGATGCATTATATGCAGAGGTTCGCTCTATTGACGATGCAAAGAAAGAAATAAGTTTCACTCCAAGAATACCTAAACCGCCAGCTGGTATTCCACTTCTGAAAGTACAGGTACACAAGTTCCCAAAAGAACAAAGGGGACTAAGGCTGGATTATGGTAATATAATTGTGCTTGAGAACCCAAGCCCAAATGCAGATGATTACGATGCTAATGCTAAAGAGTATCCAGACATCATCAAGAAGGTTCAGGTAAATGGGTTTCCAGGCATAGAGATTGAACAAGGATATCAGGACCTACCAAATGGTTCGAAACATCACTATCCTACCGTAGTATCCTGGTTTGAGAATGGGGCAAGATATACTGTATATAGTCAATCTGCAAATCTAAATGAAATAAGAGCGTTTGCAAAGACGATGTTTGAATAGTCGTATGCAGCCATAGAGAACGTTGAAAACGGGGGCGTTAACACACGCACCCCGTTTTCAACTCTGATTTATTTCTTCATAGTGCTTTAAATAATCCTTTACCCTTATACTATTTACTTGACCATAATTTCCCGTGGGCTTGTCTTTATGGTTGGTGGATTAAAAGATACACCATCAACTAAACCATATTTATTAAGTTTACCAATTTTGCCAGAATTGTATTTCAGCTGGCACAGTATTGTGTATTTACCGGGCAAGCCAATCGTGAATGGGCGCTGTGCTGAATAAGTACCCCTACTTTCTATAATATTGGGAACCGGTTTTCCCCACCCGTTATGCTCTGGCCAGATTCTATAGCCTGCACTATCCATAACTTGCAGCTCAAAAAGTTTATCGGCAATCAGCTCAATATCGTTAGAGGTTAGATTTTTAAGTAATACTTTAGCCCAATATTGTACCCCAACAGAATAAGGATGCTTAGGAAGTTCGATTGCTAACTCAAGATCATTACACGAACCAATAGCTTTAATGCTTTCTATTGAGCTACTCTTTGTATTTTCTGCTCTTATAAACAGTTCTAAGTTCTTACCGACATTAAAATATCTTCCCTTTGCCCATAAATAGAATGGCGGGGTACCAGTATTATCAGGGTTTGTAAAAACCTCTCTATTATCGTAAGTTCCTACATATTTAAAGTTACTGCTAAATTTGCCTACACTATTGCCAGGTCGATATACGTAGCCTTTATATGCCATGAAGGGCATAACCGTTCTTGGATTATAGCGACTATCTTCAACCCATGCGGTTTTGATCTCGGATCTATCGTTTCTAATCTTCTTATGATCAGATTGACGCTGCCCAGTGCTTAACGGTGCACTAGTATAACCACAGCCAGGTATTAACACTAATGCTATAATAATAATTAATAGGTAAGAGTACTTCATGCTGTTCTCCATTTAAACGGCTCAATCCTACCGCTTGGTGTGAGCCGATTAGGCTTTGCCATTCGTTTAGTTTTGTAGCTCTGCGATAAAGCCTTTCTCGGTCTTGTCTTTAAATTTATCTTGCGTAATCTCACTTGAAGAATCAACTTAAACTATACCATCCGATATCTTGAACTTATACGGCTCGCCGCCAAACTTATTTGAGAGGTTATAGGTCTGCAGTTTTTTGGGTTGTTCCGATGATGATGCAATTACGTGTATGGAACCTTAAACAAAACGCCCTATTTAAGTGGCTCCTTCGGAAGCCGCTCCAGCACTTTGAGCGCAAGTCCTTTTTCAGCGTTAAGCTCCACAGTGTCGCTGGTGACGTCGGTGCCGAGGTTAACTTTTATTGTGAAATAGGTGTCTTTTGATAGTACGTTAAGGCCGGTCCAGCCGCCCTGGGGACCATCCCAGAACGCACTGCCGCCGATGCCCGGAACCGGCTTCGCGGACGGAAACTGCTCTTTTGCGGTTACGAATGCATGCGCGGCATCCCGGCCTTTATCGCGCTCTTCCTTGGCGATATCCGCGGTTCGGATGAGCGAAAATGTCACGGTCTTAAACGACGTCTCAGAATCCGCACCATATATTACAATCTGTTGCCCGAGGGACTCATCCCCGTTACTCCCCTTCGGCTCCTTTATGCGCTCGCCAAAGAGAGCCTCGGCATCCGCTTTAGTAATGAGGATTAACGGGTCGATGCTCGATGCGGCGGATTTGCTATCAGCCGCGCTTTTTTGTTCGGTTTCAACAGTCGTTTCACTTTTTGAATCCAGGCTCGATTGTTTGTTGGAGCCCGAGCACGCTGTCAGGAAAACGGCGCTTAATAGGAGCGCGCCAACGATACCGAGGGCGCCCGCCCTAGTATGTATATTCATACACTATCTCCTCCTACTATCCATACAACTGTTGGGGACACTTTTAGTAGCTTGTAGTATTATAGGCAGTTCACTGGGAAAAAGGAAACTTCTTGATTTTTCTCAAGTCGTAAAGAACGAGGGCCACGGCAACAGGGGCGGCGGTCTCTACCCGCAGGATAGACTCGCCAAGTGTGACTACCTTGGCGCCAAGGCCTTTAAGGTCTAAGACCTCTTTATCGGACAGACCACCCTCCGGACCTATGACAACAGCGATGTTTTTTGCCGCTGGGTCGAGAACTTCATACGGGAGCGTACCGCGCTCTTCTTCCCAGAAGACGATAATCTCATCGAATTCCCTAAGCTTCTCCAAAGCACCCATCCAGGTAAGGACGCTGTTTACGGAGGGGATTAAGGTGCGGTGCGACTGCTTTGCGGCTTCGGCGGCTATTTTTTGCCAGCGCTCGACCTTCTTGGGCGCTTTCTCTGATTCAAGCTTGACGACTACGCGCTCGGTCATGACCGGGAATATTCCGGTAACGCCGATCTCCGTAGATTGGCGCACGATATCGTCCATCTTGCTTGCCTTTGGGAGGGCTTGAAATAGAAACACCTCGGGGAGTTCTTCGCGGGCGCGGTAGCTCGCGATGACCCTACCCGAAACTTTATCGGGCAGTAGGCTGGTAATCTCAACGTCAGAGATAGTGCCCTCGGGATCGACCGCTTCAATGATGTCGCCTACCCCTATCCTCAGAACGTCTTTTATGTGCCTCGCATCGGGCCCCGTAATATCGACCGCGAATTTGACCGGCCTGTCGACAAAAAACCGTGGCTTAGACAAGCTTGCTCACCAGGGAGACCCACTCGCCTTTTGTGAGGATTTCTTCAACGGTAAAGCCGGCTTTCCCGAGCGCCCTAATAACGCCGGCCCTTTGTTCAACCATTATCCCGGAAGCGATCAAGATTTTAAGCCCCTGTACCTTGCCGGGGATATCTTCCAGGAAATCGATAATAAGCGGAGCGGTGAGATTGGCTACCATGAGATCCGCACCGATGGTTGAGATGGCGGCGAAGTCGGCGACCGAAAATTCGATTTTATCGGCTACCCCGTTTTTCTCGGCATTTTCCCTCGCAACGGTAATGGCCTGCGGGTCGTTATCGATTGCGATTACCCGCCGCGCGCCAAGCTTTGCAGCGGCGATCGATAATATCCCGGAGCCCGTGCCAAGGTCAAAAACCGTCTCGCCCCCGGTCATGAACTCCTGCAGGAATATGAGGCACCCCTCAGTAGTGGGATGCGAACCCGTGCCAAAGGCAAGGCCGGGGTCAAGCCGGATCACAAGGTCGCCGGGCGAAGCCTCGACGGCCTCCCAGGAGGGTTTTATCAGAAACCTGCCGATACGAATCGGCTTGAAGTGCTTTTTGTAATTCTCGACCCAGTCCTCATCGGTAATCGAGGTTACGGTAATAAGACCCGGCCCGGTTTGCAGCCCCTGGGAAGCCGCCGTAAGCAGGGTATCCTGAACGGTTAACCTGGCATCATCGATAAACGAAGAGTCCGGGATATAGGCGGTGATGAGCATGTTGCGTCCCTGCTCGTCGACCTGGATACCGGAGGGGCTTAAGTCGAGCATCGCCGCAGACAGCACCTCGGCGGCCTCCGGATGTACGAGAACTTCTACTTTAAGCCAATTCAACGTTTATAGCCTCCGTCTATACCAGTAAGTCGCCCTAGGCGACTTACTCTTCAACTTATATGTTATTTGCGCAGTATTTTACGCATTTTACGAACGCCCCCTGCGCTGGGCCTATTTCGTACCGAATGCATCCTTTACGCGCTCAAAAAAGCTGTGGCGATTGGGCGTTGACATATCGTCCCCGGATTCACGCGCAAACTCAAGCAAGAGTTCTTTCTGCTTCTCGGTGAGCTTGTGCGGCGTCTCGATAACCGCCTGGAATATTATATCGCCCCGGTTATGCTTATTGTGAAGCGCCGGAACGCCCTTGCCCCGTATCTTAAATATGGTACCGCTCTGAGTGCCGACCGGCACCTTTATCGTCTCAAATCCCTCAAGGGTTGGCACTTGCAACTCAACACCGAGGGCCGCCTGTGGGAACGTTATCGGGAACTGGCAGAACAAATCCCTTCCCCGGCGTTCGAATATTTTGTGCGGTGTAACGTGAAGCGTTATGTAGAGGTCTCCCGCCATTCCGCCTCGCAGACCAGCCTCGCCCTTTCCGCCAAGTTTAAGGATTGCGCCGTTGTCCACCCCGGCCGGAATATCAGCCTTTATATTCTCATGAACCGGCTTTCTTCCCTGCCCGTTGCAGTCCTCACAGGGGGTGGTAATAACCTTACCTTCACCGCGGCACTTCGGACAGGCGGCCGTTCTTATAAAGGTACCGAAGACGGTACGCTGCTCGCTTCTGATCTCGCCCGCACCCTTACATTCGGGACAGGTCTCTGCGCTCGTCCCCGGCTTTAACCCCGAGCCATGGCAGGTCTCGCAGCTTACAAGGCGTGCGATTTCGATTTCCTTTTCAGCGCCGAAAACGGCTTCCTCAAATTCGATCGTAAGCTCGAGGCTCAAATCAGAGCCGCGCTTGGCGGCGTTTCTCGCCCTGCCGCCGCCCTGTTGCTGCTGCCAGCCGCCAAAGAACATATCAAAGATATCGCCAAACGGCGAGTCGACATTGCCAAACCCCGAGAAGTCCTGATAACCGCCACCGCCAAAAGCCGGGCCTTTCGCAGAGCCGAACGTATCGTAGTTGCGCCGCTTATCGGGATCGCTCAAGACCTCGTACGCCTCGTTAACCTCTTTAAACTTGGACTCGGCATCCGGGTCTTCCCGGTTTACGTCCGGGTGATACTTCCTGGCCAGGCGCCGGTATGCTTTTTTGATCTCATCCTGTGATGCGCTCTTAGAAACGCCAAAAATCTCGTAATAATCCGCCATCTTTTACCTCAAATTAGATTTACTAATGTCTCTCTTTCTACTCTTAATATCTTTTAGATTCAATATCCAACTTATCCAGAACGTAGTTCCGTTAACGCCCTCGTGAGATTATCGGCAATAATCGTAACAGATGAGATGGCTCTCGCATAATCCATCCTGGTGGGGCCGATAATACCCAGGGTTCCGAGCGTCTCGCCATCGATATGGTAGCTGCTCGCGATCACGGTGCAGTCCTTAATCTGTTGATCGGTATTTTCAGACCCGATTTTCACGAGAACCTTTTCCGTACGCAACGAGTCTTCAAGCCACTGCAATAGACGATACCCGTGTTCGAGCGAGTTCAGAAGCGCTTCGATTTTATTAAGGTCTTCGAACTCTCGCTGGCGCAATATGCTTGAGGTCCCGCCTAAAAACACACGCTCTTTATCTTCGCTTGCCATGATATCCGCTATCTCACCGATCAAGTGCCGTATCAGCCTCGCGGTATCGCGGTCGGCGAGATCGACACCCTCTTTAAGCGCTGAAATCTGTGCCGGCCCCATGCCTTGCAACCTCTCGTTTAAGAAGTGCTCGATGCCGCTAAGCCCTTTATCCGCCAGCTCGATAGTTATGATACGCTTTAGAACCTGTCCTTTGTTGGTGATTAAAACCGCCAGAACGTGCCTCGACGAAATCGAGACAAGGTCGACGTGCTTAAGCGTGCTTTTCTTGAAAGACGGCGCAAGCACAACCGCCACGTAGTTTGTGAGGTGCGATAAAATCTGCGTCGTCTCATGCAACATCGCACCCATCTCGCGGTTGACGGCCGAGAACAGCTCCGTTACGGCTTCCTCTTCCTGCACGGTCAAACCCGGCTTATCCAGGGTGTTGTCGACATAGAAACGATACCCGATATCGGTGGGGATACGTCCCGCAGAGGTGTGCGGCTGCCTAAGATACCCCAGATCCTCAAGCAAGGCAAGCTCATTACGAACGGTGGCCGAGCTTACACCAAGTTGGTATTTCTCAACCAGCCTTTGCGAGCTTACCGGATCGGCTGTAAGAATATATTCCTGTACGGCTACGAAAAGAATTGCCTTTTTTCTTGCGTCAAGCATAACTTACCTACCTAGCACTCTACCCCGTAGAGTGCTAAACAAAACGTACCACCTGATAAAGCAGAATGTCAATAACCAGTACCATAACCAGGCAGGGTGAAAAAGTTTAGAGAGTAGCAAATATATAGGCAAGCATCACAATACTCCCTTGTTAATACTTAACCCTGACCAACGTGAGGCCCTTGGCTGGGGCAGTTCTTCCCGCCCGCATTCTATCTTTTGCACCCAGAATGGATTCGATATCCTGTGGGGATATGATACCGAGACCGGCATC